>Ga0180301_10000590_pt1 | contig 28060 bp, 24 predicted proteins | sample GuaBasSediGuay16_FD_121797 | JGI IMG/M metagenome (GOLD analysis project Ga0180301, IMG submission 121797) | Subseafloor sediment microbial communities from Guaymas Basin, Gulf of California, Mexico - Guay16, Core 4569-2, 12-15 cm | ecosystem: Environmental > Aquatic > Marine > Hydrothermal... | reverse complement strand
TGATAGACTACAGGAACCTTCTGATCTCCCAAATATATTGAGCCCCACTGCCTTGACCACCTCACATATCCATTATCACCATCCCTCTGGTACCTCTGCGCCCATCAACTCCTTAACCTTCTCCCTCCTGGCCTTCGCCTTCTTTGCCCTTGACATCTTTGCCAATCTCTAATACCCTCTTCATCAGCGGCTCCTCCTTTCAAATAGTTTTCTAAGTTACTATAATCAAAACTATTATAGGAGCCGCTACCCTAAATTTCAACTAACTTTAACACACCCTCTTTGACCCCGGGGTTTCCTTACTTCTCCAGCGTTTGCTTTCTTGTTTGTTCATTAATCAATTGTTGCAGACCGGAAAATGTCTTAGAGCTTGAAGAACCCTCTACGGCCTTTAGGGCAATGTCCTGAACCTTTTGATATGCTTTTTCCAACTGCTGAGAGAGCTTAGCAATTTGTTCACTCTGTTCCTTTACCATTTTCTCAAGAGACTCAATTCGAGTAGTAAGAACGTTCCGCTGGCCATCAAATTCCTTTTTCAACAAGTCCTCTCTGCTTTTTGCTTCAAGCCTCACTCTTTCGCTTGTTTCTTTGATCGCTTTGTTTACGGCAGCTTCCATTTCTTTTGGAAAGGCAGTAACCCTTTTGCGTAGTTCGTTTAATTCATCCTCCCTTTCGGCAACCGCTTTTTCTCTTTCTGTCAATTCTTTTTCCATAAGCTCTCTTTTAAGTTGAATCTCTTTTTCCAGTTTGGCTTTTTCATCTTCAAACTTGTCCTTTGCCAACTGTTGCTCTCGTTCAAAGGCATATCTGAATTCTTCTTTCTCCCTTTCCCGTTTTTTCTTCTCTTCGGCATCCATCTCCTTGGCGGCCGATTCATAGTCTTTCTTTTCCTTTTCCCACTTAATACGGATCGTCTCGATTTCTCGGTTCAATTCCTCCTTTCGCCTTGCCATTTCAGATTCAAACTCCTGTCGCTTTTGGTTTTGAGCTTCTATTAACGCTGCCAATGTTGATGCCGACCGTTCAATCTCATAAAGTTCCTGGAACTCCTTTTCTTTAAACTCAATGGCCTTCTGAATTCCTCTGTATTTGTTGACCTCTTCTTCCAGCCCATCAGAAATCTGAGTGAGCATCTTCCCTATTTCCAGCTTCAGATCACTAATTCCCTTCGCAACCCCTTCCGAGGACAGGGAATCAGCAACTTGCACAACCTCCTTCGCTTTTCTTTCTTCACGTCTCTTTTCCGGTTCCAGTTCAGCTTCTTTCTTTTCTTGTAGTTCTTTCAGAAGCGCATTGTAGGCTTCGAGCATCTCCTGTTTGGTATTTGACATGGAAATTTTTCTTACGGGTAATTTTTTCTCCACCATGATCTCATCCTTTCTGTTCAGTTTAATAATTCGAATAACATCTATCGATTATATTGGAAAATATTCGCCTATCTGAGTTGGTCCATTTATAGCATAGTTGTGGAACCTAGTCCACAACTAGTCCAAAAAATTCGTCTGGCAAGCAGGTCACTAGACAAAGCAAAGAGATGCTAACAAGACTAATAATTGTAAATCGTAAAATAGAATTGACCTCCATCGTCATCTAAAAATGACCCCCCTTGAGAAGGTATAATCTCCTCCTAAAAAGATAAGGAGGAGGGAAAAGGAGGGAGTCAATTTTATTTGCGGATAGGGGGTCAATTCTCTTGACAATCAACAACAGTTTCAGGCCACCCGGTGATCTTCTGAACCTCATCGAGAACCAAGAGCGCCTTGTTGGTTCGTGCTTTTGCGCGTGCCGCTTCCCATTGCTGCTCAATCCAGGAGGCGCTTTTCAAGGTCGGTTCATCTGCCGAAGCATAATGGCCCGGCATTTTAATGCCATCAATAAGCTGGCGCGCAAGGGTCGTCTTGCCCGTTTGCCGGGGGCCTGACAGTATCTGCATGAAACGCCTTGGTTCGGATATCCTCTTGAAGATAATATGATAAGATGGCCGCTTAAACATGTGTATTATCCAATAGTTAACAATCTACTCAATATTTTGAGTAAATTTACTCAAAATATTGAGCATTTGTCAAGATTTTATGCCCCCTCTGGTTTCCTTTTAAGCCCTTAAGCCGCTATCTTTAATTTTTAAGGGTAAAATCATTGCCCTAAAGAAGTCCGAGTTGCTGATTTTGGCATCAAAAATATGCTTCTAACCCGGATTATGCACAAAGGCTGATTTGTGTGAAAGCAAGGAAGCAGGGGTGAAGCTGTACTGTAGTACCGCGAACCTCTGGTGACGCAGCTCGCGCGCAAATCAGACGAGCCAAAGGTAAAAAAATTTTCTGAAATACAAAAGAAAGATCCTCAAAAACAGCGTGTATTTTCAGGTCAGCCCAATTTTTGGAATTAAGGCATTGAAATAAATCAAAATAACAACTTTCAGAAAATTTTTTATAAATAATTCAGGCTAAGGGCAAAATAGGCATAACTTTAAAGCCTTTTAATAAGAATTCTGAAGTATTACCGTGGCCCAACCCCATTTCTGTGGTACTTCATTGCCGTTTGAGCCGGTCGGAAATCGTATCCGACCCGGTGTATGTCTTCAAGTTCATCGCACATGCTGCCGGTTACCAATCAGCCCTCCTCAGTTTCATAAAGGAGAAACATATTGACAATTTCCGGTGCGCTGAATTCCACGTTGCCGAGATAAAGATTGCAGGCTTTTTGGATGAGTCCGGCCTTATTGCTCACCGTCGTCTTTTTCGTACCGAAAAACGCACACATCTCATCGGCCGTGATGCTGACCTCGTTTTCCGGATAGAATAGAAAATTCAGCCGCGCAATTACATAAACAATGGCCGCGGCCCAGATTTCAATGCGCCCCCGCTGGATGGACAGCTTTCTCAGCCTTGCGATCCTGTCGCACAATTTAAGCGCAAAACCGGTATACATCGAATTGAGCCTGGCCCGGCCAAAGTCCTGGATCATGCTTTTGATCGCTCCGAGCCTTTCCCCGATCTTCCCCTCTCGGTATTTCTGGCTTTGGTTGCAGGTTTTTTATCCAGGCCCAGGCAGCGACGAACATCTTTAATGGCAGTCAAACCGATGTCACCCATTTTCTCATCATGCGCCATATGCCGCTCTGCATCCAGCAGCAGGGCTTCGACGCTCTCCCGGCCGTCAGGGGTTTTGACCGCTTGGCGGGGCGTTTTACCGCCCAGAGCAGGAATTTTCTGGTCAACCCAGTCCTCCCAGTGAGCGGTCAGCATCTTTCGCAATTGTTCACGCACCTCTGGGATTTGCATCAACTCATCCTGCCCCATCTCATTTTCGAGGTCATCTCCCTTTCCGCTTTCTCCTTCAGCCAACATGGCCTGCGGTGCTTGAATCTCGGTAGTCTTATACCTGGCATGCTTTCCAAGCCGTGATTCAATTTCCTTGCGTATAGCCTCTGCTCTGGCCTGGGAATTGACTTCTATAGTAAGTTTGCGATTATTGATGACTATCCGGCCAAGTATTGTGTTGTCTAGGGCTCTGCTCACTCTGTGGCCCTTGCGGCTCCAGGAAATCTCCGCCTTGACGACCCTTCCTTTAGTATCCAGGGTTGCTGCCTCTCGCAGGGTCTTTGCATCTTCCACTGCGGATAGACTGCAGAGATGTTGGAAAGCTGTTTCCGGATCATCGATGTCATAGTGAAGAGTATGAAACAGCAAGGGATCGCCGTCTGTATTACAAAGCTGGGGTGGTTGAAAGAGCGATTCATAAATATAAAAATAGAGATCCCGAAGTTCGATGTCGTACTCATTCAGTATATCGGGCGTTATGGAGCGGTTTTCCTGAAATATATCTCGTCTGAGTTCGATGATGGCCGGTTTCCTGTTTGGCGGGATAAGGATCGAACTGCATCCGACAAGCATGGCCACATGATCGACTTGGATGATGCGCCCGAACAGAATGTCTCCCGGTCGCGCGTTCTCGGACCCCCGTTTTTCGATTACATCAGTCACCGTGCCTTGCAGAATGTCTTTTAAGCGGAAGCCATGTCCCGGCTTACAGCTTATCACTTCAAGAAAACTGTAAGGCTGCTCGGATGTCGCGTCTATCAATCGTCTCTGGAGTCCATCCAGCATAGGCCCCCGTTCCTTGGCATAGACCTGTGCCACAGTCTGAAAGGGTGGTGCGGCCAGGTCAATTTCCGTATCCTCGGGATCATAGACCCAGTTAAAGACAAACCATGGCACAAAAAGCTGCATGTGGTTCAGTAGCAGATCGTCCGGCTGGTCCGTTTCAGGCCACAACAGGAATTCACCCATGGCAACGGTCAGGGCAAGATCGCCAAAAGTCTTGCGGGCAAAGGCCATGAGATTGTCGATCAATCGGTCATGGGCATCGCCGAGCCTTCGCCACAACAGGTCCTCAGGTGGCTTTGCTGCCTTGTTCAGACAACATTTCTTATATTTTTTTCCGCTGCCGCAGGGGCAGGGCGCGTTGCGTCCTATCTTCATTGGTTCCCTTTCGGCTCTTGTTTCAGACCTTAATTCTATTCTTCCAAAAATCAATGTGTGATTTGATAGTCTCCAGTAAGTCTTCCGGTATCTCCTCTTTTTTCAAAAGGCCGATTACGATAGCCCTGGAAACGACCATATCAGCATCAAGGTAATTATATGTTTTCCATACATCGCGCGAAGTTCCTTGATGGAATTTATGAATCAAATCATTTAACTCAAATCCATCGATCTTCCTATTCCGCCAGTTGTCAAACCGCTGGCCGAGCTTTTCCAACTCCTGATCCAGTTCACGTTCATATGCTATGCTTGCAAGCTGACTGAGTTTCTTCCGTATACTTTTGGTATATCGGTCACTCATGCACTAATACCTATCACCTGTCTAATGGCTGTCCGACGTTTCCAATCCTCTCCGGCCTCAAAATAGCTTATATGACATACTCTATGTGCATTAATTCACCGAAATATTGAAATATTGCACCTCGAATAAACTTTCAGACCGGGAGATATTTGCAAAACTGCCATTTTTGTTTGCTGAGCTATTCAGTTAACGATGCTCCCCATACACATCGTATCTACCCGATCCTGATGTCGTAGAAATTCAAGTTGCTTATCTATTGTGGAAAACCCGGAAAGGTTCACTTCATCGAACTCATCCGGACCGGCATTTGTTTTTCTCCCTATACTCTGAACAATATCCTCATTCAATCTATTTTTATCAAATAGTGGTCATGATGAAGGTCTGATCGTTCAACGTTCACGGCCTTGAAGCCCCTTTTTTTCAAGTCGGAGACATTGCTGACTCGTTTACTTATCATTTATTATCCCCAGAGTTATTCAACTTAGTCTGTCCCCAACTTTCCCCCAAAGACAATGTTGATATTTTACGGACATCCCTTATTTCCCTGGCCTGATTTTTCCCGCATGGTTGACGTAAGCCTTTTATTTATTCAACTTATAATCCTGTGGGACCAACTTCCCTAAGCAGACCCTTTTCGGTGCCCAAGGCCTCCAGAGTGTCCCAGTTATGCTAAAATAATTTGTCACCATCCTAGCTAGGCCAGCAGGCTGGTGTCGGAAAAAAGAGGCATTTTAAGCCCTTAAGCCACTATTTTAAGGGTAAAATCGCTGCCCTAAAAATCCGAGTCTTTCTTAGCATGCTTGTTTTGTCTGAAGTATTACCGTGGCCCGCCCCCCATTTCTGTTTCTGAAACTTGAGTAAGGTACTATCTGCCGCAATTTGGGCAAGTTTCTACCGCATCGCTTAGAAAGAACTCACCACAGTATCGGCACACACCATAAGTTTCTTGGAAACTGGCTTCAAAACTCTCGACTTCCCTATTTTCTATATCGAACATTAAAGACACGTTTATGGGCATAGTAAAAGATATAGATAACGTTGCGCCATGATCATCAGAGCTTTTAATGGAGATACGATCATAAAAATCCGCAAATAATGATACGTATCCATGTCCATAAATATATAATTCAAAACTGACAGAGGCGCAAAATGAAATATCTATAACAACCACGTCTTTATCTAGTTCAAATACTTCATCGATACTTAGATCGTCAATGCCTTCTATCCAGTCAATCGAGAAAGCATCAATATCGACGGGTAAAAAATCTAAAGCGGTTTCCTTTTCTTCAAGCTTCCTAGCTAGTTCCATACTGTTTTCATCAAGCCAGGACTCAATTGAAAAATCATGATATTTGCCTTGTTCCAGCAGTATCTTTGCCTCTTCAACCCTTGGTATCTCCGGCCTAACATATTGATCATTGAATGATTCGATCCTATCGAAAACCATTACACGATCATGAGGCAATCCTCTCTGAATTAAATCTTGTTGCAAATCTTCGTGTAAGTCGCCAGTACCTCCATCGCAAAAATCTCCTTTATTGCTGCTTATGAAGACAACTAAATCACTTTCAGGAGCGACCTTTCTCAGGATGACCTCCCATAATAAAGTGTCTCTATAACCTACGCTGTCGCGTTTGTTTTTTCCAATTCTCCGAAATGGGCGTCGTCGTGATAAGTCCCGAGCAACAATATCTTCATGGGGTATATCCTCGTGGTCCAGCATTTCAGCGTCTAAGGCCGTTAGTTTCCGTTCCAGACTCCGACTATAAGTCTCATGGTAACGCTGAAGTTCGAATGATGAAACAGAAATCTTAAAATCATGATCGAGAATCCGGCTTAACCTTTTCAATTCCTTGCCTGCTGTTTTAAGACATGCTTCGGCTTGTTCAAGATACTTGTTCTTAATCTCATCTATGACGATCTGGGGCACCACTAATCTGGCTTCTCGATTTTTGAGAAACCATTCAAGGAGTCTAAAATTTGGACCTGTCATGTGAAAATTGCTTACAAGGACTGTAGAATCGAAAACGATCTTCATTATGGCACACTCAATAGCGGGTCTGGCTTTTCAGAAGAGGTTCCTTTTTGGGTCGGACCAGGCTATCATTAATCAAGGATTAACATTCCAAAAATAAGAGTTTTGAAGCCTTAAAAGGCCATTAGAGGTAAAATCGTCATTGTAAGAGGCAAACGGCCTGAGAGGAGTTTTTCCGGATCTGCGCCTTGTGCTTTGCATCACCATATTTCCCAAATCTACCACCCATGGACAGTTCCTTGAAAATCTCCACATCAGACTTGTTCAACTTGGTTAACAAAGGCCCCGACGTTCCCTTCATACGAGGACTGGACTAGGCGTTACATGGGTGTAATCAAGAAAGCGTTTTGATGGTCCTCATTGTATACGGTAACTGCTCTTCCCACTCATTGATGAATTCGGACTCTAAAGCCAGTTCCGCGATGAGAGGAAACCTTTTGAAAACTAGGACATATATAAGATCAAATACTTCATCTGCTACTGCCAGCGTAGCTCTAGCAAGGTTATCGTTAAACGAATCAGTCACAAGACTTGGAAAATCTTCCTCGGCAACTATATTCATCTGTTTTGCTGAAGAGTGTACGTGTTTGTTAAGGAGAGTCCACATTGGTTTGAGCTTTTTTTCGACATCCTTGTCGTCAATACCTAGAACTTGGGAGAACACTGTTCTTACAAGTTTCCATCCGAAAACCGCTTCCTCTATCTCTATAATCTGTTCAATTTGCTCATTAAGGTGTAAATAGGGATATTTAGACTCAAGATACCAAGCTTGGCTCATCATTTCTAGGACATAGCGCAAGTTCCTATAAATTACTGGGTAGTTCGCATAATTGAACAGAAATTGGAGCCAATGAAGTTCTTTGATCAACCTAATGAATTGAATGAAAGTTATGGTAAACTGTTGTTCTCGATGGTATTTATTGGTAATCCACATGCTTATGTCTATGCAGTTATTTCCATGAAAGTTTATGAGATGAAGAGCTGTTTGAGCTCCCAGACGTTGTACAGTCTCTTTCCTAACGGAGACCCAGGTTTCATAAAGTCTATCTAAAGATGTTTCGATTTGTCTGCTTTTTCGGGTGCGCACTTTTCGATTCGCTTTTTATGTCCGCTGGTGCTAACCGGCTGGGGCGAACTAGAGGACGCCCCCTACAGCGCTCAATTCCTCGGGCCGTGATGTGACGTAAGAACTCAGATGCTTCTACCTTCGACTTTCTTGCCATCATGAACCGGCTCTAAAAGGTAAAACTTAGGGCGTTCCCCTCTCCCCTACTCTCCTGTCAACCCCAAATGACAAATGAAGATGTGACCCCGAACACCCCCGTTTTTCAGCCAGAATTTTATAATTTCATGGATGTCCCACATCCCGTTTGGGTAACAGCCCGTCAAGACCTGACCCATGATTTGCTACTTCTGTATGAAGAAAAAATTCAAAACTATCTCCCACCCCCCAAGAGTAATAGGGAACATTATGATCTACGACACTCGTCGTGATTACGTTCATAGAAATATCTGAACCAGGTATACTAAATGGAAGGGTACCGACTAGTTGAGCCTTGGTGCCCAAAGGAGCTATAAAAATGTTGTACTTTTCCGAGATCTCCCTTGTGACATGAGCTGACAAGACTTGAAATACTTGCGCTGGGTTCAGTGCTGGAAGTGTACCCTTGGCATGGATTTCTCTCAAAAGTCTCTTATTATACTGTTGGCAGTAATTATTCCACGCAGGCTTTGAACCAGGACTAGTAACGAAAAGCCAATTTAAATCGGAAGAGAATTTGTCAATTAACGACCAAGCGCGCATTTCCTCGAAACCTAGTATGATAATTAGTAGGTTGTATTTAAGCGGAGACCATGCATTCCATCCCATTGGGGGGATATGCACACTTTCGATCCCATAAGACAACCAGCCTTCGTCAGGAGAAGCGTAGCCTTCGGGTATTGTATAGAGCAAACGCAATTTCTTTATATTTAGGTGACTTACTAAATAGAGCATAAGGTTGAATAGCAGGTCCTTTGTAAAGGTGGAGATATCAACTGTTACATGAAGTGCCTCTGTATTGAGCTCCTTTTCAGTAAGGAAGCTATGAAGCTCCAAAACTCCTTCAACACTTTTCCCGTGTCGGACTTCAATTTGATAGTAACCCTGTTTGTGCATGGATAGACTTAAGGTTCTTTCCATGTTCTTAATTAGAGATTCTCTCCTTTGATTTGGATGGCTAAACCTAAACAGGACAAACTGTTTAGGAAACTTTCCTCTAATTCTCGTGGGAGCCCCAAGAAATCGCTCTTCGAAACTTGCACAGGTTATAAACAGGTCGTCAGGTAAATTACCTCTAATAGGATAAATTTGTGCAACCTTTTCAATTGGGGAACCAGGTGACATTATGATTTCTCCAAGCGTTTCGACAGTTCCTCTTCTAAGACTTTTTCTAACTCATGGGTATTTCTATATTCAAGTGCCCACGGTCTTAAATCCGAGATGGGACGTTCAGAAGATAAACTTGAGTTATGCAATTGAAGAAACTTTTTATCTTTTCCAAATGCTACACCCAAACCAAGGAGCATAGAAATGTCATTATACGTTGTGTCTATAATACAAAATGAACTTGCTCTCACTTCCTGGCAGAGTTGGCACAATGCACTCAAACTCCGCGCTGGCCTGTGGAATGCAGCCTCATATGTGTCCGCATAGCTGGCAAGTCTATCCTTAAGCAACGCCTCAATTTGTGAAAAAAAATCTGGGTTCTTATTGTGGGGAAGGCCTATGAATATTTTATAGCCAGCTTTTACCCGCTCATGTGGACACCTCCCGCGTAATACCCAACACCACCGGGAGTTCTTATTCTTAGTAAGGTCGTCTAAACTCGGAAGTATCTTGGCCTTTATTGTTTTTACTATTCCACCTTGGTTTAGCTCATAGGGTATATACTCCATTCCACTAAGGGGCTCAGGCGGATACCCCCCTTTGTATGTAGCAGGGATTTTTTCTGGATAAACGAGCATAAAGTTCACTCTATTTAGACCTGTAGCCATGCCCAATTCGAATATCACGTTTGGATTCAACTCTGTAATTTCAAAAAGGCCTATGGGCATCTGCCTCACACATGAACAAATTTTACAAAGAAGCGGACCCGCGGTCGGAAAATCGTCAACATCCACACATCGGATCCTGAATTCGTCTGTCATGGCAGCTTTTATCCATCTCCGGGGATCAAACACCCATGAAGTCTCATCAAATGGAACACCTAGGAAGGCTTTTTGCGTCTTCCACTCTATCGAATATTCAATTAAATTCTGCTTGCATCCATAATTGGTAATTGGGCAATTACTTAAAGTTACAGGCCGCTCAAATATAGTGTGCTGTTTATCATCAATTACTTCCTTTTTCCCCCTTTTTCCACGAACTATTCTTCTCTTTCCGCGTATTTCATTGATGATTTCCTCGATGATTTCCTCTCGCATTTCCTCGGAACACAAATATTTTAGTTCGTTTGCGGTAAGAGGCATACGCCAGCGCTTCTCAGGAGGTATTTTAAGGGTTGGCGCAAAGATGGCATTCAAACTAAACGTAAAGGAGGAAATAGAATACCATGGATGCTTGGGCCTGAAAGCCGTTTCGCTTATAAAATGTGGCATTCGAAGACCGCTTTCAATGACGCCCTTTGATATCGTATACTCATCGTTCATAAACTTCTGGCTATCCACAATCTCAAATCGGTTAGCTTGAGGCTCGGTTGACCAATACAGTTTAGCTTGCAAAATTCTTCCTAAGTCTTGAATAAGGCGGACCAATTTGGGTCCACGGGCAGATGGAATACTCTTTACGGTTTCTATTAGCAATAAATCTCGCGACACTCGTTCCGCAGATTCCGATTGAAGCTTCTGCGGTATTGGGCTCCCATCCTGAACAGCTATACCCCTCGTGTACGCCCATGAAAAAACCTCACGACATAACAGAATAAATTGCCTCACTATGCCGGAGGACATACTGACATATTCGTGAAAGCCTGCATAAAGTTTGTCTCTCCCTTTCTTTCTGAGTGCACGGTATACAGCAGCCACTTTGTAATGTCCCTCAAAGTTTTTCCAGTATTTTTTGTGGTTGGTAATTTCCCCCCTTTTGGTTAGCCCTTCGCGGATCTCCTTTAGTTCCCGTTGAATATCTCCTTTCTTTATTTTTTCATCATCCAATGACGGATCTGGTAGCAGCTTTACAGGGTCCTTTACTTTGTAATTTCCATAAAGACTCAGTCTTTTAATAAAGATGTTTCTTAAAAGATTTCGATAAGAGTATATCTTGTCTGGTGAAGTTTCAAAGTGTAGTGGTATGATTGGGTCATAGTCGTGGACCTCGTCGAGCTCTTGGCCTGTCGCGTATTCAAGCGTCTTAATTCCCCCTATTTTGGATGCGATTCTAAAGGTCAACCTGCGAGTTCTAATGAGACTATTGATAAACTCTTGTTGATACTTATCTAATTCATCATATTCGTCAATCAATATAAAAAGGACTTTGTTGTTTAAGATTCTGCCACGGATCAAATCAAAAAGGTCGCATATAAAGTCAGGTGCTGTGGTAAAATTAATCTCCCCTTCAAACCTTGAAAAATCCCTATACCAAGGCAATTCCTTTACTATCCTTTGAATCATTTTGACCTGTGCATTTAAGGAATCTATTGCGCTTGAGAACGTTTTTCCTTTAATTATGTTACTGAATTTATCAGATAGTTCTAAGCACAGAGCTTCTTCCATCCCCGAAGGGAAGGAATTCAACGAAGCTATTAGGTATTTTACTGAGTGAAGGATTGCGATGCCAACTTGCATATTAAAAAGGTGCTCAAATAAACATCTTAATTGATCCCTTGATAAATATGTGATGTTAGTCCTTGAAAGTGGGGAGAATAAGGTTGCCTTCACATAAACCCCGAAATATAGCTCCTTGTAATCTTCTATCGTTACTTTTGTTTCTTCCCTGTTTATTGCTGTCGACTCTCCTTTATTTAGCTTAATCCTATTAATAAGAGATTGAACTGATAGCATTCTAAGGATGTGAGACTTACCGGTCCCCCGGCCACCCATGAGTATTTTCGGCTTCACATCTACAGCTTCCAATTTATTCATGAACTCCGGAGGGAAAAAGCATGCTACAATTTCCCGATAGTTTTCTGGAAACTCTTCAAGCCTCCAGTCTTCTACAAGGCTTTTCTCAAATGGGTTTCGCCAGTAGTCCTCACTATGAACCATGGTTATCGGCTCCTTTTTGTCGATATGTTGTTCGAAGGCAGAGTCTTGAGTGGTATAAGCTTTGTTCGCGAAGCAGCAAACTCTTTTGCTTGGGTAAGATAATGCACAAACATCTTTAGAATCATTAAGCCATCATACCAGTTTAAACCCCGCCTCATAACACTGAACCCGTGAAATCCCAACTATTATGTCACCTTGCTGAATACCAATAAATGCTCTTCGTCTATTACTCCATTGTGTCCATTTCTGATTGTCGGAAGCCAACGATCGCGAATTTTGTCCCTGTAACGACAAGCTAACCGAAAACCTCGTTCTGATGCCAACTGAATAATCACTTCAGGGGTTGGAATTACTATGCCCGAACTTAGGTTATAGCCTGATACTATTGCACATTGAGAGCCGGTTTTTAGCAAGCGGTTAATCTGATCCAGCACTTTTGAGATATCCAAGACGTATTTTACAAAAACGTAGGCGTTTTTCTTGTTACGATTTGCCAGCTTACACTTTATCTGCTCTGCCAATAAACAGGGCAGTCTCGAGTCTAGGAGTCTCTGTTCAAGGGTTATTCTGTCACTGCCTATGAGTTCTCTTGACCATTCTATCAACTTGCCCGGGCAAGAATATTCTAAAACAAAGAGTTGCAGTTTGGATGCTCTATAGTAGTCTTGCGCACTCAAATAAGGTGGAGAAGTTACTACGGCATCAACTACTTGTCCATTAAGAAGATGAGATAAATTTCGCGAGTCGCCTTCAATCAGATCCGCCCGGGTTTTGTCACTGATCTCTTTTAGCTCTTTAGCGTACTGCTCCCCCGCCGATATCCATAAGTGAGCCTTCGACTGAAAGATCTTGAATGGGTTGAAGTGTCTGCCAAAACGTTTTGTCCGAGATCTCTTGGATATAAAGGGCTTTGCACCTCGAGTATCCGCTCTTGAGCATTCCCTCACTATTGAGGCTGCTAGCGCACGCCAAAAGTTTGCATAGTCAGAATCTATGTTCGGCAAGTAATGATCCAGCACCGTTTTTATAACCCCGAGCTTCCGGAGCGTGCCATCCGTAAACCAGTACCTCGCATTAGGGAAATTATATTTGCAAGGACACTGACACTTAGCAAACTGTTCCAATATCTCTTCAAGTTGTGCTTCCAAAATCCTGGTGTCATATGTAGCCGTTTTCGCCTTGGCTAAAAGAATAGCCAGCGGATTCAAATCAACACCTATAGCATTTCGCCCAGTAACCAACGACTCAATCAGGACAGCGCCGGTTCCACAGAACGGGTCCAGTATCGTCTGCCCCGGGGTTGATATTTCGTTGATTAAGAACCTCGCCATGTGAGGAATCATCTTAGCAGGATAGCTGTCAAAGCCGTGAGTCAGGTAGCCCCTTCTAGGGATTGATTCCACATACAGTGACTTCAGGCTTATAAGTTTCGGTTTCATTGTGCCACTAAAGTCAGAAACAGCGATTTTACAACAACGTCGGTTGAAAAGATTCCGCGGTTGAAGCAGTTCCTGGAAGCTCCGGAACGTTGTTTCCCAAGTTGAATTCTTGGGTCATCAAATTGCGCTCGCACCTTGATCTGTGATTTGCATATATCAAAATGCGACCTCCAAACCCTATTATAATGAAAAACTGGTTATTTATTCCTCCACTGTCGAAATTGTCTATGTTTCGGCTTGGGCTTCATATCTTTCCGTTGTGCTTCTATTTTGGCAAGAAGCGTGGAAGCTGGTTCGTAAGAGCGGCCTTCGCTCCTGGATAGTTCAGCCTCTGTGGGGACCAGTTCACCGCGAAAGGCCTTGGCCAGGATGGATTGTGTCAGTCTTTCCGCTCGCACCGTCGCCGCTGCTACTCGCTTTTCGATGACGTCGGCCAGCTTGAATAAAGCTTCGACACGACGAACGATTTCTTGTTGTTCGCTAATAGGGGGCACTGGCAATGATAAATGCGATATTTGGGGCTGGCTAATAGTAGCCATTCCAACTGTCTGTTTGGCATCTGCCTCAAAAACGTCCCTGACCATTCTTGTCATAAAACAATAGTTAACAAATTTTGGCATTATGTCTTTTTCGATTAATCTAAGACGTATGTTCTTACTTTCGAAAATGACAGATTCTTTCAGTTCGCGAATGATGGCTGCTTTACCAACCAATTCTCTACTATTTACCCTGTTAATCAAAATGTCTCCGGTTTTCAAAATATATTTATCAATCTCCTGTGAGGTAAGATTCATCCTCTTCAAATTTTTCCATATGACTTGTCCATCCTGTATATTATACATTCTAAGGCATACCACACCATCACTGGAGTAAAATTTTGCCGGCTTGTAAATTCCATTTGTCATAGATTCTATGAAGAAGGAAAGTTGTGCTTTTACCCACGAAGGAGGGAGCTCTCCGGATTCTGATAAAAGGACCTTCTCCTTTTTCAACCCTTTGATTTTTCGCGCTTCCTCGATCTGCTCCAGAAGCTGTGTAACGGGTTCGACGTCAGGATTTTTCTCTCTCCAATCGGCAGTAAGGCGGCCGGAGCAGGCGGCGGCAAGGACGGCCTGGCGGAAGCGCTTAAGGATAGCTGGCACCTTGGCCAGACGCTCCCGCACTGCGTTGACCCGCGCGAGCAGTTCCTCGACCTTTGCCACAATCCGTTTTTGCTCGGATAATGGGGGCACAGGCAACTGAGCATTCTTAATGAACTCAACCGGAACACGCTTTTGTCCGACCGATCCAGTCATGTTCGCCTCTGCAGCCTGCCTAAATGATTCCTGTCTCACGTAGTAAAAAAGGTATTCAGGGATAACAGCACCTGTTGAACGTAGCACATGGAACTCTGTGGACCCAAAACCGAGTCCATTTGTAAGATTGCGTACAATAGCAGCTTTGCCGTTTTCCATGCAAGGAGTAATCTTGGCAAAGATGACGTCATTGTCTCGAAAAGAAGTGTACCCTTTTCGCACAACGCCAAAAGGACGATCTGTAGGGACTGTAATCGTTCCACTGTACGCGTCAACAGCAGGCATCGGAACAAACGTGACAGGGGCATCAAGGGGAAGTGCATCTGGTGGAGGCTTGGGTGGATTCAAGTCCGCGACAGTTCCAATAGTTGCCTGTACCCAGCCTTCCGGGAGATCCGATGCCTCATGATTCTCATACGAACCCAACGTGTATACTTGAGTGGCGACCTTGCTCACATTGCCCTCTTAATGGTCGGGATAGATGCCTCTTCGTTACTGTTCTCCAAAATCGAAAGAACAGCATTCAATTCTTCCACTGCATTTTGAAGCTCCGCCATAGCATCAGTCGCCAGCTCCTCCGGCTCGGGGAGTTCCCCGGCGTTATTCAGCGATTCATCCTTGAGCCACTTAAGACTGTCGATTTTGAAGTCGCGTTCCTTGACCTCGCTGATATGGAAGCAGCGCCATCGGTCCTCCTTGGACTTCTTGGGATCACGCTTGCCACGGCCGTTGGGGTTGCGTCCGTAGCAGGTCTCGAACTCGGCAAAGTGCTGTGGGGTAAGGGGCCGGTCCTTCTTGGTGATTCGGGGAACATTGGTGCGGGCATCATAGATCCAGACGTTTTCGGTAGAATACCCTTTGGTGAAGAAGATCACATTGGTCTTGGTGCCAGGGCTGTAAGGGGTAAAGGTGCCGTTGGGAAGCCTGAGGACGGTGTGGAGGTCGCAGTCTTCGGTGAGGATCTTGAATACATCACCAGCCTGATCAGCAAACAGGACGTTATCCGGCACAACAATGGCCGCGCGGCCGCCGGGCTTTAAAATACTCATCACATGCTGGACAAAATTGAGCTGTTTATTGCTTGTGGCGATGGTAAAATCATCGCGGGTGGGGGCCTGATTGGCGCCCTTGGTTCCGAAAGGCGGATTGGTCATAATACAGTCATAGCCGCCTCCCCTTTTGGGTTCATAAATGGCATCTCCTAAATAGATGTCAGCCTGGATGCCGTGGAGATAAAGGTTCATCAAGGCGAGTCTTCTGGGCCTGGGGACGAGTTCGGTTCCGGAGTAGGTGGCAGTCAGAATGCGTTTGGCATCTGTACGCTCAAGGGCACCTTTGGCTTTTTTCATCAGCCATTCATAGGCACAGACCAAAAAACCGCCGGTCCCTGCAGCCGGGTCATGTACGGTAAAGTCTTTCTTCTTGCGGGGATCAGGCTGCATGCATCGAACAATCGATTGGATCAGGATGCGCGGGGTGAAGTATTGTCCTGCCCCCTTCTTACCCTCAGAAGCTGACTTTTCCAGCAAACCCTCATAGGCGGCTGCTTTTACGTCTACATTCAGCGCGGTCCATTCAATCTCGTCGATGAGATTGACCAAACGTTTCAGGTTGACCGGATTACTGAACCGGGACATGGCGCCGGCATAGATATCTCCTAACATCCCCGGCTGTTTTCCCAGTGCCCGGAGGGTTGCCATATAGTGATCCGTTAGATCAACGCCCGACTTTTCCCTTAAAACAGACCATGCATATTCAGAAGGTACTTCTGCCCCCTTCTCCTCGATCATCTTTAGGAACAAGAGATAGGTCAACTGCTCAATGTAATCGCCGTAATCGATCCCGTCATGCCGCAGGGTGTGACAGAATCCCCAAAGTTTGGTAACTATATCCGCCATGATTCTTCCATTTTGACAGGATTAACAGGATCATCAGGATTTTTTTATGCTGCCCGGAATGTCTTCCCGATGGGTTCAAATTCGCTAAAATTTTCCTGAGAGAGCTTTTCTCTTATATCCTCAAAACGGGAAATGATATCTGTTGAGTATAAACGCTCTCCACAGTGAAGGCATACCTCTGCTTTTACTTTTATAATGGCTGTATTCGACCCTCCTTTGAGAATCTTTTCTACTTCCTTTTCTACAATTTCACCTCCACAGACGGGACATTTCTCGAAGAGTTTCATGGTTTCCTCCTTACTTTCCCATCTATCCACAGTCTGGGATCTGGTCGATAGACGGTAATCAACACACTTGATTGAGTTGTCTGATTATAAGCCCAAACACTGTGGATCGGCTCGTTTTCAACGGACTTACTAAAAATCAGACAGCTTGGATAAGGCTTATCATCAGGATAATACTCTATAATTTCACCAGCCGATAGTGAAGCAAATATTTCCCTAAATGAAAGTCCATCATTGTAAGCTTCTTCATCAGCATGATCAGTTATCCTTATCTTATCTGATTTAATACTTTCAATTATGGATTCAATCTTGATCATTAGAATTCAAGAATAAGAGGTTCAGCAAGTAGGTTCTACACTAGGGGAATACTCCTCCAGGAAATCATCAAGTGCCCTAAACGTGAGAGGCTTTTTCCTCATGTCCTCCAACATCTTAAGATCTTCCATGTCTTCCAACCTCTCTAACATCTCCTGATATTCCTCAATATCCAGGATAACCGCCGATGGTTTGCCCCCACGCAGGACAATCTCAGGAGCTTTTCTCTTGCGCTTGCTTCTCATGTTATCACCTCAACAATTTTGCTGTTTGGGTCAATAAGATGTCCTAATTGTCAACAAATTATAGATGAAAAAATTCGAATGTCAATTTAGGAGCGAAAGGCGTTGATTTTAAAAGGATTTGGTGGACCATGCCCTTTCCTTAGGTCAATGAGTGACTGTCAGGCTGCGATGGCCTCGTTGATTTCGCAAATAATGGTTTCCAATTCCCCCGCAAACACCTTGTTTAATTTACCCCATGAAGCCCCTTCGCGGGTAAAAATGGGGAGAAAATCCACATCCTCCTTTTCCATCAACAGGTTTTCAATAAGGTGCCTTCTAATCAGGGCAAGCCATTTCTCCTGTTCTTCTGTAAAAGCGCGACCGGATTTGATCTTCATCAGGGCCTTATCGACCCTTCGTTCTGCTGTGAGCAATTCCCCGCCCTTTGCTGCATGGCGGATCATTGAAATGATATCAGCAAGTTCATTGTTATAGGCCCGCCGGAGATTTTTCTCGGTGAATTTATCAACAAGGTCGTCCGGTTTGGTGCCGAGCGTTTCCCGCAAGGCCTTTAACTGCCTGGTATCAAATTCTTTGGGTCGATTCAGAAGGATTTCCAGGGCCTCAATATGCTGGGGATTTTCTCTTACAAATTTTTCAAATTCCTGCAAGTAATCCTGGGGGCCAAGTTCCCTGCCATCCTTTGCCCTGAAAATAATTCTTGAACTCACGTAATCCTCAGCCCCGTTGGCCCTGACGAATTTCTTTTTGGGCCGCGGATAATTTTCGCACAAATCGAGGAAGGCTTCGCTCTGCAACGTCTTGATGGTCTGCTCCCGATCCTGATCAAGCCTTTGGTGCAGGGTTCGAGCAAATTCGACGATATCACAGCCCAGAACATAGTTGAATTGGAGCCCGCCCTCCTGGGTGATATTCTTGGATATCCGGTGAAGCCGCTTGGATAAAACCCGAATATTGTATGCTCGATCTTCGTTATCTGCAATGGCCTGGATGATTTCCCGGATGGATCTGGTTGCCTTTACAGGGGCCTCAGCCGTAATGCCGGTTGCCTTTCTGAAGTATTCCAGGAGGGTGCCGTTGAAACAATCAAAGACCGTAAAATGGGTTTTGTGGATTTCATCACAGCGCCGGGTGCCTCGACCCATCATCTGTTCAAAGAGGATCCTCGATTTCACGGGCCGCAAGAAGACAATATTTTCGATCCTGGGCACATCCACACCCGTGGAAAGCATGTCCACTGTGACCACAATGCCCGGATTTTGACGGTTTCTGAACTCACGGATCTTTTGAAGGGGTCTGTCCACCGACGGGCTGCCGGTAATTTTCTGGACAAAATCATCTCCACGGTTGAATTCCTCCCTCAAGATTTCAACTAACTGATCACAGTGAGATATATGGGCGATATCATTCTGTGCAAATATTAAGGTTTTCGGGAAATGGCCCAGTTGTTCTTCCTGCTCTATGAGATACTTTTTGATTTCCCGGACAATCTTTCTGTTTCTATCCGGGGCAGTCCAGTCGATCTCTGTGGTGGGAGCAGGAAGTTCCCGTTCATCTTCCAGGATCTCAAAACGAAGCTGTCCGGTTTCTGTATTGACCAGTCCGACCTCCTCCCCCTCTTGGAGGAAAACCCCTCTAAGGGTGATATCCGATTGGATGGCAACGGCATCATAGTCCACGAGAAAACCTTCCCGAACCGCCCGTTCATAATCATAGCGATAGACAATCTCCTTGAAAAAAGCCTTGGTGTGGGCTGCAGGTGTGGCTGTGAGTCCGATTTTTATCCCATCAAAATGCATCAAGACCTCACGCCATTTGCTTTCTTCCTGGGCAGTATATCCCCGGTGGCACTCGTCAGCAATGATCACATCAAAGGCATGGATAGGGATGTCCAGCTTGGAGGCATCGGAGTCGTCATCCTGATCCCCGGACGGGGCACGAAACATGCCTTCATCACCAAATAGGTTAATCCGCATGCGTTGAATAGTCGAGACATACACAAAGGTATGTTTAGTATCCGGATTGGTCAGATACTCTGTGGGAAGAATCTTGGGGTCAAACTTTACATCCTCATCCAGGTCCTCTCTTCGGAGCCTCTGGCTGTATACTTCATAACATTGATCAAACTTTAAGCCTGGTTCGGCCTCAAAACTGGCCATTGCTGCAACAGCCTGGGCCGCCAAGGCCCTTCGATCTACCAGAAACAAGATACGTTTGGCGTAACCGGACTTCATCAAACGGTAGATCGAATTGACCATCGTAAAAGTCTTCCCTGTACCTGTTGGCCATGGCCACCAGCATATGTCGTTTGCGATCCATGATGGCCTGTTCTATGGCTTCTATGGCTTCAATTTGGAAAGGCCACAAGTATTTATTATCAATCTCACTCTCTTTGAGCCACTCCTTGGCTGCTGTTTCATTTTTGTTCAACAACTCCATGAGCGCATGGGGAGTATGAAAGGCGGCCACTTCTCTGGAAAGGTTCAGTGGGTCCCTCAAGTCTTGAAACCAGATTATCTTTCCATTGGTTGAATAGACAAAAGGAAGATGATAATCGCCAAAGGAGTGCGTGCCTACCGGAAAACCACGGGCATATCTTTTTGCCTGCTGAAGGACATTTTGCGGTCCTATTCTTATTCTTTTCCCCTCAACACAAGCCAGAGCCTTGCCTTCGTGAAACAGCACATAGTCAGCCGGGCCTGTTGTTGTAGGGAATTCTTCAACGGAGCAGTGATCATACTGGATGTCTGGTTGAAAGCGGACAATGGGCCCCCACCCGGCCTGTTTAAGGGCCTTGTCTATAAAGGCCTGCCTGGTCTTTGCCTCATTGATGTCAGTACGGTTCATGACTATTGCCCCGTAATGAGAGGTTACAATATCTTTTCCTCAACCATGCTCAGGACTTTATCCTTGGATAAAATGATATGATCAAGAATTCGAACGCCCAGGGTTTCAGCAGCCTTTTTAAGTTCTTTGGTGATCATTTTATCGTCCTGGCTGGGCGTGGGGTCTCCGCTGGGATGGTTATGCACCAGAATAAGGGCCGAAGCTGATTCTCGAATAGCCGGCGTAAAGACTTCACGAGGATGGGCCAGACTTTCATTTAAAAGCCCGACCGTGATCTGCTCTGACTTTATGACATGATGCTTGTCATTTAGCAGGACCACATGAAATTCCTCTTGTCTGGCTTCTCGTGCCAACCTCATAAAATGTTGTTTGCAGTAAGTAAGGGCATCGGAGGTGTTACGGATTTTATGGCCTGGTGCTGATTCAGCTGTCTGCTGATTTGCCAATCTTTTGCCCAACTCAAGGGCAGCCATGATCTGGCAATAGGCTGTCTCTCCGATGGCTCGGCTGATTTGTTTAAGTTCTCCTCTCGCTTGTAAGGACAGCTTTTCAAGGTCATTTCCAAACAGTGCCGCCAGTTTCTCACCGGCTTGCATAGCAGATTCCCCCTGAAGGCCGGAGCGAATCAAGATAGCTAAGAGCTCTGAAATCTTAAGCTCTGATGGCCCTAATCGAAGAAGGCGTTCCCTGGGTCGGTCAGCAGAGGGGGATCGCTTAACCGTGGCAGTGAAAACGCGCTGATCAATCCAGCGCCCTGCATTGAACCCATCTTTGTTCGCTGACCAGGAATATTGAGGCTTTGTCTTTAACCCGGTTGTGGTTAAATAACCGTCTCTCACCAATTCACTGATGACCCGGCCTATAAAGGCTTTTTCTTCATCCTTCAGGTCCTCATAAATATCAGGCTTATGAAAGGAGTCTTTCGCCAACAGAACATTTACCACTGATTGATATCTTGCAAAACGTTCTGCATCCGGCTGGGTTTTCATTTTCGGTGGAGCCATCGGAGTCACATCTTCAATTGTCATTTATCATGTCCGGTTTCGGGTCAAATTCCTTTTGCTCCTCCCGCCATATCCGGCCCGCCGTTCCTTTAACTCAAACCCAATCTGCTTTTTTGCCGCAGACTCACACGGACATACACAGACTATTGTGGCGACGACTTGTCGCCACAATTGGTGTCGTGCCCTTGGGCAAGTCTAAGACCATCCTTTTGATCTCAGCTTTCGGATGCCTAAAATTGACTATAAGTCCAATTCGTATTCCCGTCGCTTTCAAATAATTTAAAAGCTGCGCATCATGAACTTTCTGGATCTGTTCCACAGCTTTCAGCTCCAAAATAACTGCCCCGTTAATTTTGTAGGTGACATCATTGAAGAACCCTGCAGCAAGCTGCAAGGAATCTTCGACCGTAAGGAAGTTTACCATTTTTTGATTCACTCGCTAACCCCGCAGCCCGCGAAGCACTGCCGTCAGGCAGAACCTACGGGGGCAGCGTTAGCTCTCCTGTGGAGAATGTGCTCGCTATTGCGGTTCAAGTCCATTTCTTGTCTTCAGCCCCTCACACACACAGACAAACGCGGGAGGAATTATTGTACAGTCGCACGGACTGTACAAAACACTCTGGGTTCGTCTGCGCATGTCTTTTGAGCCCTTAAAAGAGCAATTTTAGGGGCAAAATCACTCTAAGGAGTTCTCCTGCGGGATTATCCTCGATTACACCTCCAGACGCAGCTTTCCTGTTAATAATACCTGGATTAAAGCTTTTTTCAATGATTTTAGCTGCTCCTTGTAATCCGATTCTTTTTCGATGTCGTCATCCACTGGATCCAAGACCTCATCAACTTTGTTTTGCTTCTTCACAGGTCTTTGCATCAGGCCTTTTTTGAACAGTTTTGTCTTTTCGATAATCTGGGCCGTCTTCTCAATCGCATCGTCCAGTGTTGTTAAGATTTCGGCGATCTTTTTTTGTTCGGCAGGTGAGGGCAATAAAATCAACATTTCTGAGAGTTCTCTACGATTAATGGCTCCGGATGTGCTGTTTTGAGCCATGTTTTGAAGGGCTTTTCGGTGCAATAGCATAGATTGATATAAAAAACCATCATGTACCTCCTTCGCTTTTATCGCTGCAACCCCTCTCCCAATACAACATTTATGAGGAGCAATATTTATTTCTCCAACTGGTGCCCGAACGCTTATTAAAATATCTCCTTCATCAGCCAATTTCTTGGGCCTGTTGCACCACTTTTGTGGATTTGGGTATATTAGGCCAAATTCTGAGTTACCTTGATAAAATGGAAGGCCTTCGCCGTGTTCGTTACAATCCCTTGATGGTGGAGACTGTCCCATATTAATTTCGGAGACGGCTCTCAGAGGTACAACTTCCCAATCCACAGGAATCTTGCCAATAGGTGTATTTTTATACTTAACACCAGTTCTTAAGCTGTTGACCTGCTCTACCATTACTTTGATCCAAAGACCTTGATAATGAACGCTTCAAACGCCTTTTCATACTGTTCCGGTCTCACGTCCTTGCCGGGCAGCGGCGGAATATCGAGACCACTTCTTGAGAATTCGCCCCCGACTATTTCCATGGAATCCCGAAGCCTTGAACTTCTCATGTAATCGCTTATATCCTCTTTGCCAATTTCATTTAATGTCGTCCATATCTTAGAAAGCGCAGAATAAAGGGCGATCCAGTCGATCCAAACGGGTTTCTCTATTTCTGCAACACTCCCTCTCGACAAAAACTCCCACCATCTCTCATGAGAAAGCCAGTATTCAATCTTCCGCTTTCCTTTAACCCGAGTCAGGATAAGGCCGGATACAGAAAGTTCAATCAGGGCATCCTGTGTCCCCCTGACGGAAAGGCCGATTGCCTTTGCCACCTCCGAGGGGTGCCCGCCATCATGGGTGAGCAGATAGACCAGGCATTCCGCTCTCGAACCCAGGCCAAAGAGTGCCCGCAACAAAAAGCGGAGGGTGGTATGTGATGTGACCGGAACCTGCCGTGTCATTCGCCTGATTGTCAATGGAGGACGATTAAATCCGTATGAGAGAAAGGTCGTCTCCGGTTTTTTGGAGACTGGGTGCGGCTTTCCGTTCTTTTCATAAAAAAGCGGTTCGGCATTGCTCGAACTACCGGAAATTCGGGATCGGCAGTATTGGCTCAGATTCCTCCATTTTCTCTCATCAGCCTCTTTCATGAGAAACGCTGCTACCGCTCCCATTAGATTCCTGGTGATTGCATCTTTTTTACGTAGAATACCCCGTAACCGCTGGAGATCAATCCATTTCCCATTGACAACGAGCCAGTCCATGACCTCATCAAAGAGTCTCGGTTCATAACGGCCCATTTCCAGAGTGAAAAGAAGCATCGGCTCAGGATCGAGTACCCACGGATCTTCAGTCCTGGCCTCACCCAACACTCCCAAGGCTGACCACTGGCGCCACAGGAAGTTGAGAATATTTTCAAGGAAGAGACTCCTAAAGTTTTTTTGCGACATCCCTGTATCCCATATGATTCAGTAATTCTTTAAGGATTTGTCGATACTCTGAGGATACGTCATGGGTCATGCTCCAGCGGGCCGCCTGTTCCAGTTCGTCTGGTGTTGGGTTCAAGGCCAAAAGATCATCAAAATGTCTTCCCGCTCCCTGGTCTGCTGATGCATAAAGTTTAAAATGGATCTGATCGTATCGACCCAAAAAATGGATAGTCAGTTTCGGACCAAATTCTCTGGTCTTGGCCCTCTCCATAAGCCCATCAGGCAAACCAAAATCAATTGCTGAGGTAGGACCTGCATTAAGCCAGTCTTCCGGCAAGTTGAAATCCCTTGCCACCTTCCCGGCGGCCGTTACCAGCTCGGCGCTTAAGGGTTCCGCTTTAATGAAGGAAATATTTCCCGCCTTATTCCGTTTGACATAAGCAAGGATATCCACATCCCTGGTGGCTCGTTGAACCAGACCCAAAACACTCAGGGCCGAGCCTCCGCACACCAGAAGTTCAAGAGGTTCTTCTGCCAAAGCCTTTAACTGTTCGCCTAAGGCACTCAGTATGGTCTCTACATCTTTTTGATCCTGAAACATGCCTAGACCGTATATCCTAACTCCTTCAAATATTGATTCATCTTTTTCTCCACAGCAGACCGTTCCTTTTTCAATGCCTTCAATTGATTGAGAACCGCCTGCACATCGATCGGCTTTTCCTCCTCGCTTATGTCGATATATCTGGTAATGTTCAGATTGTAGTCGTTTGCACGGATCTCATCCAGAGATACGGGCCTGCAGTATTTTTTGACTGTCCTGTATTCCTTATAGGCATTGACTATTTTATCAATATCTTCTTTCCGGAGCTTATTCTGGTTCTTCCCCTCCAGGTAATCATCGGCACCATAAAGAAAGAAGACCTTCCCTTTACATTTCTTCGATTTATTTTTGTTGATAATAAAAAGGCAGGCAGGGATGCCGGTTCCAAAGAACAGTTTGCTTGGAAGCCCAATGACCGCCTCTAACAAATCCTCTTCCAAAATACCTTTTCTTATCTTTCCCTCAGCTCCACCACGGAACAGAACGCCATGGGGGAGCACCACCCCTGCCCGACCCTTTGGGTTCAGGGTCGCAATCATATGCTGAACAAAGGCATAATCCCCGTAACCCTTCGGGGGGATTCCGAACCGGAAGCGTCTATGAGGGTCATGTTGTGCTTCTTCATAACCCCAATTCTTAAGAGAGAAGGGAGGATTGGCAATGACAATATCGAATTCCATAAGCTTTCCGTTTTTCCCAATGAGTTTGGGCCCCCTCAGGGTATCTCCCTTCTCCAGCCTGGTACTGGACAGTCCATGGAGCAACATATTCATTTTGCAAATAGCCCAGGTCCCTATATTTTTCTCCTGGCCAAAAAGGGAGATGTTCCTGGGATCTTGCCCGCTCTCTCTAAGATGATGGACCGACTGGACAAGCATACCTCCGGACCCGCAGGCCGGATCACAAATGCGCATCTTTTCCTGGGGATCTAAAATTTCGACCAAAAGGGTTACGACCTCTTTCGGCGTATAAAATTCCCCACCCTTCTTCCCTGCATCGTCGGCAAATTGGGCAATCAGGTATTCGTAGGCATCTCCCAAGATGTCGGGGTTTTCTAAGTCCCTGTTGGCAAGCTGAATCTTTGAGAAATGGGCAATCAATGCAGATAATGTAACGTCAGGCAGACGGTCTTTATCATTGAAGTCTACGGCAGAAAGCACACCTTCCAGTGTTTCCGGGTTCGCCTCTTCAAGGGCGTCATTCGCCTTGTTTATCGCTTCACCAAGATTCTGGGTCAATGTTTTCAAGTAGGACCAGTGGGCTTTCTTGGGGACATAAAAGCTATAATTGTCCGGGTCTTTCAGATCAACGTACTTTTCTTTCTTCAGCTTATCTATCTCCTCATCAAAAACATCAGAAAGCCGTTTCAGAAATAACATCCCAAAGATGTAGTTCTTGTAGTCAGAGGCATCAATGCTGCCTCTGAGGATATTGGCTGACTCCCATAAATGTGATTTCAATGTTTCTAAATCTATTTTCCGCATGGCAGTCATCTCCTGATTTGAAAATGGGTGAACTGCAATAGCGAGCACATTCCCGCAGCTTGCTGCGGGGTTAGCGAGCGAATCTATAAAAATGGCAAACTTCCGTACAGTCGAAGATCCCCTGCAGCAAGCTGCAGGGGATCTTCAATATTGTTGATGTGAACCTTATAAGAAAAGAGAGGGGATGTCAAGATTAATCTGATAATATAGTTTATCCTCATTTTTTATGAAGGCAAACTATAATATTAAGCCTATTTAGTCGCCGAGCACTCCTTGCTCTTTAAACGAGATGTGTCCTGCAGGACCTATTATCAGATGATCAAGCGGGGTCAGATCAACAGCGCGGCAGGCTTTGTACAATTTCTCGTTAAGTGACAAATCGTGCTGGCTCGGTTTTAAGTCGCCCGAAGGGTGATTGTGGACAAAGATGAGCGCCGAGGCATTCAATTCAAAGGCCCTCTTAATGATCTCCCTTGGATAGACAGCAGATTGATCGACAGTGCCCTTAAATAAATCCTCAGCGGCCAGAACCACATTGGCACTGTTCATATAAATAACCTTAAAGATTTCTTCTTTTAGATTTGCCATTGATAAAGAAAGGTATTCCAGGACATCCTCCGGCCCGTTAATAACAGTCTTGCCAACAATTTCTTCTTTCAACTGCCGCTTGGCCATTTCAGTAGCCGCAAGCAATTGGGCAATCTTGGCAGCTCCCAATCCTTTAATTTTTTCCAAATCCATTTTGTTGGCACTGAGTAATCCCGAGAGACCGCCAAAGCGTTTAAGTAGATCTCTTCCCAATGTGACCGCATCTTTTCCTTTTATCCCGGTGCGAAGAAGTATGGCCACCAACCCTGCATCGGAGACATATTCAGGCCCTTTCTCTAACAAGAGTTCACGGGGGCGCTCTGATCTAGGCCAACTTTTTATTCCATGAATTCTCTTAGTTTTATACATTTGTCTAAAGTACCATAGAACTTAGGAAAAAATATCCGCCATGTAATTTGTAAAAGGGGCAAGTCTGCTCTTGACTCATTTCCCAAAAAGAAAGTATCCGGCACCTCCCTGAAATATGAATATTTGGCTCTATCATGGTCACGCGATGGGTTGTTTGAAAAACCTCATCAATACAAAACCCTGCCTCTCTTTTTGAGAAACAGGGTCACAGGATTCAGTGCATGGCACCCCCTACAATTGAGGTTCATAGATCATACAGCAATCTTTCTGAAGATATCAGAAATGATTGTTTTGTCAAGGATTTCCAAGTCTAACGGCTTGCTGATGCCATAAACAAGCCGTCCCTGACGACCAGGTGTAACAAAAGGTTACAATTCAGCAAAAAAACAGCGTTGAACTGCACAAGCGAGCGCATTCCCCTCAAAAAAACAAAAGCCCGGACCAAAACAAAGCTTGGTCCGGGCTTATAAAAAATCTCGGCGGCGTCCTACTCTCCCACTCGGTTCCCCGAGCAGTACCATCGGCGCTAGAGAGCTTAACTTCCGTGTTCGGGATGGGAACGGGTGTTTCCTCTCCGCTATTGCCACCGAAAACCGTTTATGACTCGCAATTTAATCAATAGCTCAATAGATATGTGTAAGTGGAAACGTTCATCCATATTCTCAGGGTCGGTTTTTGTGGTCAAGCCGCACGACCGATTAGTACCAGTTAGCTAAATCCATTACTGGACTTGCACATCTGGCCTATCAACCTTGTCGTCTTCAAGGGGTCTTCAGTTTGGCATGTTTCCATACCAAAGGGATATCTCATCTTGAGGTAGGCTTCCCGCTTAGATGCTTTCAGCGGTTATCCTTTCCGGACATAGCTACCCAGCAGTGCCGCTGGCGCGACAACTGGAACACCAGAGGTCCGTCCATCCCGGTCCTCTCGTACTGGGGACAGCTCCTCTCAAATATCCTGCGCCCGCGAAAGATAGGGACCAAACTGTCTCACGACGTTTTAAACCCAGCTCACGTACCGCTTTAATTGGCGAACAGCCAAACCCTTGGGACCTGCTCCAGCCCCAGGATGCGATGAGCCGACATCGAG
>Ga0180301_10000589_pt1 | contig 28068 bp, 19 predicted proteins | sample GuaBasSediGuay16_FD_121797 | JGI IMG/M metagenome (GOLD analysis project Ga0180301, IMG submission 121797) | Subseafloor sediment microbial communities from Guaymas Basin, Gulf of California, Mexico - Guay16, Core 4569-2, 12-15 cm | ecosystem: Environmental > Aquatic > Marine > Hydrothermal... | reverse complement strand
TATTAACGCCGGCCATCGTCCCCTCGTATGCCTTCCTGTACTTCTCTTCTCCCGTAAGCTCATATAAGCGCTTGTTCTTAATATATTTGAGTCTGTCAAAATACTGATAAATCTCCCTCTCTCCCTTCCTGTATCCCGGTATATATGCTATTCCTGTAACATTCTGGAACGCTGCATGGCCGGTTCCCCAGAGCGTGCCGGTAACACCACCAATCATCGCGCCAGTGGGACCACCTAAAAGAAATCCTGCCTCTGCTCCCCTGACTGCACCTGTAACCGGCGAATCGGAGCCGAGGAAAGAGTGTACATACGGCTGTATGAAATCCTGGAACGGCTTGTTCCAGAACGCACTATTATGTACCACGCAACCATAAACAGTAAACGAATGTTCATCTTCCACCTCAAAATCGTAGACTATGCCATCAAACTTCTCCATACCTACTCTCTTAACAGGCAACCATATTATGCCATCTATAGAACTTGAAACATAAGCAATCTCATCTTCAAGCGTTATTTTACCTGCATCTTTCCATGCACATCCATCCGGGCTGGAAATATCCTTAACCAAAATTGGATGGTTATATGTAATTTTAATAGGATACTTTATATTATCCACATATATAAGACATATCTTATCTTTCGCCGTTGTCTGGCTGATATGTTTTGGATCAACCGCCACTACTCGCTTATATTCTCCAGACCTGGTTAGAACTTCATCCCCTACCTCTATATCCGATGCATGTTTATGTCCATTGGTGGTAACAATCAAGACATCCCCCGTTACACATTCTCTTCCGTACAATTGGGTTCTTCTATACTGTTCTATTGGAGAACGCATATTCAAAAGCTTGGAGTGAAGGGGGGTTGGTAGATGTGTAACAAACTCCCATCCCGCACCCAGTGTCCTCTCTACAACATTGTAGTCAGACTTGTTCTTCTGGTACCTATTCCACTCAGCCGGAGCTGCCGGCGGTTCATTCTTTAAAAATCTGTATGGGTGCATCTCATAGCGCAGTTTTTGTATTCTGGTCTGCCTAACTGTTTCCTTAACATCAGCTATTTCTTTTTCTGTCAACAAACCTGCTCTCATCTGGGCCCTTACCTTCGCCAGCTCTTCTTTGTAATCCTGAGAAAATGGTGCTAGATCTCCAATGACCCTCAGCCTGTCAACTCTTGAATATCCCACAACTGTTCGTCCTATGCCCTGATGAAGTAATTTAGTCGCATGGTCTCTTGCCCGGCGGAGTTTGGCAAAGTCCCTTTTCAGCCTCGCAGGATCAAACGCAACATCAAATGTTTTAGTCTGAGAAGGATCATCCGCATTGACATAGAGCAACATTCCATGTCTAATACCGGTTGCATATAAATAGAAGTTTAGCTGCACCATATGATTGGGTTTAGGTGAATGGAGAGCATTGAATTTGTCGCTGGTAGTAGTCTTTATTTCTAGTGCCGTTCTCAAATTTCCTCTCCGTAGTATTGCATCAACACTTCCCGATACATCACTATATGGATCATACACTTTCGCCTCGGCTTTTTCCAGTATATTCTGTCTGGCTAACATCCCCTGTATCTGCTCATGAAGGCGTGTGCCTCTCTTCATGTGCATTTCTTCCTCCACTTCAGCAGGAGTAGACATCCCCAGCATATACTTTACCATATCACCATAGCTCATTCCCAGTTTGCTGGCACTGAGCGGAAATGTAATTTTAACATCATGAAGTGCCTCATAGGCTGCGCCAGGGACCCTTAATTCACCCTCTTGAATTTTCACAAATGGATCCCCTGTTCGGTATCCCACGAAATAACTCTCTTCTCCTGGAAGCCAACTCGGCATTAAGTTAGGTATCTCATTAACTCTTTCTATCTGCCTCCGCTGATGGGGGAAATATCTTCTCCACAATTCTGTAGAGTTATGAGCTATTACGCCCTCTACCACAAAGTCGTGAACATCCTTTACACTCAAATCATAAACTGTTCCTTTATAACTATCTATAGTTTTATCCGTTACTTTGTGTAATACAAATCCATCATAGATACTAATACCTCCAGAATCAGGAACAAACCTTTCTTTATATTCTGGGACAGGAAAAACCAAATAGTTGCCTTCCTGAACATCCTTTATGGGCAACCATTCTAACCTCAAAGAACATTTCCTATATACTAAAACTTTGTGATCCTCCGTCAATTTTAACCTATGTCGCATTCCCATCATCTTAACGGATATAACGTGCTCCTTGTTGTCCATCTCTCTTGGTATCAAATTCAGCAGCTCATGTAATTTACCATCACTGGATAAAACGTAATCTTTTTCCGGAACCAAATCAGTAACTTTGACGTACCCTCTTCCTGTTAAAACTCTCATGTCTGGAGTTAAACAGCCCATCATCCCCCCTAAATTTTTGTCCCAGTAAGCTCGCTCTGTCGATGTCATCCTGGCGGCATTTTCCAGAACTGGCATTTTATCGAAAAGATCCGGAGTCCCAGTTATGGCTTCCTTCAACGAAGCAATAGCAAATCCATGTAAACCCCATGGTTCCGTTATCCCCCTATACCATGCCTCGCCTATCCTATAACTTAAATCTCCCGGAGACCTTGGTGAAGGATACCTCATCCTGCCTCCCATGTATGGATTTATTGGAACAGATGGAAAATCTGCACTCATGCTTTTAGGTCCACCGATCATATCTCCGGCAGCAACCGGAGGCTGACTGTAAATAGCTTCCAGCTCAGCAACATGCATTCGCTCAGCCGGCCCAGCCAAAATATTGCCCAATATAGGAACATTCTGGAATTCAGTCTGAGTAATGGGATACGGGCGAGAATAATAATGCTTCCTTTGCCAGTATGTTCTATTATTCCAAAAATCTATGGGATTTATAATTAAATCAGCAACAGTGCCCAATCCGCCCCACCAGTTATGAGGGATGTGACTCCAAGCCTCAGATTTGCTACCATATAAAGTGGGGGTAAATTTATACTGACTTTTGAGACGACTAAACCATCCAGGCCTAAAGTACGAAACCCGCGAATTGTGGCACACCATCCCTCTCCCAATAAAACTCTCTCCTTCCTCTACCATTATATCATAAACAAGTCCAGTATATTCTCTGGTCTCAATCCTGTCAATCGCCCCCACAATATCATCGCCACTAATCTCGGAATACTTTGGATAAACCAAAAAATCTTCATCTGTAAGTTCTTCGGCGGGTATCCATTCATAATCATGAGATGGTTTCAATCTAACGCATAAAACGGGATGGTTGCCAGTTAACCAAATCTTCTCAGTTCTATCATGAGAGGGAACTATACCATATACCTTTTCATTTTCTACGTGGCGAGTTTTTATATCTAAAACTCTCACTTTTTTGCCATATCTATTAATTACTATATCACCTTTTTTAACTCGATCTATCCTCTTATATTCACCATTGACCCATATCTCTGAATCTGGTGTTAAACAGCCCTGATAGGGAGAATTATGAAGCACAACACCAATAGTACAAAATGTGTGATCATCCTCAACTTCGAAGTCTATAACTTTACCTTTATAATCCGATATTTCTTTCTTCTTGACCTGTGTGTACAATCTTCCATTATAGATAAAATATTCACCGGGAGATACGGGTGCATCAGAGAAAGAATCAGATGGAATATTACCAACAATAATATCATTAAACCTTTTTACATCTTCGCCGCCAATATATATCCTCCATCCGTTGAATTCCCCTGCGTTATGAGATATAATGTGAGATACTATACCGTATGACAGCAAAATACTTCTTATCGTATTAATAATACTCAGTTCCGGTGACAATATGTTTATTATACGACCTTCAGAGCAGTCATCATGATCAGATATATCTCTGAGATAATCCAGATAAGAAATATCTTCGCCGCCCGACAAATCCGGAAGATCCATCACTAAATAATCTCCCTCGGCAATATATCTTGCAGGAATCCATTCCGGATCTGTCTGTATCGAACCTTTAACCGCCAACAGAGGATGTTCTTCGGTAACTTCAAACGGAAGTCCTTCTATTGTAGCTATCGTAAATCTGTAAACCTTCTCACCCTCGTCCATCTCCCTGACGAAAACTCTCTTGCACCTCTTTAATTCACCTGTATGAGTCAAAAGCTTATCGCCAACAGCAATATCTTCAGCCTTTACTACATCTCCATTGCCTCTAAGTATAATAGTATGAGGAGGAACACAACGTCCCATTTCCCACCAGCGCCCTTTTCTGATTGCTACTTCCCGTCGCCCCGCATAAATGTCACGTTCTTCCTCATAACTTTTGGTCATATCCCACATACCGAATCCACTTGTAACTCCGCTGATGGCTACCCCGGCAAGTGCACCAATTCCCCCTACAACAGGACCACCCATTGCAGTTCCAGCATATGCACCAAGAAGCGGCGGACCTACAGCCTGTACAACCCTTGACATAGGACTGTTTACCATCCCGGGGAACAATCCCTCCAGGTATTGCGCAGCACTGACCATTCCGACCTTATCTTGAAGATATTTCACAGCAAGCTTGGCCTTCACATATTGCTCTGCTCCAGCAACAAATAAACCCTCGTCCAATGCAGTATTTTCAAAAAGAGGAGACAACAAACCATCATCTATCTGATAGTCTAAATATGAAAGACCTGCAACAATTCCGCCTCCCAGCAAATATCTTTTGAGAAATATCTTGTTGAATAAAAGCTGCTGCAAATTCCTTGTGGTTGCAGGATTAACTCCCAGGCCAAAGAATTCACCCAAACGGTTCAACTTATTAAAAAGCGAATACGTCATGGCCGCAGGTATAGTAAGCGGATGAACACCAATGCCGCCAGATCCTTCAGGAGCACCCTTCTTCTCTATCTTCGGAAATATTAAACGCCATGGTCTCCATTTGTTCGTGAGTATATCCGCTGCTGCTGCTGCCTCTTCATCCGATTTCCCCGCATCAGATGCCATTGTCTGTAGACCCTTTAATATATTTTTGCGCCATTGAAATACCGAGTCTACCGTAGGTACTATTATGTCTCTTGTACCACCCATTAAATCTATTTTCTCCCATTCCGGAAGCTTTACTGAACTGTAATCAGGAAATTCTTTCAAGATGCCTTTTCTTGCTATGTTCCTGAATACCCTTGTATTGGGAATTACAATCCCCTCAAATATCGGCGCAATTGCCTCCGCAAGTTCGGGCATGCTCCCGGCTCCTACCCCTTCACCCAGTTTGAAACCTCCACTCACATTAAATAACTCTTCTATGGTTTCAAACTTATTATTGCCCCTGCTTATTCTATTCAGAGCATTCTGAAACGCTGAAGAAACAGTAAGATTTTCTATTGCCTCGCGGGCTTTCGGACGCGCAACTTTTCTAATAATAGCAGAAAGCGCTTCCTTGTCTATCTTGCGATCTTCTCCGCGAGCAACCTTCTCCAGTATTTTGTGTTCTATCATAAACTTCTGGAGCAATTCCAGATTGGTTAAATCCCAGCCCATTCTCTTTCTCACAGGCTTCTGGAGAAATCCTCTGAGACGCTTATCAAAAAGCTTTCCTCCCATCTTCTTACTTATAGCCATCTCAGACTCTATTCTTTCTATTATTCTCTGTATTTCTGTTGGACGTGAAATGTTGGGAACTTTCTCATTAAGATATCTTACGACTTCGTGGGGATCAGCAATATTTACCCCTATACCTAATGATCTAAGTGCCTGTTTATCTTTCAATATCTGTCTTATAGCAGGATAAGAAATATCATCTAAATATCTCCCGGTCCTTTTTAGTATTTCATAAAGTTCCTCCGGATTTTTGGGTCTTCCAAACCTCTCGTATGCGTTGAGTCTAGAATCCTTTTTATAAAGACTCTCAAGAGTACCTCCTTTAGAGAACATTCGAAGCTTAGATCTGGGATTAAAAAACTTATCAACCCAGTTTATAGCCCTTCTCATTATCGAAATTCCCCCATGGCCGCCACCAACTTCAGCAAACCTTGCCACCTTTAAGATTTTCCCCTTCAGCGATTTTCTCCGATCAAGATACTTTAACTGTGTTCCGTTCAGTGTAGCCCACTTTCTTTCAAGGGCAATTCTGTGTATAGATTTTAAATGACCCTGATCTGCAGGAATATGTTCATAAGCTAAATTCCTTACATCATTATAGTAAACAGATGCAGCCTTATCAATTAAAGTCCCTCTTCCGTCTGCTATAAAATGATATGCCAGCGGTGTAGATATCTCTACTGTAGTTCCGCCAGGCTTTACTCTGTAAAGTTTCTTACCTTTCATAGCAACAGCCTCACCTGGCTGAACCTCATATATACCAGAAAAAGCCTTAGCTTTCAGCCTGCGCATTGCTGTTCCATCCAATTTAATTTTTTCAGTCAATGTATCACCATAAATTTCTTCCAAATTAAACGGATAACCAAGCCTCAAGTTCTCTCCCGGTTGCCATAAACCTATCCCCCTTGGATGAAGTATCTGCGCCCACGTTCTAAACATTCCGAGATCCGGAGGTTTCCACTTTCCTGATACCCTGATATTGCCAATGGCCCTGAAAACACTTGCTAAAATATTTCTGGGTCTAAATCTATTTATATCAACCAGCTGTCCGGCATATTTGGATGACAGCCTATATACACCCTTTCCATGCGTCATTTCCTGACCACGCTGGAGATCAATGTTCCCAATAAACTTTTTGAGCTCTTCACCCTCTATACGAGCACGCTCCAAACCAAGCGCCCGTTCAAGAAAACTCTCATTCTTATTTGTTTCCCTGAATATCTGCCATCTTCTCTGTTTATCCAGATCCTCTAAAAACTTTAACCTGCCCTGATCAGTCTCCAAATCAAACGCATTCTTCATCCCCTTGGAGAGTCTCGCTTTAAAATGCTCCATATCCTGAAGCGCCATTTCGGCAGGAGTAAGAGAACGAATTCTCCTTGGAACACGGACTCCTTTGCTCCACCCGGCCCTGAAAAGACTTAATTCACTCTGAACTCTCTGGATAGTCGGTATTCTTCCCCTTAACTCATTTCTGTATTCCAGCCAATAATCCATTCCCTCAGACAACGCTGTAACATTTCTGGTTAAATCATTGACAAAAGCAAGACCCCTTTCAGCATTCTCCTTCACCTTCCTCATAAACCTTGTTCCAGACATCCTCTTTACAAGCCTGGTAGTCAGACTCGAAGATCCACTCAAAAGAGACGTAGCAAAGGAAAACCCTCCGCCCCATATCGCAAACGATGGAGCAGAAAGAACAGCAGATTTGCCAAAATCTATCGCCTGTGCCGGTATATTATACCATGGCGGGGATTCCTCGCTGGATTCCTGCGTGCCAAACCCAACCATCCCCATTATCTTCTCGCCAACCCAAAAAGCAGGATACATGGATGCATAATTCTTCAGCCAGTGGCCCGCCTTGCCTAAAATACGTGTCCCCACGTCCTTGCCCGCAAAAAAAGAGCCAAGTCTTTGGAATGGAGCAGCAGATGCCTGCGCCTTGCGCCATCTTTCATATGCCGCAATGGGATTACCCAGCGCAGCTCCCAGCTTTTCAGTAACTTTTCTCACTCCCGTTACTTCAAGAAGCGTCGCACCAAGACGTTCTGTAACTTTTCCTGCCGCTGCATTAACTCTTTGTAATTGAGCCGCCGCCTGGAATTTAGCGCCCAGTGCAGTGCCTTTCGTAACTGCTTTAAGACCACGAAGTATGGTTCCGCCAACATAGCGTTGTGCAGTACCTGCTACGCTGGTAATAATGGGGAATGCTACCATCCCAATAGCAAGATTAAGCGTCTGTTTGAAAACAGAGCCTAGTATGCTTCCAGCACTCTCCGGAGCATAAAGCTCTTCCTGGTGGGCTTCATCATATTGAGATCGTATATCATTATCATATGGACCAAATGGCATCCTTATCCTCTCTCCTCAATTGTCTCACAAATTGCCCGCTCCAAATCCGGATTTATTTTTACCGCCTTTCCCTCTTTACCCTCTTTTACAGCCTTGGCAAGAGATCTTGATGCCTGCTTCGCACTGACATCCCTGAGCTGATCTATTGTATACTCAGACTTCATATTATTTGCCAACGCTGATGCAGGCGGAGCCGGAATTGCTATATCCTCACTCTGAAGTCGTCTAATCAGCTCATCCTCTCTCTCTTTTGCCGACAAAATATCACTGGGAAACTTAACCATATTGCCACTCATCCTCTCTGCCATGGCGAGCCGTCTGAAAAGTACCTCTATAGGCATAGATTCTACTTCTTCCGGTTTATATGGGAAAACAGAACATATCAGCTCCACTATCTGGTCCATAATAGTATAGTTAGCCATATCCCTGGCGCTATTCACCGCATTCTTAAGCTTTTCCGGTTCCTGAAACGGCGAAGATGCTATTATCTTTGCAGACAAAAACTTGGGCAGACCCGCTGACCACACAGATTCATCCGGATATAAAACACATGCCCTGCATACAGAATCCTCCATGTAAATCTCAGGATAATTCTGCATTCTCATTAGTGCTGCAAACTCTCTCATGGTTAAATCTCTGTATACATAGTATGTCCCTTCATACTTAACATAGTTTACAGCGCCATATTCGGTCTTCCATTTATGTATGTTTACTATTATGTCAACAGGGAAGTCTTTTGGAAGATTTAGAATATCTTGAGAAGTATCATCCATAATTTCAAACTCCTTCCTAAAAAGGGGGCATCTCTGCCCCCTCTTTAGGTACTTTTCGTTACAGCTTTTGCGGCATAATATCCTGGAAATTAAATCCGGAATAATACAACACATACTGGGCTATGCCGCTAACCCGGCCGCCTTTCTTCTCTTCGGCTGCCTTATAGTTTTCGGGCCATAGTGTGCACATATCTACCAGTCTATTCTCTGATTCACCTATATCGTCGCCGGGGTTGTCCGGAGTAGGTATGCTACTTTGCATAATTTCAATATACTCCTTACGTGTTATAGTTCTAAAAACAACCGGCTCATCATCAAAGTAAACATAGTAGATATCACCATACTTGGATTTAACATCGTTAATCCATTCTTGCGTCGGCCCTTTTTCGCCTAAAGGTTTAACCTCTTCACTCATTTGTTTTCACCCCCTTTGTTACAGCCTGATTCATTACTACTCAAATGCTTCGTCGCCCTTCCGTCCATATCCCGCGCTATGAATGTATACTGTTCCTGTATAAAATCCGAAGTAGGCTGTATAACCTGCCCAAAAGATAAAATCCTTACATCAACCAGCGCTTTAACCGTACTTCGAGATCCCGGTTCACCTACCTGACCATAAGTTATAAGTATATCAAAATTGTTTCCCTTGGTATTTGCATCTTTATCAAATTCATCTGGTCTGGGAAGATAGTTTTTTCCTTCCGTATTTCCATTTCCCCAATACTTGTTCATTAAATATTTCTCACACACATCAATATTATCCAAGACATTGCTGTCCATTATCTGATCTTTGTATGACTCAATCCTCTTTTTCAATACCTCCGCTGTAAGATCAATATAAGGCGCATCATTATTCTTTCCATCAGTTCGCACTTGCATAGTGTCAGTTGTATTATTCTCCCATGCTTTCTCAAAAAAATCCATGAGCTTTTCCTTCCCATCCTTATTTTTAGCCTTTTGCCATATATTATACAAATAGCCAACTTCTCTGAATGCTATAGAAAAACTTCCCTGGACAACAAAGGTACCTCTTGCCACACCATCCCATGTTGTGGAATTATATCCATAGATAGGAGCCTTTGCCTGAGTGCCAGTAAACTGTATACTAACTATATCATCTATCCACTGACTGCCCAAATATATAGCTGCATTAGACCCAGCATAGTAATCAAGCGGATATATTTCACCATACGGAGCCAAATAAGTCTTATTATTCCATCGAACTTTAACCCTCTTATTCAACTCTGCTTCGCGAAGTCTTTTAAGCAATGAGTTATATCTGTCATCATCTCCGTCTCTCTGTGCTTTAAAAAGTTCTTTCCTTAATCGTTCTATATCATTACCATTAGTAGCCATCTATAACACCTTCTTCGAAGTTTGTCATCAGAAACTGTGAACTATGTGGCACTCCTACTATTATTATATCATAAAAATCCCAGAAATCCAACAATAAAAAGAAAAATTAAAGGGAAAATTAACTTATTTATATAGCAAAACTAACTTGACAAATAATGCCTAAAGTGGTATAATTTATAATGAAAGGGGAGTAATTAATCGGTTCTCATTACTTGGTAACATCAGAAAAAAGGAGGCTACACTATGATTACAAGAAAAAGTACCAGAATAAAAAGTATCAGAATCTCATGTCTAATCCTTTTAGTTGCAAACATTTTCGCAAACGTTCTATCTACATCAGCAGAAACATATATAGTAGAAAAAAGACCCACCCTGGCGCCATATTGCCCATTCAGGGTAAAATATGCCTACATCTTCGATGCATTAGAAGAAGACATGATAATGTATGTCAATGGAAGTGTTGCATACTGGACACCAACATTTGGGATGGATCCTTTTTGTGGTTTAACCAATTACAAAAATAAAAAACATCCTGCAACACTTGATGGTACCAAAGTCATGGCCTTTTCCAAACGCCACAAAGCTATCAAAGAAGCATTGATGGGCAGAAGATCTTCAAGATTCCTGGAAGAAGAAACAAACATAAAAAATCTATATAGCGCATATTGCTACGATGTGTTAAATAGGATATATGGAATAGATTACGTGATAATTGTAAACCGTGATAAATTTCTGGAAGAATATTATTCTATAGAAAACCATGGAGGAATAACACCAGAAAAAAGAGCTCAAAGACTCAACAAAGAGAAGGAAATACTGGATTATTTCAACAAAGCGGGCATTAAAGTAGATGATATTACAGATAGTTATATTGCATTACATAACTGCACGACAGGATGGGACCCATTAAAAGAAGACATGATCTTTGGAACAGAAATCCTTCAGCCGGCACTCGATGGCGCGCCTGCTTATGTTTATGAAGCATATGATAAGTGGGAAAAAGAAAGCAGAGACCTGGGATTCAGAGAAGAATATTTAATAAAAATAGAAAGCGAATGGCTGAATAATCCAGATAGATTTCGGGCAGCAGTAGAACTGCTTCAGATACAGTACCTAATAGACCAAGCTGAAAAGTTCAGGAAAGAGCATGGAATTAAGGAAGAACCCCAATATATGAGAGATTGTAAAGATTTTTGGGAAAGTTCCAAGAAGAAGAAAAAACAGAAAAAGTAGAGATGATATTAAAAATATCTACCATTGGGTTGACCTCCGACCGCCCTGAGAAATACTACCTGGTTTTTTATGCTCCATTTCAACCGGCTGAAGCAATCGAATATCTCTTGCTGTAAAATTAATAACGTTCTCTGTCATCATATCATCAACAGAATGTGTTTGGCCCTCATCATTTATTTCAACACCATAAATAACTAATTTGGCTCCCCGCAAATGATAAATAGAATACTCATTAAGAAAAGTACAGACCACTGTAAATGGGGGAAGCATATCAGGAAGAACTCTTTCTTTATCTGGCGGTGATATATATGATTCAGAGTTTGTACGTTGTGCACTGGCCTTGGCAAGCGCATCAGGTATTTCATTCAATACCCTTGTATCAAACACAGCAAAAATCATAGAACCAGCAATAGTGCGCCACCCTCTCGTATATCCTTTAGGAACTGTTCTTCCCAGTGTAATAACAGGACTCTTATCTCTATGTATAGAGTATGAAAGTGTTAATATGTTTCCAAATGGCTTAAAACTTGTATCACCCGGAAGCATTATCCCTGCTACTATATCACAACCACTATGCGAATGAAGCTCTGCATTAGCACCACTGCCAACATACTCTCTTGCAGTCTCCTCTACTATATGACCAATGTCGGTATATGCAGACAATTCCTTCTTCAAATCTTTCAAAAGAGAAATATACCATCTATATTTCCTATCGGTATTATCATAGAACTTGCGCCATTCAAGATAGTCACCCTGATCTCCTCTTCGTAGTGCAGCATCCTCAGATAATTTATATTCTATTAATTTACTTTTACATTCATTAATAAGTTCTTCCGTGCGTTCTATTTCTTTCTTTATGCGTTCTACCCTGACCCGATCTACCATAATTCCTACCCCTCTTAAAAAAATCTATCTCTCCATGAAAGAAAATAACCCCATAGATTATCCAGATTATAATCATCTTCCGGAAATTGCGAATGCTCCTCTGTTGCATTGTTGTTTTGCAAAGCATTTCGCAAAAAGTTGAAATGGCCGTTTTTCCCCTTTGTCAGGAACTCGTATGCGTTTACAATATTCTTGAAGAGATACTCAGAGTCCAAGTCCGACACCACATCAGGATGATACTTTTTGGCCAATTTCCTGAATGCAGTCTTGATTTCCTCAATATTCGCGTCATCCGATACGCCCAAGATACGCCTCGCTGCAATGTCAAGTTTTGCATGAAGTTCGGCATCTGTCTGAAAGTCGTATTCATTCATCTCTTCTATTTTTATGTACGAGGGAGCCCTCAGAGAGGGCCCCCCGTAATAACAATCACAAAATAGTCATCACCATAATTAGACGGCTATACCCCCTGTACCAGAGCCACTTTCTTCGGGAGCCAACTTCTTAACATCGATATGACTACCCTCAACTTGTTTCCAGTTAACTATTTTGCGACATACAAAAGTCATCTGACTCTCAAGCACCATATCATCAACGGATACGCCTGAACCCTCATTCAATATCTCTACTCCAAGCACTCTCATGTAAGATGCGTTGCCCATCTCATTGGTAGCACTAAGAGTTATATTGAACGGTGGTATCTGATCAGCATACTCAGGATTAATGACCGTTCCTTCAAGCTCTTCTAAGTAGGTACCTTGTATGTTAGCAGCGACCATTTTTCCTGGAGTTATTTGTTCATCACTTCCTGTAGCATTCCTGTTAGTCTCTCCTATAACCTCCCTGTTATGGCTAACATATCTCGTCCCAGCCTTAACTTCAGAAAGCGCTGCCTTGTCAAACACCGTAAATATAAGAGAGCCTGCAATTCCCCTTTTCGTTATTATATAACCGACTATATCTTTACCAAATTAGCTTGCCAAAGCTAACCCGGCATTTCGCGTATTATAGCAACCATCTGGTTTCCCATAGTTCTCTGCAAGAACGTTGCTATCTGAGGTTTTAATATATTCAAATACCCTACGTTTTCTCTCTAAAAAATATGTTGCCCCATCATAAATATAGTCTAGAACTCTCTGTGCTGCAGAGAACCCAAACTCTATATAGTATACATTCTCTTTGCCTTTTTTATGTGGAACAACCATTATCTTATCATAACACAACCTCTTTAAATTCATAGTCAAACCTTGCAGAAAAGCTCTTGTCCCAAGAACTCTTAATCTCAATCCATAATAATATCTTATGTTTCCGTCAACAAGTCTTTGACCTCTCTTTACCCCGATATTACCATCTGCATCTATATATCCTCTTACAAAATCCTTTACATAATTATCGGGTATACCGTAGGGGAAAATTAAAGAGTTCGTTTTGTTAGAAGTATTGATATATCGCATTACCTCTTTCTTCAATTCCTTGTTCTCAAAAGTAAGCCTGTAAGCTTTATATTTACCGCCTATCAATCTATTTTTTATCTTTAAATGCGGCGCCAACATGTCTCTGAACATCCTCAGCAATGCTATATCATCTTCTTTCAATACTATTTCTATCCTGTTGGACTTACGGCTGATATAACCATCGCCCGCCACAAAGCCTAAAAAATAATATTTAAATTCATTATCTTTTTTAATTAGGCTCAAATTATATTCCATATTATTCACCTCAAGTCTGTACGGGCATTGGATTAAATATCCTTGCCCACGGTGTCATCCTTACGGACTTCCACCGTTTTTAGCGAAATTAAGAGGCAAAATCATTACCTCTGGAAAATGCTATGGGATCAGGTGAACCCATCACATAAATAGGTGCTTTCTCTCTTGTGACCGAATAGGATAATCCCTGTATGGTCCCAAGAACTACACTCTCTATATGTGCGACTATATCAACCCCGGAGTACGAGGTGTACGTTCGCGTATAAGAACTAAGCGTTATAGCCATACAACCTCACCTCCTATATGGCAAATGCGAGCTTGGTTGTTACTCGTATTCTGCGCGTCTCAAATGCCGGAACTAATATCATTTCAACTACCATGTCTCCATTAATTAGATCAGCATCGGTCGCAGTCACTACAAAATCATAATCCTGTAGTGCACCTTTCTCAACCATCGCCGCAAGTCCCTCGCTGACCGCCGTATCAAGAGCATTCCTCTGCTGTGGTGTGTTTGGCTCACCAATAAATGGCTCAGCAACGAACCTCACTACATCCATCGCAGCAAATGCGATCCTGACAGTGCTAAGTCTCGTGAAATCACTAGATGAATTAGCCGCAGTCATTGCATCAGTTACAACTATACCCCTACCGGCCCTTCGCCTTAGAGTTACATATCTTGCTTCTGTCAACGCCTCAAGCTGTGCATTAGACAAATCGAATCTGAGATCTACTACACCGCCAACAACTTTATTAGTCGGCGAACTATGAGGCTGAAGCGTACATATCCTCCCAGCATAAAGAGCCGCACCGTCCGAACTATAAATCGGGAACTCACTGTTAGATACCCACGGATTCATAGCTACTACACTAACATAGAATGAATCAAAAGCATTCATTATATTAGCCGCTCTAAGATCCGTAGATGACCCTGTCGTGACAGTAAGATCGTTTACCCATTGATTAACAGAAACAGCATCCCTGTTTTCCGGTGGTCTAACAGCAATTATGCCATATGTTTCATTGTTGGCAACTGAAACATTCTTCAAGAATGCATCCAACTGCCCATGGAAACCGGCATTAACCGTGCTGGTCGTCCCATCATTGGGATCATATTCTGTTTTGGTATCATCAAGGTAAACACCAAGAGGAACTACACAATCAACTATATAATTCTCAAGACGCTCATAAAGAGTGTCAAGCTCATTATAAAGCTGATATGTGCTCATATTTGTTCCATCAGTACCGCCACTCAGAGTGTCAGTAGTCCCGTTGCCAGCTGTCCACTCTTGATATGTATACGATAAACTAAGTGTGTCACCAACACTTGGTCTTGTATCAGGATTGATGAAGTTTATTACACAACGGAGATCACCCAGCGTCAAGTCATTATTGCCTTCATATGCTTTGTTGACATCTTTAATGGCCGTTACCGTTGATGTCTCGTTGATCTCAACATCGCTTCCCTCTACAAACGTATACTCATAAGTGTACGTAATGGTTCTGTTCTCAGTGGTTGTAGCACCAAAGGTTAACGTCTGACCACTTATGAAATAATGGGTATCATACGCATGCTCGGGCTGTGACAACTCGGACAGAGTACTAACCCATGTCATAGATATAGTGTCACCATTAGCATCCTTGAATACGGCCGTGCTGGGATTTGCAGGCACAAAACTAAGTTTGAATGTCTTCGTTCCAGCCGGTATATTCTCAGTCTTGCTAACAGTGGCAGTAATAGCATCTAACTCATAAAGCAGCATAAACCCTGCAGCATCATCGTGGTTGCTAACACTGGCATCAGGTTCACTGCCATCAGCAACATCTTGATGGATATTGAGAAGATTAATAGCCGTAACCGGCGTACTATCAGTTCCATCAACAGTTGTATAGTGAATATCTTTTGCCAAAGAACTAGCAACTTCAGGATTGTCTTCACTGCCAATAGTATATGACCAGTCTGCCCTAGGCGTGTTATTAGTTGCTACTACATACTTGGACGTATAAACATTGGCGTTGATCGCATCTACTATTTCAGCATTGTCATGGACATCATAATCAGTGGTTTTGCTCAGATCAGGATGATATCTGAATGTTACAGATGTAATACCTTCGCCTGTATCATCCGGAAGTCCAGCAATGGTTATGGTGTCCAAAGATCTGCTAAACTGTATGGTATTATATTTATCACCAGGATAGCGACCTTCAAGCTTCATGGCCCACCCGCTTGCCGGCGGGAAAGAGCCAGATGGATCTTCTACACCACTTGGCATCACGTAAGCGACAGCCGTTTTAGCGTTACCTATACGAACCCCTCGAATGTCTTTCCTGCCAAGAGATCCATTATAGGCCTCATAAATGCCTCTGATAAGAGTACCAGCAGTAGGAGAACCAAAAACAGTTTTGGCATCCTCTATGACGTCTATATTGACAGGCTCATAAAGAGGTCCATCATCTGCCGTGCCTATTAACAGCACAGATTCTCCGCCTTTCGCTGGAGTAGTAACCGTCAGGTTACCATCTTTAAAATCACTAATTACAGCAGGCAAATTTGTGGTTGCCATTACGGACGCTCACACTCCTTTCACTTCAATTTGGGTTGGATGTTTCCATTATCAGTTGGGTTGGATGTTTCACCTCCTAAATACATCTCACGTATTTAGTTCACTCGGCGTCTGCATATCAAGAAGCCGAATACCTATTTCTTTTATCATTCCGCTATAAACGGGAACTAATTTTTCTGTCCTTATTCCGTATCTCACACTCCTTACCGCTATAGAACTCTTCCACGATGTTATAGTGTCATCTATTATCCTTTCCCAGTAAATCATTTGCTGGAGTCCATACTTCATAAATAAACCAGTGTATTGATACATAAAATCTTCAAACCACTTGATCAAAGCAACTGCTTCCTTATTGGTTTTACACCAGCAATCAAATTGGACCAGATTATCAAACCACTGGCCATACATCTGTATTATTTCGCCTTCATTGGTTGGATGCGGATATTCATCCCGTATCCTGGGCTTTATCTCTTTCCTGTTGTCGAAGAAATGCCTGTCAAGAGATCCGGGCTCTCTTCTTACTATTTTGTATGTTATAGTGTCAACAAATGTCGGCGTTGGAGATCCTTCAACACCACTTAACCTTGTAGTAACGTAATCAGGATAAGCAGGGCAAAATATTATATCTGGCTTAACTATCTTTATGGTATCAAACATCAAAGTGAAAAGCTCATCTATCGATAAACTGCCCTCCGCCTGATTCCGTTGCGGAATCGGTATATCTCCTGTAATAACACTGGGATCTGGAACTCTATAACCATATATATTAATATATTCTCTTATAGTATCTTCATTAACCCAGCCCTCCAAATATCCCGATGGAGGAGGATTCGTTCCGCCAGTTACCATTTGCTAAGCTCCCTTTTACAGAATATTCTCCAATACTCTATACGCCCTCCTTCATCCCCAAAATGAGGTATGGGAAGCGTAATATTATACCTATCCTTGTATTGTGATTCATCAACTGTAGTTATGGCCGATGAAGTATTGCCTCCTTCAAATTCAAAAATTTCATCAGATGTGGTCGGATTCCACATGTGCTCTATATAGAAAACCACAAATGGAACCTCTATTATACCAGGAGGAACTTTCTGCTCCGCAAAAGCCAATGCGCCAGCACTCGTAACCACAACCTTTCTTGCTCTCATAAGGTAGTCTGTGTACTCATATGCCGGACCGCCAACAGCTTCTCTGTATTCCTCATCCCAGTATTCCGATTTTTTAGATGTATCGTTTTTTCTCAATACAATCCAGTGACCCCTTGGAGGTACAACACCATCACCATAAAGAAATTTGTGAAACTCATTGCGAAGATCTATCTCACCTGCCAGTCCGCCCGCATACGGCCAAAGACTGACATTGGTGTCGTTTCCTGCATCTGAAAAGGAACCCGGATACAGATCTACACTCATTACCTCCTAACACCTCTTCTTCTTCCTCCTGCCCTGCGTCCGCGGCCAATGCGACCCAGCCTTGGTCTGGCAGATGAAACTCTCCTTCTTCCGCTGCCACATGGACCTAATCCTCTTCCTGTTCTCGGACCTCTTCCCAACGGACCAGTACCGTCTCTTCCTGGCATAATTAATCCCTCCTCAATACTCACTGAAATCAACATCAGTTACATCCGGCCTGTCAACCCGTTCTTTAAACGGATATCTTCTCCATGTAGGCCGCCTGGATGAGTACTTCCCTATCTGGAATGGCACAAATGATGTACCATAACCACCAGTAGTCAGAAGCTTCTCCATTTCCTCAACACACTTCTCAAATTTATTCCTTATTGGTGCTAACGACCTGTTCCTGTCGTCGAACTCTATAGAGAAATCAGCCAAACGTTTTCTAACTCCCGCACTGGCAGATCTCTGAAGCTGTGCAGCATCAAGGGCATCCAGCTTGGACTTGCAGGTAACATACTGCTTTACATAATATGGCACATTCCCCGATGGAATAGCGCTGGACGATAAATTCGCAGCAAGAAGACTGTTTTCATATATCAGCCTGTTCAAAGTATCATCCGGCACCGATTTAATAAACGGACCAATATTTAATCTGACTATCTTTGACGACGAATACATAGGAGACATCTTCGTCGTAAACATAAATGAATAATCAGTAGTCATCGGATATGCAGCAGCTCCGCTTATACCCGCTAAAATAGTAATCAAATATTCATTGGCTTCCTCATAACCGCTCGGCGTTATAGTTAACACAGGACCGCTGCTGGTTAAGTCATATTCTACAGAATCATACTCATATGCAGGATCACCCAGAACGTGGCCATTCTCAACTGTTACATAATTCTCCAAATCCTTAGTTGCTATATTATCATTAAAATTGATAGTAATTACACCAAGTAAATCAGGATCTAAATTGGTGTCATAATTTTTGGGATCGGTAGAAACTACACTCATATACGTTATGTCAGCAGCAGTTTCACCATCATCCGTTTCGCCCTCTGTGGGATAATCTGGTTCGTCAACTCCGCTTCCCGCAGTAGTAAATGTCCACGAAAAATTCCCGGACATTGTATTACCATATATATCCTTAACTCCGGTATTTAAATCATCTGCATCATTTATATCCCCGACTATTATAACCTTTATTTCTTTACCATATGGCAAAGATACTGACGGAGTAAAATACGCAGTATATGTAACTTGATCATACGTTACTGTTCCTGATATTGTCTCATAATCAGGCGCAAATACTAATATATTGGTACTATTGATGGTATCTGGATCCATCTGCTCAGAAAAAGAAGCAGTAATCGTAGTAGTAACTGATATATCAGTAGCACCATCAACAGGATTAGTACTAAGAACTTCGGGTCTAGTTATAGCAGCCACCTATATTACCTCTTTTTCTTTCTGGACTTTTTGGATTTGCTCGTCTTTATTTTATAATTTACAGGCAGTGCCGACAAATTAACCTTCCGTATAGGCAGCCCCCTTGTTATTCCCTTCATCGTGATCAAATCGAACAAGGTAAACAATTCGCCTTAACCCCCCACATCATCAGAACTAACTTCATCAGAACCAACTTTACCTTTCTCGTCAGTGGATGGCGGTTCATCTTCTTCTTCCTCAATGAAGGATGCATCCGTAACGCCGCCCCTCCTTCTGACCAAATCTTCTATTTTTTCCTCAAGATGAGCTATTACATCTTCCCGCATAAGTTTCTCATCCTTAGTCCTCATTCTCTCTTCTGCAAGCATCTTTTTGAGCACATCTAAATTCTCAGATCGCTCTATAAAATCTATATCATTTTCTATGCTGCGTTCAATAAATTTCGGATATCCTCTTACAGATGATAAAGAAGTGGTGTTAAGCTCTATCTCATCTGTACTGTCCGCCTCCCGAAGTATTCCTAGTCTAATGGCTTCATCAACTCTGTCTGTATTCTTCTTTGGATAATCTGCAGCAATATCCCCCCAAATAGACAAATTGATCCCACTGTCGGGATCTTCAAACTTTTTTGATACGCTGACATTCAGTACCACATATTTCTTTCTTTCTTCCATGATTTTAAGCCCCCTTGTTTTCATCACAGGGAGGACGGAAATTCCGTCCTCCCTGGACTACTTATAACTCAGTGCAATCCCTGATCATTTATGGACGAGACTGAGACTGATCTATGGCCGGAAGATTCGAAACCATATTCCGGTTCTCGAAGTTGTAATTTCTGGCTACAACTATATTTCTGGCCACAACCAGACCCTTGCCCTGTTCCATTAGACCAAACCCATATCTCTCGTTTATCTTGAGATTCCTGATATCTCTGGCAGGATCATCGAATTCCTCGGTCTGAACTTCATTCTTGATCACTATTACGCCAGCTCTGCTGGAATCAGCAAGAATTACCGTTGTAGTTTCATCCGTAGAATTATACGGCACCCACGGTGATACGAGAACTTTGAGCGGACCAGGCAAATACTCAGGCTGCACATTAAATGTAGCAGCAAGAGGATTCGTGCTGAGAACCCACGGATTGGCCCCTACTTTACCAAGCACAGGATCAGGAGTACCAGAACCGGTAGCAGTCGTTCTAAGTCCCCATCCTCCATGGCTGGTGCCCCATCCTGGACTCGGAGAACCATTCGGAAGTCTCCTTGAACCAAGTGTTGCACCTTTCAGGACTATTTCTCTAACATCGGGGTCAGTGGCAAACATGGCCCACGCCAGGGGATTCATTATCAGTGTGTCAGGATTGAATCCATTCAGCACCATAAATGAGAACATATCAAATATGTCATTCAGTGTCATAGAACCATTGAATGCACCCGTTACGTCCCGACCAGTAGTCGATCCTCTAACAGCATTGCCAGGATTAGCATTATCGAAATAGACTATACCCATTTCGTTTAACAATCTTATGGCCGTCTGTTCTTTAAGTCTGGCAAGGGCATTACCCGCTAACCTTAACCAAAGACCAAATACATCAAAAAGGTTTTCTTCTATAACCTCATCGGTCACATTTACCATGAGACCAGCCTTTCGAATGCTGACAGAAACCATGTCTCCACCATCCATCGAAAGATCTCTTTGAGGATATTCCTGACCTTCTGCAATGTATCCGGCTGTCAATGCGCCAAGCGCACCTATCTCGATGGTACGTCCGGCTTTCATACGAATTGGTTGAAACAAGTTGGGAACAACCAGAAGTGAAGGTTCTAGTGCATCCCTAACAACAGTCTGCACAACCTTAGGAACAAATCTCGTGGCATGTTTGGTTGTCACAAGATCCTTCATTGTTAGTTCCTTATCTGGCTCCACCTCTGTCCCATTCAACCAGGCATCGTATGTAGCTTTAAATTTAATTTCAAGATCATTAAGTTCCATACGTCTTTTCCTCCTTTAAATGGGATTAAGAAGCCAGCAATTGTATTCTGGCAGTTCCAGCATAACCTTTCCTGACAGTGTGGAGCATTTCCGCCAGCGTCTTGTTTCCTCCATACAAAGCATAAAGGAAATTAAACAGCGCATACGGAAGTCCTCCCGTATCTGTACCAGGCATCTGACTTCCCGGATACGTATCTACCACATCAAGCATCTGCTTGGGATATCTACAATCCAGAGCAAACAACCTTCCTACAGTTTGTGCTGTCTTATATTCAACATCATTTCCACTCGATATCGCTCCGTGTTGCGGTATGAACTTCCCGAACATATCAGATTTCAGAAGTTGACCCACAGCAAGAGTTTTTCCTGTGTACTGATAGAGATAAGCATGCTCATTAACAACAAGAGCATAACCAGCATCGCTCTCGTCGTTAAATGCAACATCATCATCGTCATTCTGAATATAAAACGGCACACTAATATAATAATCACAAAGAACTGCATCAGCCAAACGGAAGACCCCATCATAGTTCAGGTATTTACCGCGAATATCCTGATATATATCCGCCATAGCAACTCCGACAGGATAATTGGCACTTCTGCCCGGCGATGCATCGCCATCAGCAGCAAGCGTACCATCATTCTTCATGGTTCCTACCTGAACATCAAGACTGGAATAATCTTCGAGAGTATGATTACCTGCAACATCCGTCCCACCATTGGCTATAGTAACCAGCTGGCATATTGGATCCGGATATCCATAGTAGCTGTCATCTATATTGGCCTGAACAGCATTATTGGCATCCAGCATATTCTGACCAACATAAATACTTCCCGAAGCATCCGGTGTCGTCATCGATTCAAAGGATACAATCGTACCCAAAGGAATAACTACACCCTCAGCAGTCTCCACATCAATAAACCGCACAGGCAGATATCGATTCGGAAGAACCGGTTCGGGTGGACGTACACCTTCATTCTGTTCGATGTTGGGTCTCAGTTTGGATGTCAGAAATTTTGCGGGAGCCGTTCTAATTCCTCTGCCCCTCGCATTAGCATTCAAACTGAATTGAGGTCCAGCCATCTATTCACTCATCCTCCTTTACTTCAAAATTAGGATCTCCGGCCAGATAAAAGTCTTGCAACAAGTGCAACAACTTCATCTTCCGTAAGCTCCTCCTTTTTACCACTCTTTATGTCATCGTCCCCCACAATTGGATCATCGCCGGCAACATCATCATTATCATCAGAAATATCGGACGAAATATTACCCAATTCAAGAGACAAATCCCTTAAAGTATCCTCCAAGCTATCTGTACGGCGTGCAGCAAAACTTTCAACCAGCTTTTTCCTGGCCTCAGCTTTAAGATCAGAACTGGCCGCATTGAGAATTTCAGAGGTATCAGGTTTCTTAAGAAGGACTCTGATATCTACTATCCTCTCCGCAAGATTTCTATGAAGCCTTGTGGCCATAGTTTTATTCTCACTGCGAATAGCTTCTATATCTTTATCCTTCTCTCTGATACTATCCTTCAGCGCATTAACCTCTTTCTGAAGATTCTCCTTAGCCTTGGACAATTCTTTCAATGCATCCTCGTAGCCTTGCTTCATATCTTTGATAGAAACAGCTTCGGGATTATCCAGTTCATCAATAGCCTGAGAAACTGCATCCCTCTTTTCCTGCGCATACTTATCTTCCAATTGCCTGATATAATCCTGAACTATTTCAAGCGCCAGAATATCATCAAGCGTTGCCTCACAAAGTTTGATATCAATGACTTCTATCTTCTCAGGCAAATCGTCGGCATCACCTTTCTTCGGAGACACCTTTATTCCGTATTTCTTTGCCCGCCTAACCAGACAATTGTAGACCTTCTTCCGCTCCGCGGGAGACAGATCTTTTGCCTGGGGAAGTCTGGCCAAACCATTGCGGACATGAGCAGCATCATGTGCAGGAAATCTACGTCTTACCTTTCCATCAACTTTCTGAATCAGACAAAATGCGCTATCCGGCAAGCGTTTTCTCTCAGCATATGTGAGTTTTTTGTCTTCAGGAAAGTCTGACGTATATTCATCCTCACCGTCGATAGGACATACGTAAATATCATTGTCCTTATAGTCCATAGGCTTTTGCTTTCCTCCTTTCGTAACAGATGTGTAAGCAGTATGGAAATCCCATCCCTGCTTATAAAATAAGGCATAGAGGTTTTCACGAACATCGCGCTTCTGCGTAGAAGAAAGTGACATATCTCCTAGAGTATCGAGCAAAAGCCTTCCTTGTTCGGGATTGACAACCGGCAACGTCCGACCAAGACCGCAGAACATTTCATTTGAAACATCAGACATAGGGACATCCAACCCATCAAAAAACCCCTCATCTTTCAGTTTAGACAAATAAACATCATTGGCCGAAAGCCATTCATTGCCATCTTTGTCACTAACCAACAAGGATTTGAATTCCTCCACACCTATGCTATCAAGCGGCGAAACTCTCGCTCCATCCGCTTGAAGATCCATAAGCTCATCGCCAACACAACCTATAATTCTAACATACTCATTGGGAATAACTATATTATCCTTTTTATCCCCGCTATATAAGCCCTGGCCTTCTATCCTGACAACCTGGCCATATTCATCGGCAGGTCTATTGACGAAAGAGCATTCAACATATTCCTTAATATCTACATACCAGAAACAAAGTTTCTTGTCATAAACTTTCATTCTCTCATGCTCACACATACTATCTATGCCCTCTATTTTCTGGTTGCAGATAGAACATACAACACTCGTTGCCTTTTGCCTTGTTGAAACTGTTAAATATCTTCCATCCAATATCTTATTAATGGATGCTTTGTCAAGTATCCTTGCATTTAGACGAATAACACCTTTCGGAACGAAGAGTGGATCAGTATCTGATGTATCACCAGTCAATGGAACAAAGGGTTCTACATACTCACTCATAACTACTCTGCCAATAGGATCAGAATATTCGTCATGATTCCTTAGAATTGGTTTTGGATATGGCGTAGTCCATGAAGATACAGCACTCCTTACCGACTCAGGAGTATAAAAATAACCATTCTTATTAACAAATCCTATGTGAGATGCATCTATAACTATTATTATTCCATTATTTGAGTCTGCGTCCCCCAGTGCATCCTTAAAATTCTTAAGCTTTCCATCATCTAACCTGGGAAGCTCATAAAAAACACTGTCTATTACATTTATTTCGCCGTCTTCGATCACTAAACCGTTTTCTGTTTTCACTGCATCCCCCTCCTTACGCCATTTACCATCCTTTCCTTTCTTGTAGCCGGCCTTCTTTACTGCCGACCATGCCACTCTTCTTGCTATTTCCTCATCATTATTATACGTTTTAAGTGCATTATTAAAAGCTTTTATCCATATCTCTTTTGCCTTCTTGGGCAAATTCTTTATTATAGCTGGCGGATTATTTAAAGTATATGGCATAAAAATATCACCGCTATTACAATTATATCAAAAAAAATCTAAAAAAACAACCAAAACGCCAAAAAAGTTAACTTTTTGCCTTATTTGGTATGCCTATGATATGCGTACATTTGCCATGATAAGGCGGCAATTCATCATAATCAACAATTAGACGCAAATCAAATACTTTATTCTCAAAAGGTTTGCACAAATCAGCCGGGTTCGGATGAGGGAGAACTGCCACCTCCGGCACACCGCCGGCAGTAAATGCCTTAAGCAGACCGAAATTATATGCCCTCAACAGCTCCGCATTAGCCTGAAAATCAATTCTGTATCTCTCGGACTCGAATATGCCTGCAACCAGACATAATGCATCCATTACAGTATCTGTATCATTTATGTCCCTCACAAATCTTCTTGCTATATCATCCAGAAGATTATCAATATACCCTTCCGCCTTCGTCCTAAGAAAAGTTAGAGACTCCGATATAAAAATACCTTCTGGATCTATACCCATCTGCGTACATGCATCTTCGACGCCAAATCGAAATGCATCAAGTATAAAAACCGATGCATCATTTTTCATCCCTTCTGCTGTAAGAGACATTATAAGCGCTAAATCATCCTTTCCTAAAACCGTCGCACCAAACCTGGATTTAACGAGTTCCTGAACATCTTCTATGAACGCATCATAATGATTCATCAGAGAAGAAGCATAGATATCACTTCTAATTCTTGCTCTTACAAAATCTCTATGCGAACTGGATGTGGCATCACTAACATCACTATCCAGCATATCCTCTCCATGTCTTCTGGCATTAACCGGCTGAGTTTTTGCGTTCTTTTTCCCATACTGATTCTCCGGCTGGTTTTTATTCCTGGTTGCATTTTCGGGAGAAGTCGATAAATATGGCTCATCAACAGCCCTTATTATGGCCTGTGGCTTTTGAATCAGTTCAAAGTACATGCGGGCTCTTGCATCATCAGATATTGGTTCACGGCCTAAATAATCCATCCTTGCTTCATCTTCAGTTATCATATGTCCCTGATATAAGGCCATCCCATGATTAGCCTTCTCCATACGAGTCTCAAAATCTATTTCAGGAAAGTGCATTTCAACTTTGTTTGTATCATCTATCTCATTCCATTTGAAACCACCTTCCATCAAAAGTTCCCTGATCATATAATAATCAATAAAAAACTTCAGAGTGGAAACAAATTCTATCGTCTGATTAAGCGAAACTTTCTCAATAGTAATAGCCGTTCCTCTGTTGGCTGTATCACCTTCACCGAAGGATACAGCAGATACTCCCAGTCCTGCCCAGACTCTTCTTTTCATGTAATCAAGATACGGCTCGGCATTCAGTGCTTCACGACCTGCCCCGATAACATCTATATCACAGCGTTCATCGGTAACTATACCGCCTTCCGGTTCCATATTCTGTATCCTAGCCTGTATCATCTCAATTTCAGAATCATCTGCGCTCCTATCTTCTGACCCGACTTTAACATGTATCCATGGAACTGCATTGGTCCATACAAGAATTTCTATTGCCTCCTCCATTCTTCTAAGTGCTCTTATATCATCCAGCACATTAGCGGCTATCGGAGTACCAAACGCATTTCCGACCCTCCTGTTGTAAAAAATATGTATAACATCATCGGCACTCCACTCAGGAGAACGGGCGACTCCGGGTATCTCCTGTTTATATCTCAAAACTTTTCCATTATCCTCTCTGCTCAACTGCATAGTAGCAGCATCAACCAGATCATACCTGGCTATGGGCTTATACAACTTTCCGAACTCATTCCTATATGTATACCCAGTACTGGCACCGGAAGAACGTCGCTTAATAATAAATGCATTAGAAAATCCGACTAACTGTTTCGCCACATCTCTGAAAAACAGATCAATTGGGTATTTCGTGACCATCTCTATCTGCTCAAACCTTCTCTTTATATAGTCAACAGCTTTTTTATTCTTCCCTATAAAAAGATATCCGCTCCTGAACATCTGAGATACATATTTATTTATAGCTTGACTTAAAAAAGATTCCGTATCTATTGCATTTGCCACATCTGTCAGATTATATTCAGAAGCTCTGAACGAGTTTCTGTTAAATCCTCCGTCTACGCCAGGATAAACTACACCGAAAGATTTTATCGGCTGAAGCTGATTTTTCTTTTTCATTCCCTTAAAGACATCGTTATAACTGCTAGCAGGAGCAGTTCTTGGAGTGTCCGGTATGTTACCAAAAATTTCAAACATTATTCTAACCCCCACTTCCTTATTCTGCTGTTGATTTCTTCAATAACTGACGGTGAAAGCTTTCCCTTCATACAGTTATCCACATGTTTAAGAATAGCCTCATCCTCTAACTCTTCAGTCTCAACCTCAATGTCCCGCTTCGTTTTTATGCCTTCATCTTTCATTATTTTCATTATTTCCGATCTGCTTAATCCAAGATAATCAGTATAAAATTTTACAATGCCCTCCGGTGTCATACCAGACGGAAGATCACTGGCAGTTACCTTCGATGTATCAGCTTCACTGGTGTCAGTTACACAATCTCCGCTCTCTATTGCATCTATTATCTTATCTACAAGCCTGAACATCTTCTTTAAAACCATACTCTTGTAACTCTGATTAATAAGATCTTTCCAGTGAACCGAGCTTACATAAAAAAGCTTGTATAGATCAACTATATAATCACTTATCAAATCCTCAAGTTCGGCAATAAGCTCTTTAACCATCTCAACCAGAGCAACCAGTGGCGTACAGTCTTTTATCCAGTCACTTTTTGCAAAAAGATCATTCGTCATCTTCTCAAGCTTCTCTATAACAGCTTCAAAAATAGTTTGCATATATGTTACTATGGTAGTCAAAATCGCGATAAGCATAGAATTATACAGTCCAATCGCGCTATTAGCCAAATCAGTCAAATTTATTGTTAATCCCCTGATAGAGAGATATAAACCGGCCTTCAGAAGTTTTAAATACTTCAGACCCCTGCTGTCACTTCCTATCTTAAATAACCTGACAACAATACAACAATAAAAATCCTGAACTCCTATAGCATTTAAAAATGTTTCAAGAGAATCAAGAGTATCAAGAATTAGTTCTATGCCCTCATTTGCAACCGCTGCTATATCCTTCGTCCGCTCCCAGTAACTCTTTTTTTCTGTCTCTGATTTCTTTCCAAGAAAATCATTCCACGTAAGAGCAACATCACCCCAGCTCTTTTTAACCATATTGAATGAATCAGTTGCTTCCTCTGCTACTCTCTCGGCTCTGCCGCCAATTATTTTTGAAACACTTTTATTAAATTCATCAGTGTCATCCGCCAT
>Ga0180301_10000588_pt1 | contig 28070 bp, 24 predicted proteins | sample GuaBasSediGuay16_FD_121797 | JGI IMG/M metagenome (GOLD analysis project Ga0180301, IMG submission 121797) | Subseafloor sediment microbial communities from Guaymas Basin, Gulf of California, Mexico - Guay16, Core 4569-2, 12-15 cm | ecosystem: Environmental > Aquatic > Marine > Hydrothermal... | reverse complement strand
CGGGCTTGCTCACTAAATCCCAAAAACTCGGCCCAAGGGCCTCAAACAGTTTAGGATTTGCCCACTAAAGTGGGCCGTTCGCTTCGCCCGGATGGGTGCCCCAAAAAGCTCATAATTGCCGCTCAAATGAGTTATGCAAAGGTCTCTAGGAATCGTCATGAAATAGGATGATTTCCCTTTAGGCTGAGGCTTCACTTCATGTCGTATTTCGGATTTCAGCCTCTGGCTCAGAGAGATCACCTGCTTCAGGTTTACAAGACGATTCAATGAACGACTCAATCGCGCACCACTAATCGCTCTTTTCATATAGGTGGAGGGCCATGGCCACTGCAGCGGCTTCTTCTTGGGTCAGCCCCTTTGAGGGGGCCAGGGCGTCCGGGGATTGACGATCCTTCTTGGCATCCAGGGAGGCAAAAATCCTTCCGGTAATCTGCATGATTACTTGCAGAATGCCAAGGACAACGAATATACCGACAAAGCGTATAAGTAATGTGGAAATAGCATAGCCCCAATCGATAGTTCCCATAACAATATCCTTTTAGGTGTCCGATTACAGGGTCTCTCGCCCGCTTCTTTCAGTCACTCTTTTACCGTTAACCAAACATGGCAATGAGCATGCCGGCTGCCGATGCGCTGCCGATGACACCGGCCAGATTCGGGCCAATGGCGTGCATGAGCAAAAAATTGTTGGGATTCTCCTGTTGTCCGACCGTCTGTGAAACACGTGCTGCCATGGGGACGGCGGAAACCCCTGCTGAGCCGATGAGAGGGTTCATTTTGTCCTTTAAAAAAAGATTCATAATCTTTACCGTCAGGATGCCCCCCACGGTACAAACAGCAAAGTCGATCAGGCCAAAAGTAAAGATGAGCAACGGCTTGGGCGTAAGAAATTTGTCAGCCTGCATGGTGGCGCCTACTGAGATGCCCAGAAATATGGTCACGATATTCATAAGAGAGCCCTGTGCTGACCCGGCCAATCTGTCTACGACGCCACTTTCCCGCATAAAGTTTCCCAACATGAACATCCCCATTAAAGGGGTTACTGCAGGGATCAAAAGCGCGATGACCCCCACTACGATGAGGGGAAAGAATATCTTTTCACGTTTAGAAACAGGTCTAAGCTGTTTCATGACGATCTTTCGCTCTTCCCTAGACGTTAGAAGTTTCATGATCGGAGGTTGAATCAAAGGGACCATAGCCATATAGGAGTAAGCGGCAAGGGCATTGGCCCCAAGGAGATTGGGCGCCAGTTTAGCAGTGAGATAGATCGTTGTAGGTCCATCAGCCCCTCCAATAATCGCCACTGATGCCGCCTCCTTTAAGGTAAACCCAAAAAGGAGGACACCCAGGAATGTGACAAAGACACCGAGTTGAGCACCGGCTCCAACAATCAAGGTTTTCGGATTGGCAATCAGGGGCCCAAAATCAGTCATGGCTCCAAGCCCCAGAAATATGAGGCACGGGATAACCTCCCATTCCACGCCGTAATGATAAAATATATTGAAAAGTTCACGTTTGCCATGGGCATCGAATCCCATGAGAGGCGTTAAGGGAAAATTAACAATGAAGATTCCAAAACCGATAGGAAGCAGGAGCAAGGGCTCGTATTTTTTTGCGATGGCCAGATAAATAAAAAATAGGCCGATAGCCCACATGATGATGAGTTTATAGTGAAGATTAAAAAGCCCGGTTTGTGTATGCAAGATATTTAATAAGATATCGACAAATGCGTTCCAACTCATAACCCTATTCCTTCACCCATTATAGCTGGAGAAATTGTGGCCGCATCCGTACAGAGGGGACCACATATGTTAAAACACTCTGGGCAAGGCCACAGAGTGTTACAATGGGGCCTTTACCAGGAAAACAGACCAGAGGTCAAGCAGATTCCACTGGCTGGTATGTATGTGCAAGGAGGGTTGAAATTGAAGCTCCCTGCAGCAAGCTGCGGGGTTAGCGAACGCTTTTGCAGTTCAAATTGCCATGATCTGAGCAGGGTCCGTGGATCAGCATGCTTCCCGCCTGCGAGGTACTGCCGCCAAGCAGAACCTTGCCCGTTAAGGGGCGCTTTATATAGGATCATTCACAAATAATACGATTTTCACCGGGTTGAATGGTCAGGTCTCCCTCTATTGTGATGGTCAAGTTTCGTCTCATTTCCAAGTCCAGGATTTCTTTGCGTTTTTTGTTCAATAAGTAGTCAGCTACGTTGCTGGGTACGATCCCTTTTACCTGGGTGATATTCTCTTTGAGGGTTTCAGAGCGAAGCCTTCTCAGAAATTCGAGCGCCAGCCTCTCAGCAGATGGAACCATCCCTTTCCCCTGACAATGAGGGCATGGCATAAAACTCCCAAATTCTATGGATGCAGCGATCCTTTGGCGGGCCAGCTCCATGAGGCCGAACTTGGAGATTTTGCCTATATTAACCCGGGCTTTGTCCAGCTTGGTATGCTCTTTCATCGCCCTTTCTACAGCTAAATTGTGTTTGCGTTCCCGCATATCAATAAAGTCAATGACAACAAGGCCACCCAGGTCCCTCAGGCGGAGTTGACGCGCAATTTCACCAGCAGCTTCTATATTTGTCGCGTATGCGGTCCCTTCCATGGAACCTTCACGTCTAGCTTTACCAGAATTGACATCAATAGCAACTAAGGCCTCTGTGGGATTGATCACGATGTGACCGCCTGATTTCAAGGGGACCCTGCTCGCAAATATAGAGCCAATCTGATCCTCGATTTCATACCTGGTGAAGAGTGGCTCCGGGTCCTTATAGTGTTTGACGATTCTTGTATGCCTTGGAGATATAATTCGAATAAAATACTTCACATCTTGGAAAATGTCCTTGTTATCTATGAGGATTTCGTTTACCTCGGATGTGAAATGATCTCGGATTGCCCGAATTGCAACGTGGCGTTCCTTGTAAAGGAGACAGGGGGCAGGGGTGGAAACGCCCTGTTTCTTAATGTTTTTCCATAGACGAAGCAGGTAGCGGACATCTTTGGAGATTTCTTGTTTTTTTTGGTTTTGAGCAGCGGTCCTGAGAATCGTACCAAAACCTTCGGGAATTTTTAGGGAATCCATGATGTCTTTGAGACGCTGGCGTTCTTTTTCATCTTCGATCTTTCTGGAAATGCCGGAACTTTTCCCTCCAGGCATCAGAACAACATAGCGGCCTGGCAAAGAGATAAAAGTGGTAAGCATGGCCCCTTTGTGCAGGATGGGTTCCTTGGTGACCTGGACCAGGAGCTCCTGGCCGGGCTTGATAAGATCTCGTATGCCAATGGTCCCCTTTTTGCCGGCCGGGGGCTTTTCGATGGAATAGTAGTCACTGTGTATTTCATGTTGCTGTAAGAAGCCGTGCCTTTCCGCTCCGTAGTCAACAAAGACCGCTTGCAGGCTTTGTTCCACGCGTGTGACGAGCCCCTTGTAAATGTTTCCGCGCGTGATTTGTCCGGCCGTGGTCTCAATATGGAAGCTTTCCAGGCAGTTACCCTTTACCAGGGCAATGCGACATTCTTCCGGATCAACCGCGTTGATGAGGATCTTGTGTCGTTCCTTTTTTTGGGTCATAACTTAGGTGGCCTTTAAATCCCTAAAATTCGCATATCGCCCCTTATAGGGCCTGGCGGCTACCATGACTTTCATGATATCGCCGGACCTGATACATGAAGGCTTCAAGGCGGGTCAAGGTATTGGTCTCGGTTTGTCCGTCATAGGACAAATTCAGATAAGGAATGTTATTGTGTTCCTCTTTACACCGCTTCAAAAGGGCACTGACGATCGTTCCCGGCATGCAGGTGAACGGCATGATGCTCACAATGCCTGCAGTTTTCCTCTTGATGTAATCGATTGCTTTTCCAATGCTTAAGACAGATTCACCTCGGAAGCAAGGATGAAGATAAGGGCGTGCGTTTTCCAAGATTTCCTCAGTAGGGGGCTCCCAGAGATATCTGAGCATCCCTCCGAACACGGCACTATATTCGTGTTCGTACCTGCGTTGCACGCGGTCTGTCCAGACATTTTTGAGCCATGTTTTAAGCTGTCGCTTCTTAAGGCTTCGCTCTTTGCCGATATAATTGATATAGAGCACCCACTCAGACACGGGAGACATCCAGACCTCCCCGCCAAGGGCCTCAATCTTTCGGATGGCATCTTCATTGGCAAACCGATTGGCCCTGGTATAAATCTCTCCCACAATCCCTACCACGGGTTTGCTTCCCACATCTTTTACAGGTATGGCTTCAAATGACGCCCTGATCTCTTTCAGCGTTTGAATAAGGTCACCCTGGTTTTGAACCGTGCTACAGATCGCCTCAAGGGCCCTTTTGTAGACGCGATCCGAAGCGCCGGGCTCGGTTTCGTATGGCCGGATTTGACGGACCAGCTTTTCCAGGAGGTCCACTGCCACAATCCCCTGCCAGCCCAGTTTTGGAAAATGCCCATTGACCATGCCGAGTTCTTTATAAAAGACCTCACTCTGGTCAGGGGCATAGATGGGAACATCGCTGTATCCGAGCTTATCCAAGACAAGGCGGTGAAAACGGTGGTACTGACCATAACGACAGGGGCCGGTCCCAGAAGGCATGAAGAAGGCTGATTTTTTGGGATCAAAATCTGGACGGCGGAGACATTTCACCATGTCTCCTGTTGTAAGAATGCATGGATAGCACTCTTTACCTGAAGTGAGCTGTCGTCCAAGGGTGAGGGTCTCCTCGTCTGAATCTGGAAGGACTTCTGCTGGCACCCCGCAGGCCTTGAAGGCTGCAGCCACGGCATAGGCCTGATCGGTCATTGGGGGTATAAAAACCTTCCGGCCTCCGGTCTTCCTGGCTCTCATGGGGGTGCCTCTGGTGACCTTTTTGGTGTCTGACTTGATGTTTTTCAGGCTGTCAAGAAAGGCCTCCAGGCGAGTCACCGCACCCACATCTGCGCTGTGTTCGTCGATTTCGATCTCAAGGTATGGTTTACCTTGGAGCCGATCCTGGAAAAAGTGGGAGATGAAGGAGTCAGGTCCGCATCCAAAGTTCGTGATATAGATGGCAAAAAGCCGAGGATCGCTCCTGATGATCTCAGAAGCACTCAAGATCTTTTGCCCAAATCGCCAATACTGAGCCTGCACATCTGGACTATGGACGGCGACATTATCAAGATGCAGAAAGTCCATTGGCATGGCCAGCGTTCCAAGGTCGCGAAGTTTCTTAGGCAGGTTCAGGTTAATACCCGGGTCAAATCCGTTGTAAGGCCTGCTGACGACCACCATCAGCTTTTCATCTGGCTTCAGTTGCGCAAGGATCTCGTCTCCCCGCTTAAGGAGCCTGTGATAAAATCGCTCTTGAGCCTGCCATGCGGCCTCAGTGGCATTCTTGATGGCTCCCGATCCAATCCTCAGGCTCTTCCCAAATCGTTTCAATCCGGCAAGGAGTTGTGAATACCCCCGTCCAAAATACAGCACGGGCTGGAGCACTCGCACGCCAGCCTCCTTAAAGTTTATGGATGAATGCACGGTATAGGCCAGCGTCTGGGCATAGGGACAAAGATAACTGAAAGCACAGTTCGACGGTCGCTTGATGTCAACAACATGAGGAAGAAAGATGGTTTTTAGCCCCTTATTAATGAGGTCCAGGATATGGCCGTGAGCGACCTTGATGGGAAAACAGGTCTCTGCCACAATGCGTTCCACACCTTGGTGGATGAGACGCTTGTGTGTCTGTTCGGAAATAACGACCTTATAGCCCAGTGTTTCAAAAAAAGTAATAAAAAAGGGGGCTAGCTCCATAAAAAACATGGCCCTGGGTATACCTATGGTGCCCCGCCTTCCTGGCGACCCAGTGTGTCTCACTTCTTTAAAAGGGGCCTCCAGAAGCCATGCCTGCCTTTCGGCAAACAGGTCAGGAAGCTGGCTTTTCTCCTGCACTTTGCGGTCAACCTCATAGCGTTCGCAACGGCTTCCGTAAAAAAGTGGCTTGCTCCCTTCCAGCATAACCTTTCGGATTTCACACTGGTTTGGGCACTTTTTGCACTCAAAGGATTTTATGGTGTAACGAGATTTACTTAACTCAAAACCCTTAAACTTGCTTTCCTTCCAGGTCCGTTCCTTCATGGCAAGAAGCGCAGCCCCAATGGCCCCGGTCACGTCACAATGTGGAGGCACAGTAATGGGCTTTCCCACCACCTTCTCAAAGGCTGCCACGATCCCGCGGTTCAGGGCTGTGGCACCCTGGTAGAAGATATGGTCTCCTACTTTGCGGTGTTCCACGACCCGATTCAGATAATTTTCCACAATGGAATAACAGAGACCAGCGACCAGATCATCCTTGGCACATCCCTGCTGCTGATAGTGTACCAGGTCCGACTCCATAAAGACCGTGCACCGCTCTCCTAAACGTACCGGACGTTTAGCCGAGGTTGCTAGCGTTCCAAACTCTTTCTTGATGGACAGACCGAGCTTTTCGGCCTGTTCTTCAAGGAAGGAACCCGTACCTGCAGCGCAAACCTTATTCATCATGAAGTCTACAATCACGCCGTCCATCAGGCTAATGTACTTGGAGTCCTGGCCGCCGATTTCAAAAATCGTGTCCACCCTGGGATCAATATCAGCTGCAGCCGTTGCCTGGGCTGTGATCTCGTTGCGTATAATATCAGCCCCTATAAAGTCTCCGGTCAAATACCTCCCCGAACCGGTGGTGGCTGCCCCGACGACTTTGACACGGTCTGCCCACTGTTCGCCGATGATCCTCAGGCCCTCTTTGACAGCCTCAAGAGGCCGACCAGCGGTCATCAAGTAGGCTTTGGCCACAAGATCCTTTTGGGCGTTGATCAGGACAACATTCGTACTGATGGATCCGACATCAATGCCCAGATAGACTTCCGCCTGTTCGGCCGTTCGCCTGTTCGGCCGTTCGCCTGTTTGCTGAACGCTCGCATCTACCCTTTGACCAACACCCCGGTCCACCAGGGGGGGCAGCCGCTTTGCCTCGCTTACATGGTTTGCGATATATGCCTTGAGTCGTTCTATTCCCTTAAATGGTCGGTATGAGGCCTTGTCTTCCATGGTTGTGAGAGCGGCCCCGATAGCGCCCATTGAAAAGAAGTGTTCTGGAACAATAAGTTGGTCTTCACCCAACTCCAATACCTCTTGAAAGGCCTTCCGAACGCCATGGTTTGCTGCAACCCCACCTTGAAAGGCCACAGGACTGCGGATCTTTTTCCCTTTTCCGATATTGCTCTTCAGATTACGGGCAAGCGCAAAACAAAGCCCGGCAATGATCTCAAAATCTGGTGTGGCTCCCTGCTGGAGGTGAATCATGTCGGTCTTGGCGAATACAGTACATCGGCCGGCAATACGAGGCGGCGTTTTGGACTGTAGCGCCAGGCGGCTGAATTCTTCGATGGTATAACCCATGCGATGGGCCTGCTGGTCTAAAAAGGAACCGGTCCCGGCCGCACAAAGGCTATTCATGGCAAAGTCTTCAACCACCAACTCCCCAGAGGTATCCCGGCTCACCAGGATCAACTTGGCGTCTTCGCCACCAATTTCAATAATGGTCCTTACGTGGGGATGAAAATACTCGATCGCCTTGGCCTGGGCGATGATCTCGTTTACGAAAGGCCCCTCCAGTTCTTTGGCAAGCTGGGTTGCTCCAACGCCGGTAAGAGAGCATGAGGCGATTCGCTCAACAGGCACAACCCCTTCAAGAAGCCTGGACAGCACCGCAGCCGTCGTGGTTAGGGGTTCGCCCTTGGTCCTGGTATAATCCTCCCAGACCACCCTTTTTTGATTGTCCAGCAGGACCGTATTAACACTAACGGATCCCACATCGATCCCGAGATGAACATCCGCCGTGATAGGTTCGAATGCATCCGACATACTTGCAACCTCCTGTTCGGTAAAGGAGATCAACAGGTTCGGCTCATTTTACGACCAATGATTGACTTGGGGTCACTAACACTGTCTTGATAAAAAAACAATCATTTTCTCAATAATACAGCTACATACAATCTAAAATTGCTGGTTTGAAAAAAGGATGTTATCTAACTCTTTCAGCACGAAGTGAATGGCCTGATTCTCCTTTGAGGTGGGAGGGATGGCCTTGATCGCGCTTTGCCTGTACCCTGACTTTTTTACCTGATAATAGCATAAAGGAAATTGGACCGCTATAAAGGTAAATGGTGCCTTGCCCTATATAGGAGAGCTCATCCGGACTTTTTCCTCCGTATATCTCTGCCCCAGAAGGTTTGGAGATGATGGTTCGACAGACCATGAAGCGGGGTCTGACCGTGATCTGCTTTGGGCTGCATGCAGCCAGACATATTGTCCTTGCCAGGATGAGGCCTGCGTAAACCTTAATCCGTGTCATCCGCTTTGTCGGCTTTTAATAGTGGAAGTTGCCCTGATGTGTCCATGGCGAAATAGAGCAATATAAGCCCATTGATGTTGCTATCAACACGACATCTAATATAGAGGAATACTCATTTCGTTTGTACAGAGGCCTTGTGGTATTCGGGGAATTCCGGCAGCAGTGCTTTTGATTGAAGCAAGCACTCGGCCTGGCTTGTGAACCGATGCGACAGTTGCATGTAGTGATTTGCTTCCTTGACACGTCCCCGCTTTAGACACCCTTTTGCATAGATTTCACACTTTTTTTTCAGGACCCTGACCGCTGCGCGGTATTGGCTTGAAGTTAGCAAGCCGCTTTCGAGGATTTTTTTTAAAGCATGGATGCGAAACCGGTCCATGCCAGACCTTCTTGAAAGCTGGTCTGGGTGCCCACCCCGTTTAATCACAAGCGGTGCCTCAAGCAAATATATAGGGAATCGGCAGGCGACCCTAAGCCAAAGATCATAATCCTCGCATACAGGCAACATTTCATCAAACCCGCCTACCTCATCGAGCAGTCGGCGTCTCATCATCACGGCCGAAGGGCTTACAATGCACAGCTCTAGACCATGTTCAAAGATCATCCCGGAATACTTCTTATGCCGTTTTTTGGGATTGACCCTAATGCCCTTTCTTATCCAGATCTCCTCGGTCTGGCAAATCAGGGCATCTGGGTGGGTATTGAAAAATGCCACCTGGGCGGAGAGTTTTCCGGGGAGCCATAAGTCGTCAGAGTCGAGAAATGTGATAAGGCGCCCCGACGCCCGTTCAATACCAGCGTTTCGAGCTGCGCTAACCCCTTGATGGCTTTGCCTTACCAGGCAGATCGGTTGGCAGGATTCGAGGACCTTCGGGGTGTCGTCGGTTGACCCATCGTCTACAACAATTATTTCGAAATCGCGAAAATCCTGCGCCAAGGCAGAGCCAATCGCCTCCTTGAGAGCCCATGCGCGATTATAGGTGGGGATGATAACGCTTACAGTTGGCATGGCATGTTGTTTTAAACCATAATATATCAGAAACCTCAAACAAATTTTGTTTTATTATGTTAAAGGTGGAATCTGTCATTTGGGACCTATTTATTTCCTTGCAATAGACGATTGTGTGTGGTAAACATCAAAATCAGGATAAAGATATAAGTGTGTGCTGTTCATAGGTACATCGATCATGGCGCAACCATCTGCGTGATTGATATTAATGCGTATTGGGAGTCTGAAAAGTGCTGAATGCCCTATTGGGTGTCTTTTCTAATGACTTGGCGATTGATTTAGGCACGGCCAATACCCTTGTATATGTTAAAGGGAAGGGGATCGTGCTTAGCGAACCATCTGTCGTGGCGGTTCGTACTGATCACAGGCCTAGGAACAAGGTGTTGGCGGTTGGAGCAGAGGCCAAACGGATGCTGGGACGCACACCCGGCAATATTGTTGCCATCCGACCCATGAAAGATGGGGTAATTGCCGATTTTGAGGTCGCTGAGGCGATGTTGCGACACTTTATCCGAAAGGTGCATAACCGTGGAAGCCTCATACGACCCAGGATCATCATTGCCGTTCCGTCAGGGATTACCCAAGTGGAGAAACGTGCAGTGACGGAATCGGCTGAATCAGCGGGTGCGCGCGAGGTGTTTTTGATTGAAGAGCCTATGGCTGCAGCCATAGGGGCAGGCCTCCCGATTACAGAGCCCACATGCAATATGGTCGTTGACATCGGGGGTGGTACCACCGAGGTCGCCGTCATATCCCTTGCGGGTATCGTTTACAGCCGCTCGATTCGGGTGGGCGGGGATAAGATGGACGACGCCATTGTTCAATATATCAAGCGAAAATATAACCTTTTGATTGGAGAAAGAACAGCAGAGCTGATCAAGACCACGATTGGCAATGCTTATCCGGATCCTGAAAACATAGAGACCATTGAAGTCAAAGGGAGGGACCTGGTATCGGGTATCCCAAAAATTCTCGCTATAGATTCGGAAGAGATCCGCATCGCGATTGCCGAACAGATTGATTCTATTGTTGAGACCGTGAAAATAGGCTTGGAGCAGACCCCGCCCGAGTTGGCAGCGGATATCGTCGACAGTGGAATCGTCATGACCGGTGGTGGTGCCCTCCTTAAGAACATGGATAAGTTAGTCCGAGAGCAGACTTGTTTACCTGTCACGGTGACCGAGGATCCGCTTTCGACGGTTGTCTTGGGCTCAGGCAAGGCCCTGGAGAACATTTCTATCTTAAGAGAGGTTGTGATCCAGTAATGGAGAATATCCCTGCCATTATCTCATGATGGGCCCCCAACAAAAATCCCATTCCTACTACATGCATGAGACATGTTTTCAAAAAGGTTAGCAAGGATTCTGTGTGTAATCCTTTTGGCCTTGATCAATATTGTCCTCCTTTCCATTAGCGCCAAGTATCCTTATCGGTGCACAATCGTTGATAGAATGGTGATGGCGGGCATCGTGCCCCTGCAGAAATGTGCAACTCAGACCATGCACTTTTGTCGCCATATGTGGGATCACTACTTTTATCTGGTGACAGTCCGGGAGGAGTGCGATCGCCTTAAAAGGACACTTGCCAGGGCTGAGATAGAAAAGAGCCAGTATTTGGAATCTGAGTTGGCCTGCCAACGTTTTCGGAAGCTACTGGAGATGAAGTCCAAGGTTCCCCAGCGCACGCTCCCTGCCCAAGTCGTGGGGCTGGACCCCTCTGGTTGGTTTAAGACCGTTATTATCGACAGGGGAACCAGAGACGGGGTTTGCAAGGGAATGCCTGTGATAGCCTCCCAGGGAATCGTGGGTCAGATTATTGGGGCATCCTATGGGTGTGCCAAGGTCCTGTTGATCATTGACCGAAGTAGTGCCATTGATGCATTTGTTCAGCGAATCCGCACCCGAGGTATTATTGAAGGGGAGACCAATGAGAGTTGCCGCTTCAAATACATTGTTAGAAAGGCCGATATCAATATCGGGGACACGGTGATTTCGTCAGGACTGGATGGTCTTTTCCCCAAAGGTCTGCGGGTAGGCACAATCTCACAAATTTCCAAACCCCCGTCAGGGCTCTTCCAAGAGGTGAAGGTTCGACCATTCGTCGATTTCACAAGATTAGAGGAAGTATTGGTCATTCTGGAATGACGGGACGAGTATCTTACCACTATATCGCCCAAAAAAGGAGCATATGAAAATTTTTTTTATATATCTAATGCTCGGATTGTCAGTCATTATCGCACAGACGACAATCCTAAGGCGCCCCTCATTTGATGGCGTTTTCTATGACCTGTTAATTCCTATTGTTGTTTTTTTAAGCCTTTATTTTCCTAAGAGGAAAGGTGTCGCACTGGTTGTCGCTCTTGGCCTTCTTATGGATCTGCTTTCTGGTGGGATATTTGGCCTTTACCTGAGTATCTACTTCTGGATATTTCTATTGGTAAAGGGTCTGTCCAAGTATTTTGATGTGCATGACACCACATTTCGGATGGTTTTGATCGGGGTGTGCGTGCTGGGACAACACCTTGTTTTTTGCATTTCAGTAGCACCCCCCTGGAAAGGGACTCAATTGCTGACCGCTCAGATAGGCACTGTGTTGTGGCAGACTGTTTTTGCCGCACTCACTGGCCCTGGTATTCTTGTGTTTTTGAGAAGGCTCCAGGTCCGATTTGCGCCGCCTTCACTAAGTGTCAAGAAGGAAACAGGAGATCTTGCGACCAAGTGATGGATAGCTATTTGGATACCGTTGATAGCGACTGGTACAGGCAAAGGGCCTCCGGAGCACTGATATGTGTCCTCGCGGCTTTTTTCATTCTTTTGGTGCGCCTTTATTATCTGCAAATCATCGAGGGGGACGAATTTAGACGCCTGTCTGAAAACAACTGCGCCAGACTCCAAGGCATACCTCCTGCACGGGGTTTGATCTTTGATCGCAATGGCGTTTTGATGGTGGAGAACCGGCCCTGCTTTAATGTTTCGATCGTCCCGGGAGAGGCCAAGGATTCCAAGAGGGTTGTTTTCAAGCTGGCAGAGCTCTTAGGTGTTGCCCCTGAGAGCCTCTTTACAAAACTGATTGAAGCCAGACGGGTGCCTTCCTTTAAGCCTATTCTCTTGAGGCGTGATGTTAGTCGTGATGCCGTAGCGATCATAGAAGCTCACAAGCTTGATTTACCTGGGGTTCTAATCACGGTGGATCCGATGCGTCATTATATCGAGGGGAGCCGTGGGTCACATCTGATCGGATACCTGAGTGAGATTAGTAGCGAGGAACTGAAAAGTGGGTGCTTTCCTGATAACAGAGTTGGAGATTTTGTTGGAAAATTCGGAGTAGAAAAGGCCTATGAGCCTTATTTACATGGAAAGCGAGGGAAACAGCAGATCGAGGTCAACGCCCTTGGGCAAATTACAAGGGTTCTTAAGACCGAGGAAGCGGTGTCCGGGAAGAATATCTATCTGACATTGGACGTGGGGCTTCAGCGGAAGGCTGAAGCACTACTTGCCGGAAAGGTGGGAACGGCCGTGGCCATGGATCCCTCCAATGGGCATATTTTGGCAATGGCCAGCAGTCCGGCATTTGATCCCAATGCGTTTGTGGAGGGCATGACTTACGATTCGTGGAATGACCTGACTTCCAATCAGTTTCGTCCGATGGAAAACAAGGCCATTCAGGGACAGTATCCTCCGGGGTCAATCTACAAGATTGTAACGGCTATGGCTGGGCTGGAGGAAGGCGTGATCACTGAGCAGACAAGGATCTTCTGCCCAGGATACTACAGGTATGGTGATCGCACCTTTCGGTGCTGGAAGCGGGGTGGGCACGGATTCATGAACGTTATAGATGCGTTGGCCCAATCCTGTGATGTCTTTTTTTATCAGGTGGGTGAAAAATTGGGTGTCGATCGATTGGCGAAATATGCTAAAGCTTGTGGTTTGGGTTCGCCCACGGGCATCGTTCTTGACAGGGAAGCAAGAGGCCTGGTGCCTACCTCAAGGTGGAAACTGAGCCGGCTGGGAATGCTCTGGCAGGGTGGAGAGACCCTTTCTGTGGCGATCGGCCAGGGGTTCAACTTGGTTACACCTATTCAGATGCTTAGCCTGATATCTGCAGTTGCCAATGGGGGAACACGGTATAAACCCTTGGTTGTCAGGCGGATTGAGTCCTCAGATGGCTCGCTCGTCAAGGAACAGGTACCAGTGCCCATAGGAAGGCTCCCTGCCTCGGAAAAGACACTCCAAATCATCATGAAAGGCTTGTTGAATGCCGTTAACAAGCCTACAGGAACGGGATGGAATGCACATATTCCCGGTGTCAACGTGGCAGGGAAGACCGGAACAGCCCAGGTCGTCGGGATGGAAGAGGATAACGAGAAAAAATCTGTCGAGAGCCAGCGTCTTGATTTTAGAGACCATTCCTGGTTTATTTCCTTTGCGCCGGCCGAAGACCCCCGAATAGCCGTGACAGTGCTGGTGGAACATGGCGGTCATGGTTCAAGGACAGCGGCACCCCTTTCAAGGGAGATGATCAAGGCATATCTAAAAAACGACTTGGAACTTGCAAGTTCATCTGCAGAATTCGATTTGGCACTCGCACAGCTGGAGTGATGGTGGAACGCGAAGAACCAAAGACCGAGTACTCGAGAAAGATTTGAGTGCTTAAGACAAGTGACAAAGGGACTATCTGATTGAGTTGTAAAAATTCCGATACGTGGATTGCCCATGTTTGATCGAAGATTGTTGCAACACTTTGATTGGGTCTTGTTAGGTCTGACCTTCGCGCTTGGAGGCATTGGTATACTGACGCTTTACAGTGCAGCGACAGCCAATGTGGATGTAGCCGAGGTGAAGGGACTTGTTTACTTGAAACAGTCTTATTGGCTTGCAATCGGTACGGCCGTGATGATTCTCTTGGTTGTGTTCAACTACAGGTGGCTGAACCGGTTGGCGCTGCCTATTTACTGGTGTTCAATAGGGCTATTGATTGCTGTGCTGTTTATGGGTAAAGAGGTGTCAGGTTCCCAGCGTTGGCTTGTGCTGGGTCCGATTTCATTCCAGCCGTCAGAACTGGTGAAAATTACCCTGGCTATCATATTGGCACGATATTTTTCGAATCATGCTTCTGAAAAAGGTTTTTCGCTTAAAGAGCTTTGGAAGCCCCTGATTTGGACCTTGATTCCATTTGCGCTCATTGTGAAACAGCCCGACCTGGGCACAAGCCTCATTGTTCTCCTCATAGCAGCATCTGTGACCATATTTGTGAAGATTGGCCGCAGATCGCTTCTGTGCTTAACGGTAGCTGGTATTGCAGGGTCTTTGGTGGCCTGGTTTTTTTTGAAAGGGTACCAGAAGCAGCGGATTCTGGCGTTTCTTGACCCTCAAAGGGATCCATTGGGTGCTGGCTATCATATCATCCAGTCTAAAATTGCGGTTGGTTCAGGATTACTTTTTGGCAAAGGGTTTTTAAAGGGGACCCAGAACGCCCTTTCCTTTCTTCCCGAACAACATACGGACTTCATTTTTTCAGTGCTGGCCGAGGAATGGGGGTTCTTGGGGTCGGCTGTGGTCGTCATACTGTATCTATTGGTGGTTATGTGGGGTCTGAGTATAGCGATACGTTCAAAGGAACCCTTTGGGACCATTTTAGCTGTTGGTGTTACTAGCATGATATTTTGGCAGGCGTTTATTAATATGGGAATGGTGCTGGCATTGCTACCTGTGGTTGGTGTCCCTCTGCCACTGATCAGTTACGGGGGGTCCTCGGTGCTGGCTACCATGGTTGCCATAGGCATCTTATTGAACATTAGCATGCGCAGGTTTTTGTTCAAGGAGTGATTCTTGTGTGGTAGTGAGCCCTTGCAAACGTCCTTGGATGATTTTGGCAAGGGAATTATGCAAGGAAATTGGCATGGTTTGGTATTTAGGAGGATGGACCTGATATGAAAAAATCAAAAAAGGGAATACAGACATTTTTAGGGCCGGATACCACCCTGGAGGGGAAACTGGTATTTGAGGGGGCCGTGCGACTTGATGGCCGTTTTACAGGGACCATAGAGAGCAAAAAAGGGGTGATGGTGGTAGGAGAAAAAGCTATTATCCACGCGGATATCTCAGTGCACACGGCCAGGGTGAGCGGGGAGGTGAGTGGCAACATTCATGCTACACACTGCATTGAGTTACATGCACCAGCGCGGGTATTTGGTGATCTGTGTGCTCCCACAGTGGTCATTGATGCTGGCGTGGTCTTTCATGGGAATTGTACCATGCAACCCAAGGATACGACTGCCACCAAAACCATTGAGTTGGCTGAGTGGCAGACATAAATGCACAAAAAAGAAAAAAACCTTTGACAATTCTGCTGTATTAAGATATAGACGGGCAGCTTTTTCAACGAGGCTGTTTGCGACTTTAAAGATTCAATATACTTAACTCACTTCATTTGTCTAAAACCTCAAAATTCAGATGACAGGAGTTCATTCATCATGATCAGTGTTGATTTTTCTTTGTTTATCCAAATGGCAAACTTCATCCTGTTGATCTTCATCCTGAACGCCATCCTTTATAAACCTATCCGTAATATACTCATCGAAAGAAAGAAAAAGATCCAAAGTTACGAGAAGGGTATTGAAGCCCTTGAACAGGATGCTGCCGAAAGCGAGCAGACCTTGAAAGCAAAGATAAGTGAGGCCAAGTCGAAGGGCATTCAGGAGAAAGATGCTTTGAAGGAGGCCGGCCAGGAAGAGGAAAAGCGGCTCATCAATGAAATCAACCAGAAGGCACAAGCAGATTTGGAGGCTGTGCGCGCTCAGATTGCTAAAGATGTCGAGGCTGCCAAGGGTAAATTGAAGGCAGAGGTAAAAGCTTTTTCCGCAGCGATTGCTGAAAAGATATTGGGGAGGGCTGTGTCATGAAGGCGTTTACTAGAATGGGAAAGGCACGCTATGTTATCAGCCTTTTCGTGGTTGTTTCCGTCCTCCTTGCCTTTGGGGCTGTGTGGGCTTCCTCTGAGGGCGGACACGGTGGACATGGAGATGCGGGTAAAGTCAAGGATTTAATATGGCGTACGATGAACTTTGCAGTGCTGGCCGGTGCGCTGATTTTTCTTTTGAGGAAACCGCTTGCTCAGGGACTTGAATCCCGGCGCCAGGGGATCAAGGACCAGTTGGATGACCTGGAAAGACAGAAGCAGGAAGCAGAAAAGAAACTCGCTGAATATAAAGAAAAACTGAGCCGTTTAGACAAGGAAGTTGAAAAAATCGTAGCCGAATATATTAAGGAAGGGGAGGCCGCAAAGGCGAAAATCATTGAAGAGGCAAAGTCTGCAGCCGAGAAACTTCAGGAACAGGCCAAGAAGAACATTGAACATGAATTTCAGAGGGCCAAACAACAGCTAAAGGCTGAGATGGCCGAACAGGCTGTGAGCATGGCAGAGGAATTGATCAAGAAGCATATCAAGGACGAAGATCAAGAGCGCATTATTGATGAATACTTGACAAAGGTGGTGGTAGCCCAGTGATAAGTCCCAGGATTGCTAGAAGGTATGCCAAGGCGCTGTTGGCCATTGGCAAGGAAGACGGCCAGGCAGAGACGTACAAGGAAGAGTTGGGAGGTTTTGTAAAGCTCCTCGAGGAACAAAGGGAACTGGAGCAAGCTATCTCCAACCCTTTATATGATGCTGAAAATCGGAAAAAGATCTTACAGACGGTTGTCGAGCGGTTGCAGCTCTCCAAGGTTATGACGTCCTTCTTGTTCCTGTTATTTGACAAGGGCAGAATCCAATATTTGAAGGATATATATACCTTATACGAGAAACTGACCGATGAACTCGCCAACATTATTCGCGCCGATCTCGTGTCAGCCGTGGAGATCCAGGAAGAAAGCATCGCAAAAATCCAGGCTGCCTTGTCCGAAAAGACGGGCAAAGAGGTGAAGATGGAGGTCAGGGTCGACCCGACCTTGATCGGAGGCGTGGTGACCAAGATTGGTGATTTGGTCTTGGATGGAAGCGTGAGAACTCAACTTATGAGTTTAAAAGAATCTTTGCAAAGGAGTGAGAATTTCTGATGGAGATTAGAGCCGAAGAGATCAGCGACATTATTAAGGGCCAGATTCAGGACTACGACAAGAAGGTGGATGTGAGCGAAACAGGCATCATCTTGTCAGTCGGAGACGGTATCGCCAGAGTCTATGGCGTGGAAAAGGCCATGGCCATGGAGCTTCTGGAATTTCCCCATGGCATTATGGGCCTCGTCCTTAACTTGGAAGAGGACAATGTGGGCGTGGCGATCATGGGTGAAGACATCGAGCTAAAGGAAGGTGACATCTGTAAGCGGACCGGCAAGATCGCCCAGGTGCCTGTGGGTGACGCGGTCTTGGGCAGGGTCGTTTCGCCCATCGGTGAACCCCTGGACGGGAAGGGGCCGATTGATGCAAAAGAGTTTCGCCGGGTCGAGATGATTGCCCCAGGGGTTATTGCGCGACAGTCGGTCAACGAGCCCATGTATACGGGTCTAAAGGCCATTGATGCCATGACACCCGTGGGCCGTGGGCAGCGCGAACTCATCATTGGTGACCGCCAGATCGGCAAGACAGCCATTGGGGTGGACGCCATCATCAACCAGAAGGGCCAGGATGTGGTGTGTATTTACGTGGCGTGCGGTCAAAAGAAATCGACAGTGGCTCAGGTGGTCGATGTATTGAAGAAGCACGGTGCTATGGAATACACGACAGTCGTGTCTGCGTGCGCCAGTGATCCGGCGACCCTTCAGTATATCGCTCCTTATACGGGTTGTGCCATGGGTGAGTACTATCGCGATAACGGTAAGCATGCCCTGATTGTTTATGATGACCTTTCCAAACAGGCAGCGGCTTATCGGCAAATTTCCCTCCTCTTGAGGCGTCCCCCCGGACGCGAGGCCTATCCCGGGGATATTTTTTACAACCACTCCCGGCTTCTGGAACGGGCTGCCAAATTGAATGACGAACTCGGTGCTGGTTCCCTTACGGCTCTCCCCATTATCGAAACGCAGGCAGGCGACGTTTCTGCCTATATCCCCACCAACGTGATCTCCATTACAGACGGGCAGATCTATCTGGAGCCAGGTCTTTTCTTTTCGGGTGTTCGTCCAGCCATTAACGTGGGTCTTTCTGTCTCTCGCGTGGGGGGCGCGGCCCAGGTAAAGGCCATGAAGCAGGTGGCTGGTTCACTGCGTCTTGACTTGGCCCAGTTCCGTGAACTTGAAGCCTTTGCCCAGTTCGGAAGCGACCTGGATAAGGCCACGCAGCAGCAGTTGAATCGCGGCATGCGTCTGGTAGAGATCCTTAAGCAGCCACAGTATGCGCCCCTTACCATGGAAAAGCAGGTGACCATTCTATATGCGGGAACGCGGGGTTTTCTGGACAAGTATCCCGTGGAGGTCCTGGGCAAATACGAAGCCGGGCTGTACCCATTTATAGAAAGCAAGTATCCTCAGATTTTTGCCGAGCTTGCGGAAAAGAAGGTCATTAGCGACGAGCTGGACAAGTTGATGGCAAAGGCGCTGGCGGATTACGATGAGGAATTCAAGGATACGATCCAATAGTCGGTGATGTGGGACACTTGCATATAGGGGTTAAGGTATGGCGACACTCAAGGACATACAGCGAAAGATCGGAGCGGTCAAAAAGACGCAAAAGATTACCAAGGCCATGAACATGGTCGCAGCCTCCAGACTGAGGGGCGCCCAGCAAAAGATGGAAGCGTTCAGGCCTTATGCCAATAAATTCGCCGAGGTGTTGGGGAGCCTGGCTGAACGCATAGAAGCAGATGAGGAGCATGCTCCCCCCCTCCTTGTACCACGGACTGAGGTCAAGACCATCGATCTGGTGCTCATGACGTCTGACCGTGGGCTGTGCGGGAGTTTTAATACGAATTTGATAGCCCATGCCGAGCGTTTTTTGAAGGAAAAGGCCGATCAGGGTATTGAAGTGCGCCTCATTTGCATGGGTCGCAAGGGGCGCGATTACTTTCGTCGCAGAAAATACAAGATTCTGAGCGAGCACATAGGTATTGTGGGCGCAAAATTCGGCTTCAACATTGCGGTCAACGTTGGAAGAAGCCTCATTGACGGCTTCCTAAGTGGGGAATTCGATGAGGCGCATATGCTTTTTTCCGAATTTGTGTCTATGGCTAGACAGGCGCCGACCGTAAAGCAGCTTTTGCCCATCACAAGCGTCGAGAAGGCTGAGGAAGCTCAAAAGGCTGAGGATGTGGGATATATTGCGGAACATATCTGTGAACCCCCGGCAGAGGAACTCATGGCGGAAATGCTTCCCAAGCAAGTCTACGTCCAGATATTCAGGGGGTTGTTAGAAACCTCTACCAGCGAGCATGCAGCGCGCATGCAAGCCATGGACAATGCCACCAACAATTGTAAGGAAATGATCACCTCGCTTACCTTGGTCTATAACAAGGCCCGCCAGGCGGCCATTACTGCTGAGCTCATGGATATCGTAGGCGGTGCCGAGGCCCTAAAGGGTTAAACGAGGGTTAATTTAAGCTTGAACAAGTTTAATAAGTATACGGGAGGTTGAGAGGATGGCAGAAGAAATAGTGAATATGGGAACAATCACCCAGGTCATCGGCAATGTGGTCGATGTGGCGTTTCCGGAGGGTGACCTTCCGCTGATCTACACGGCTCTGTTGATCAGCAATCCGGGGATCAGTGACGAAGAGGACAACCTGGTTGTGGAAGTGGCACAGCACCTGGGTGATCGGGTGGTGCGTACCATTGCCATGGATACCACGGATGGGCTGGTCCGGGGGATGCCTGTAAAGAACACGGGTAAACCGATTATGATGCCTGTGGGTGACGCAGGTCTGGGTCGGGTCCTCAATGTGGTGGGGCGGCCTGTGGACGGGCTTGGTCCAATCAAGACTGACAAGTATCGCCCAATCCATTGCGCTGCACCGTCATTTACCGACCAGGACACCTCGGTAAACGTGTTGGAAAGTGGTGTCAAAGTCATGGATCTGCTGGTTCCCTTCCCCCGCGGCGGTAAAATGGGCATGTTTGGCGGTGCTGGTGTGGGGAAGACCGTTATTATGATGGAGATGATTCACAACATTGCCATGCAGCACGGCGGTATTTCTGTGTTTGCGGGGGTGGGCGAACGGACCCGCGAAGGGAATGACCTTTATCATGAAATGAAGGAATCCGGCGTGCTTCCCAGGGCAGCTCTGATTTACGGACAGATGACCGAACCGCCAGGAGCGCGGGCGCGAGTGGCCCTATCGGCCCTGACAGCAGCAGAATATTACAGGGACGAAGAAGGCAAGGATGTGCTTATCTTTATTGACAATATCTTTCGTTTTACCCAGGCCGGCTCCGAGGTTTCTGCACTCCTGGGGCGCATGCCCTCTGCAGTGGGATACCAACCCACGCTGGCGGTTGACCTGGGAGAGCTCCAGGAGCGGATCACTTCCACCACCAAGGGTTCGATCACCGCGGTGCAGTGTGTTTATGTGCCCGCAGACGACTTGACAGACCCGGCACCGGCCACGACTTTTGCCCATCTTGACGGCACCGTGGTTCTCTCCAGACAGATCGTGGAGCTTGGGATTTATCCGGCAGTGGACCCGCTCGATTCTACCTCCCGTATTCTGGATCCCCAGGTTCTCGGCGAGGAGCATTATCAAACGGCTCGTACGGTGCAGATGATCTTGCAGAAGTATAAGGATTTGCAGGATATTATTGCCATTCTTGGTATGGATGAGCTTTCGGAAGACGACAAGCTTACGGTTGGACGGGCTCGAAGGATCCAACGATTCCTCTCGCAACCCTTCCATGTGGCAGAGGCGTTTACTGGCACAGCAGGAAAATATGTGAAGGTCGAGGATACCGTCAGAGGCTTTAAAGAGATTTGTGAGGGGAAACACGACGAACTCCCCGAACAGGCCTTTTATATGGTCGGTGGGATTGAAGAGGCCCAGGCCAAAGCCGAACAGATGGCAGCCGTTGAATAGCGTTTAAGGGTTAGGTGACATTATGGCAGGCAATATCAGGTTAGAGGTTGTGACCCCTGACAAATCGGTTGTTAGCGATGAGGCCCAGACGGTGGTCGCACCAGGGGCATACGGGGAATTTGGTGTCTTGCCCGGCCACACTTCGTTCCTGACAACCCTGAAAATAGGGATGCTCAGGTACAAGGACAAGACCGGCAGTGAACGCATCGTGTTTGTGAGTGGCGGCTTTGCAGAGGTTTTACCTGATAAGGTGACGATCTTGGCCGAGTCAGCCGAGCGACGCAGGGATATAGACGTCGAGCGGGCCAGGGCTGCTTTGAGGCGAGCTGAGGAGCGGCTGGCTGAAGCGAGAAAGAGAGAAGACCTCGATTTTAACCGAGCCCAAGCTGCCTTGCAGCGGGCATTGGCTAGGGTTAAGGTTGCGGAGGCCCAAAGAGCCGGTTAGTCAGGTTCTTTCGTATACAACGGATGTAATGGGGGGTAAGTCAATTGACTTACCCCTTCTTTTTTGGTACAAATTGCATTGATGCAAGATGTGGCTGTCATCATATTAGCTGCCGGACAGGGCACCCGTATGAGATCGAACCGAGCGAAGGTGCTCCATGAGATAGCGGGGGTGCCTATGATCCGATATGTGGTCGAGGCTGTCCTGGCCGTGGTTGATAACATTGTGGTCGTTATAGGCCATCAGGCGGAGGCTGTACGGAAAGCACTCGCACCGTACCCGACACTTCGGTTTGCACTCCAGGAGGAGCAGCTGGGTACGGGGCACGCAGTCGTGTGTGCCATACCAGAGGTCCCGGCGGGCATTCAGGATGTGGTTGTTCTGTGTGGAGATACCCCGCTTATAAAGCCGACCACAGTGCGTGCCTTAATTGATCAGCACAGAGCCCGGGAGAGCCATCTGACCCTCATAACAACGATGCTTGCAGATCCCTTTGGATATGGGAGGATCGTTTCAGATGCCCATGGAAAAGCAATGCGTATTGTGGAAGAAGCAGATGCGAACGAATCAGAGAAGAAAATCCGCATTGTTAACACTGGAACCTATTGTATCAACATGGCTTTTTTAAAAAAGGCCTTGGCAGGTTTGAAGAACCATAACGCCCAGGGTGAATTCTACTTGACCGATGTGGTAGAACGGGCGTACCGAGATGACAAACCTGCTGTCCTTTTGGAGATCAATGATACGATTCAGGTGATTGGTGTGAATACAACAGAGGATTTGGTCAAGGCCGAAAGGTTTGTACAGCAGGCCATGGGCGGGGACCAAAATCCGCTTGACTTTTCTATCAGGGCTTGTTTATTGTAACTTAACTTTATTGAAGAATCATACCAAACGGTTTGATGGAGGGCTTGTGGAGGAGGAGAGTTTCCCTGAGCAATTTAAGAAGCTGGAAGATAGAATAGAACAATTGGTTCAGACATGTAGAGGCCTTCAGCAGGCAAAGTCTGAATTGGAAGCCAAAATACACGACCTTGAAGGAGCGCTCAAGGCCAAGATGGCCACTGAACAGCAGTATAAAGAAGAAAAATCGATGATTCGGTTGAAAATCGATGATTTGGTAAGCAGACTGGATCAAGTTATTGGTTCCAAGTAACAGTCTACCGGAGGCAGGTATATATGAGGGATAATGCCTCAGGAGACTGTGAAGCAAGGTGGCATATTTGTGGAACAGTTAATTAGCATAGAATTATTTGGGCATGCTTATACGTTCAGAGCAAGTGCTCAGGTTTCGCAGCCTGAAGAGGTTGCGAATTATGTCACCGGGCAGATAGAAAAGGCTTGGGCTGCTGCTGAGGCACCCAGCAAACTGGACACGGTCATTCTTGCTGCTCTGAATATTGCCAATGATTATTTTGAAATGAGGCATAGCCGTGAGGGCCTTGTAAAGGATATAGATCAACGTTGCAAGATTCTGATTGAATATATTGATTCCAATGCTTAGAAGCTGTTTCAACACCTCCTGTTTCTCTTCTGGAATGTTGTGATTTCAGCTAATTATGAAACGAGACCGGGGTTTTGAAACCAATGATAGGGCAATACGGGCGAGACCCCTGCCGTGCTCGTGATCGGTGGAAGTTTTTTTGAGCCAACACTTTATAACCACGGGAACCTTCTCTTGCTTTGGTGTGCATGTTCTGTGGCCCAACAGAAAAGCCTAAAGGAGCAACAAGGTGCCCACCTGTGCAAACAGGTTCAAGAGAATCTGCCGACACGGCATCGTGGTGGGGGTACCCTTCGTGATATATAGCGTCATGCTTATAGCATTACGAAAGTTAGACCATTCGTGCGGAGATATAATTTGGACCCAAGAATGCGACACTTCTTACCAAACAGGAGTGTGTGTCAGTTGTCGTGTAGCGAGACAATTGCCGAAAATAACATATAGTTTTGCATAGTTAGACGACAAGTTAAAGAGGCATGTAAGACGAGCAACAAGCTTTCAATCCGCAATACAGCCTCAGCCTACACTCAACTCGTTTAGGGTCTTTCCATTTTATTTCGCGTCCGTCCGTATCTCGCCCGTTAACATTTTGCAATTTTGTTCATAAGACCAATGTCGCCATGGCATTAGGGGGATACCGGTATGGACATCACTTCAATCATGTTTCTCAGTATCATCGTCTTTGCTGCAGGTTTCCTGCTTGCCTTCTGGATTCGTACCAGAGTGACGGCAGGAAAGATCAGGGCCGCAGAAGACGAAGCCAGCAAGATCATTAGAGAGGCTCAAAAAACATCCGAGACCATCCAGAAAGAGGCCCGGCTTCATGCAAAAGATCAGCTCTATCAGATGAAGCTGGACTTTGAACATGAAACCAAGGAGATACGGGCTGAGCTTAAAAGCCTGCAAAAACGCCTCGCACAAAAAGAAGAGAGTCTAGAGCGGAAGACAGAGCAGCTTGAGCGCCGCGACGCGAATGTATCCAAAAAAGAGCAGAGATTAATAGAAACGGAAAAATGGCTACAAGACCAAAAAAACAAGTATCAGGCGTTGATTGAAGAGCAAAAAATGCAATTGGAGAGGATCTCGGGTTTGACAGCGGATGAGGCCAAGGACCTCTTGATCAAGGCCATGGAAAATGAAGCCCGTTATGAGGCGGCAAAAATTATCAAGCGCATTGAAAACGAGGCCCGGGAACAGGCAGACCGTAAAGCGAAGAAAATTATTGGAACAGCCATTCAACGTTATGCAGGCGATTATGTGGTGGAGAGGACAGTGTCCGTCGTTAATCTGCCCAATGATGAGATGAAGGGCCGTATTATTGGACGTGAAGGGCGTAATATAAGGGCCCTTGAAGCTGCGACAGGGATTGATCTTATTATAGATGATACGCCTGAAGCTGTTATTCTGTCAGGATTCAATCCTGTGAGGCGAGAGGTAGCACGCCTTGTTTTGGAGCGCCTGATCAATGATGGGCGTATCCATCCCGCGAGGATCGAAGAGACAGTCAAAAAGGTTTCCCAAGAGATGGACGTAGAGATACGAGAAGCTGGTGAACAGGCGGCCTTTGACTTGGGTGTGCATGGCATTCATCCTGAATTGATTCAGCATATAGGGAAACTGAAGTTTAGAACCAGCTATGGGCAAAACGTATTACGTCACTCTGTGGAAACAGGGTTTTTGTGCGGTATTATGGCTGCTGAGTTGGGTCTGAACATAAAGCAGGCGAAGCGGGTAGGTCTTTTGCATGATATTGGAAAGGCTATAGACCATGAGGTCGAAGGCCCTCATGCCTTGATTGGAGGGAAGCTGGCCAAGAAATATGGGGAGTCGCCAAGTGTCGTCCATGCGATCTCGGCGCACCATGAAGATGTGCCCCCCACATCAGTTCTGGCAGTCCTGTTGCAGGCAGCAGATACCCTTTCAGGGGCTCGGCCAGGTGCACGCAGGGAGATCCTGGAGACATACGTAAAGCGCCTGGAGGAGTTGGAGAAGGTTGCAAAATCTTTTACAGGTATTAGTAAATCCTATGCAATCCAGGCAGGGAGAGAGTTGCGAATTATCGTGGAAAGTGAAAAGGTTTCAGATGCCGAGGCTATTCTGCTGAGCCGGGATATCGCCAAAAAGATCGAGGAGTCCCTGTCTTATCCTGGCCAGATTAAGGTAACGGTCATTCGAGAAACCCGCGCGGTTGACTTTGCCAAATGATGCCCTATGTTTTACTGGAAAGGTTAATCCGTTGGAGAACGTTCTTGACGTATTAAGAGAGCGCGGTTTTGTCGAACAGACGACCAGCGAGGAGGCCATCTATCGCCTGCTTGAGCAGCCCATTACCTGCTACATTGGTTTTGACCCCACGGCCTCCAGCTTTCATGTCGGAAGCCTCATTCCAATTATGGCATTGGCCCACATGCAACGGCATGGACATCGACCTATCGCGCTGCTCGGGGGGGGCACCGCCCTGGTCGGGGACCCGAGCGGAAAGACTGAAATGCGGCAGATGTTAACGCCACAACAGGTGAATCAAAATGGTGAAGCCCTGAAGAGGCAACTGGCCAGGTTTCTTGATTTTGAAAAAGGTCGGGCCCTGCTTCTAAACAATGCGGAGTGGCTTACGTCACTTCAATACATCCCCTTTTTAAGGGATATTGGGCGTCACTTTAGTGTCAACAGGATGTTGGCCAGCGAGTCTTGTCGGCAGCGGCTTGAGACCGGACTCAGTTTCATAGAATTCAACTATGCGCTTTTGCAGGCTTATGATTTCTTGCACCTTTACAGAACTGAAAATTGCGTCTTACAGATGGGAGGATCTGATCAATGGGGCAACATTGTAGCGGGCCTTGATCTGATTCGGCGTGTGGAGCAGGGTACGGCCCACGGCATCACTTTTCCCCTCATAACAACAAGTTCAGGGGATAAAATGGGCAAGACTGCGGGGGGCGCTGTCTGGCTGGATCCAAATCTGACTTCGCCTTATGATTATTATCAATTTTGGATCAATACCACTGATGCTGATGTGATGCGCTTTTTGTCTCTTTTTACGTTCTTGCCCCAGGCTGAAATTGATGCAGTGCGTAACCTGGAAGGATCACACCTAAATGCTGCCAAGACGGTTTTGGCCTTTGAGGTCACCAAGCTCGTCCATGGGCAACGCGAGGCTGAAAATGCCCTCAGGGCGTCGTACGGTGTATTCAGTGTTCGGTCCATTGATCCTGAGATCTTGCCTTCCAGTACGATTCCCAGGGACACTGGCGGAGGGGAAATGGAATCGATTCCCACGACTGTGATTGACATGGATCGGCTGTGCAAAGGCATTCCAGCATTTAAGTTGTTTCATAGGGTGTCTCTGTGCGCAAGCAGAGGGGAGGCCAGGCGACTCATTCAGCAGGGTGGTGGGTATATAAACGGCAGGCGAATCGATGCATTTGATGCGATGATTACTGATAAGGACTTGAAAAAAGGTGAAATTTTGCTGAGAGCAGGGAAAAAGCGATATCATCGAATTAAGGTGAACGCAGAAACCGCTCATCTTTCATCAAAAAAATAAAAAAAGTTGTTGACAAAGGTCATTAGTAAGTATAATTATTTATCTCTTATTTTCAAGCACAAGAAAAGTAGACTTGACAGGCTTGGAGTGGCATGCTACTATTTATTTAGTATGCCAGACCTATTTGATCTTTGAAAACTAGATAGCGAGATTGTGATGAGTCGGGCTTTCCGAGGATTTTAACCAATTTAATTGGAGAGTTTGATCCTGGCTCAGAATGAACGCTGGCGGCGTGCTTAACACATGCAAGTCGTACGAGAAACCGAAGCTTCGGCTTCGGGAGTAAAGTGGCGGACGGGTGAGTAACGCGTGGGTAATCTACCTCCGAATCTGGGATAACATTGCGAAAGCGATGCTAATACCGGATGGTATCTTGCGACCCAGGTTGTCAAGATTAAAGGTGGCCTCTACAAGTAAGCTACCGTTCGGAGATGAGCCCGCGTGCCATTAGCTTGTTGGTGGGGTAATGGCCTACCAAGGCGACGATGGCTAGCTGGTCTGAGAGGATGGTCAGCCACACTGGAACTGAGACACGGTCCAGACTCCTACGGGAGGCAGCAGTGAGGAATTTTGCGCAATGGGGGAAACCCTGACGCAGCAACGCCGCGTGAGTGATGAAGGCCTTCGGGTCGTAAAGCTCTGTCAAGTGGGAAGAACCTGCCTGATGTTAATACCATCAGGCACTGACGGTACCACTGAAGGAAGCACCGGCTAACTCCGTGCCAGCAGCCGCGGTAATACGGAGGGTGCAAGCGTTATTCGGAATTACTGGGCGTAAAGGGCGCGCAGGCGGCTCCTTAAGTCAGGCGTGAAAGTCCGGGGCTTAACCCCGGAAGTGCGTTTGAAACTAAGGGGCTTGAGTACGGGAGAGGGAAGTGGAATTCCTGGTGTAGAGGTGAAATTCGTAGATATCAGGAGGAACACCGGTGGCGAAGGCGACTTCCTGGACCGATACTGACGCTGAGGCGCGAAAGCGTGGGGAGCAAACAGGATTAGAGACCCTGGTAGTCCACGCCGTAAACGATGAACACTAGGTGTAGCGGGTATTGACTCCTGCTGTGCCGTAGCTAACGCATTAAGTGTTCCGCCTGGGGACTACGGTCGCAAGGCTAAAACTCAAAGGAATTGACGGGGGCCCGCACAAGCGGTGGAGCATGTGGTTTAATTCGACGCAACGCGAAGAACCTTACCTGGGCTTGACATCCCGAGAAGTCCCT
>Ga0180301_10000587_pt1 | contig 28080 bp, 29 predicted proteins | sample GuaBasSediGuay16_FD_121797 | JGI IMG/M metagenome (GOLD analysis project Ga0180301, IMG submission 121797) | Subseafloor sediment microbial communities from Guaymas Basin, Gulf of California, Mexico - Guay16, Core 4569-2, 12-15 cm | ecosystem: Environmental > Aquatic > Marine > Hydrothermal... | reverse complement strand
GTTAACAACATGTTTAATATGGCTGAATTAGCATTAAATATCTCGTCAATAAAAGCTATTTCGGCTTCAGGAAGCTTGTTTCTTGTAATCCTGACATACTTACCCTGCTTTAACGCATTAATATCTAATGGTCCGAAGAGCTCGTCTGGCTCAGTAAACCTCGTGAGCAGGTATTTAAAGAACTTTGCATTGATCAACTCGGCGGCTCTACGTGCTAGTGCTGATTTCGCTGTGCCTGGTTCACCTATGAGGATGATATGCTCTCCCGAAATTATTGCTAATGCTATGGCTTGAGCCTCTTCATCTCTTCCAACAAAAGGCCTGCTCAATTCTTGAACAAACTTGCTAGCTGTCTCCAATAATCCATGGACATCGGCATACATGAATATTCACTCCGTAATTAGTTCTCTCCAGCCACTAATATACTCTAAGCTTCTCTATACAAGCTTGTTTAACGAGAAAACTTAATCTTTGTAAAACAGTATTAGTTAATCTTGGATGAAGACCCCGGTTTTAGCTGAAGCATGATGAAGAGTTGCTCAGCTGACGTAGAAATTATAGGATTTCTTTTTCCAATAGTCTTTTAGACCCCTTATATAGTTCCATGATCTTTAGAGATTTTTCAATAACAATGTCATTTAAACCCTTTTTTCTTCTCAGCGACAAAAGCGTTCCAGTAGTAAATAATGTGATACCTATCATTGTTGAAACCATTGTTGGATCGGGAGCTGAGAGAAATGGGTATGATAACTTCTTTAGCTTCTCACCAGTTTTCTTCGGCCCACCTTTCAGCTCATACAGTATGTTGTCTACATCTTTCTTTATTAACTTGAAGAACTTCTCATCATCCAAGATGGCCTCACCTATAGAAAAACCTGTTATATAAGTTAGGTATTAAGAGGATAAGACTCCATATTAACACTGTATATCGTTAGATATCACTACGAAATAATGGTCTATGTGGTATTAGAGATGAATGTTTCTTGTATACCGAGGAAACATGGTGTGTATGCACTAGTTATTGAATTATCTAGGAACGTAGAATTAAATATAGGTAAATTAGGAAGACACGGGCTTCTTAAAGGCGTTTATGTATACATAGGCTCGGCTAGGAGTCGTGGCGGATTATTTGTCAGAGTTAAACGCCATTTAAGAAAACTGAAGACGCTGAGATGGCATATAGACTACCTGACCGTACTAAGTGAGTGCAATATAAGAGCAGTTATATACGCTATTACAGACGATGTAGAGGCGGAATCAACGATCTCTAGAATACTGTATAGACATCCTTATTTCAAGCCCACGATCAAAAGATTTGGTTCTAGCGATAAGAGAGATTACACACACCTATATAGATGTATAAAGGATTTAGACATATGTATTAACTCCTTATTACAAGTATTTAGTAAAGCCAACATGACACCCGGAATATGTTATGCAACAGATTTATTAACCGGCGTTAAGGAGGAGTAACTAGCATAACTTCGAATCGTAGGAGTCGAATCGTATATGTCCGAATCCCCAAACCCAGAAAGAACCCCTGTTATAAATCTTAAACCAAACCAAGAAAACGTACATGTGATCGTAAGAGTTTTGGAAGCAGGTCCAGCAAGAGTTATACAGACAAAGAAAGGGCCAAGAACAATAAGCAATGCTGTATTAGGTGACGAAACAGGAAGAATTAAGGCGACACTCTGGGGCTCTAAAGCAGGCTCGTTGACCACAGGCCAAGTTATTGCTATTAATGGTGCCTGGACTACCGTGTTTAGAGGACAAATTCAGCTGAACATAGGCTCGAAGTCTAGGATAAGCGTGTTAGAGAACAATGCTGTACCACCTGAAGAAGAAATTCCACAAAAGATGCCTAGGTCTACACAAACGTTCCAAAAGAAATCCTTTGGGAAAAAGAGAGGGGTTAGAGGAGCAAGGAGGGGTTGATTATGAGTAATGAAACAGTTGATGCAAAAGAAGCATACGAGAACATGAAGAACCTAAAGCCTATGAGAAATGGAGAGTATCTTGGCGAAGACAAAGAGAAATTTTACGTAGCCTTATCGCCGACAACAATATACGAGCTAAGTCCTTTAGCATACTATGTCTGGCTACTTTGTGACGGAGAACATAGTGTTAAAGAGATAGCTGAGAGGATGAGCAAGGATCTAAACCTTCCTTTAGATGAAGTTGTCGAGCCTTTAGTACTTGCGCTAAATGGGCTAAATAATGTAAACCTAGTGGTAATGAAGAGAAAAGAAAACAAAGAGTAAATGCATTCCAAGATAGTAATATAGATCTAAATAGTTATGTTAATTAATGTATTAGATAGTCTTTTTTACCGTGGTTATTTATGCGGTTTCTAGCTTACTTTATACTAGGACTAGTATTGACTACAGTAATTGTTGCTCCATCAGTTACTGTTGTTCAAACACGGTTCATTATGAATAAGAATGTTGATCAACCTAAAGAACCCGATATAATCAATGTAACATGTATTATTGGGGGTAATGTAACTAATTTGGGAGACAACATAGTTTATATTAATGAAACGGGTTTACTTGTTTTCGACTATCCTTTAAACACGAGTGATCAAAGAATTCTATCAATGAAGGTGTATGTAAATGGTACTCTAGTTCCACAAGAATATTTAGAAATAGTCAACGAGGATCCCCCATACATTGTTGTAAAGGAAGATTTCTTGAATAAAAGATACTTATCTCCCAATGAGACGTTAAGTGCATATATAGAGTATAAAGTTATGATCAATATGAGTTTTCGAAAAATGATTGCTAAGCAAATCAATGAGAGCCTAGCAGAAGGATGGAGTAATATAATTATCCAGGATAAAGAAGAGATCGGGGAGACGAGATTATGGAACTATACTAATCCATTGGTAAGACTCTTGATTAAATATTTAAATAGTAATGAAGAATACAATAGTACTCCATTAGACTACGTATTAGGGGCTATTGAATGGTTTAAAAGGAATGTTAAATATTCTCCGAGAATACCTCCTCGTCAACCATGGGAAGTTGTTGCGTTTAAGGAGGGGGATTGTGATGACATGTCTAATTTATTAATAACAATCCTTAGATCTAGAGGGATCCCAGCTTTCCTCGAAACTGGTATAATATACTTGAGCAGGGAATTCATAATAAATGGTTCATCCGTGAATGGTTACTACAAGTATGTTTTCATAGGAGGAGGGGCACATGGATGGATTGTAGCATATATACCGCCTTGGGGGTATGTGAGAATAGATACTACATTCGGCTTTACAGAACCATTAACATATATAAAATATGCCGCATATTATAACTTTCCAACAATAGTCTTCGGCCATATTAAAGACTCGGATTACCCTGTAGAGACTGTAGAGTTCATTGAAACAATCAGGGAGAAAGAACTAGAGTACACGTTGATAGTAGAGGTAAAGACTTAATATATCGATGTGTACATCAATAAACTATGGGATGACCGGTGACTCCAATACTGAAATTAATGAAGAAATCCACCCCTAAGGGACCATACTAGTTTTTCTAGCCGTAATATTCAACTATAGTATATTTAGTCATAATTGACTGTGTCTTATTAGCTAATAGTCAATACTTTCTATCAAAAGGTGCTATAATATCAACAATGTTTCTATATTCTTCTTCTAACAAGCTTATAATATCATATCTATGAACTCTTATTAAGTGTAAGTAAAGCCCTCTTCTCGTGAAAGGTCCCTTGCCACAAATATTGCATCTTGGTAGCCCGTTTCTCATAGTAACTATATTACTTGATACACGTTTCACTACCTCCCTCATTACAGGGTAAAGGACTGTGCCAGTAAGTCTTCTCAAGTCGTTATCATCAACAGGCAACCCGACGGCCTTCCTCGCCACAAACGCTACTAGTTTATTTGCAAGAACCCCTACGTTAACCAAGATTTAACACCTATCATAGATTCATATGCCGGGTCACTGATAAGGATATTGCACATTATCTGTTTAAAAAACAGAGATATTATAACACTATTCCATAGAATGATATATTGTATCAATATTCAATACTACTTTATTTAATATTTATCTCATACCATCTCATGTTGTTACAAGTTTTTATAATACAGGCTAATAATTAGACTTGAGCATTAAAAAGTGTAATAAAGGTTTAAATTCATAGTAGATGCTCTCTTGCCTAGGGTGTTGAAAAATGGTTCATGAAAAAGTGTATGTGGTTGGTGTTGGCTTAACTAAGATAGATAGATGGTATACTAAAAGTGCTCGAGAACTTTTCGCTGAAGCGATGACAAAAGCTATAGATGACGCCGGGGGTATAAAGCCTAAGGCATTAGTAGTCGGTAATATGACTTCTAGCGTGTTAATGGAGCAAGATAGCCTAGGAGCCTTAATGGCCGATTATAGTGGGCTGAGAGGTATACCAGCATTTAAGGTAGAAGCAGCCTGTGGTAGTGGTGGAGCAGCTTTTTACGCTGGTTATAGCCTTGTCGCATCAGGATTAGTCGATATAGTAGCTGTTGGCGGTGTAGAAAAACTAACCGAGAAACTAACAGCTCATGCAACACAAGCACTAGCTCAAGCAGCTGACGCAGAGTATGAAGTATTCTATGGCGCTAGCTTTACCGGGCTAAATGCGCTTGTAGCGAGGCTGTATATGTCGCGATTCAACTATACTAGCGAGGATCTAGCATACTGGCCGCTACGTATGCATGAATATGGCGCTAGTAATCCCTATGCACAGTTGCGTAGAAAAGTCACTTTAGAACAAATTATTAAGAGCCCGATAGTAGCCGATCCTTTGAGGTTATTTGACTGCTCCCCACTAGGTGATGGTGCAGCCGTAGTTCTACTTGTAAGAGGTGAGGAATTAGCGAGAAAGATTGCTAGAGAAACAGGCAGAGACGTACTTGTTCAAGTAGCTGGCGTGGGCATGGCGACTGATAGTGTGGATCTAGGGAGTAGAAGAGACTTATTAACTATGGACTCAACTGTTGTTGCAGCAAAAAAGGCATATACCATGGCCAGGATCGAGTCAAAAGATGTGGATGTAGTTGAGCTACATGACGCGTTTAGCATAACCGGCTTCATTTCCCTAGAAGACCTGGGTTTTGCTGAAAAAGGCTCATCGGTAAAGTTATGGAAAGAAGGAAGATTTGCTAAAGGCGATAAGCCTGAAGTCAACTTGAGCGGTGGATTAAAAGCTAGGGGGCATCCAGTTGGAGCCACAGGCGTTTACCAAATAGCTGAGATAACTATGCAACTCAGAGGAGACTTCCCCGGATTAAAAGCCAGTGACCCTGAAATAGGGCTAGCACATAATATCGGTGGTATAGCAACCTTTTCAACAGTCGTAATATTGAAGAGAAAAACATGACGGGAATGATACGTCTTGAGCGCTGAAGAGAAAAAATCTATTGACCAATTGCTCGACGAGCTTAAAGAGCTTAGGGAGAAATCGCTAGAAGGAGGAGGACGTGAAAGAATAGAAGCACAACATAAGAAGGGTAAACTGACTGCACGAGAGAGATTAGAACGCTTACTTGATCCAGATAGTTTTCAGGAATTAGGATGGCTTGTAACTACTCGTTCAAGATACTATGATGAACTGGGCATAGATTTCAAGAAGGTAAAGTATCTAGGAGATGGAGTCATCGTAGGCTATGGTAGGATCGATGGGAGACTTGTCTTCGTGTTCGCACAAGACTTTACAGTAATGGGGGGAAGTATTGGAGAAGCCCATGGAGAGAAAATTGGTAGGCTCATTGAAATGGCTGTAACCAATCAAGCACCAGTAATAGGGCTGTATGATAGTGGTGGAGCTAGAATACAAGAAGGAGTTGCAGCACTACATGGTTGCGGAAGAATATTTGCAGCCAATATAAAGGCTAGTGGAGTCATACCCCAAATAAGCCTTATTCTGGGTCCCTGTGCAGGAGCAGCAGCGTATAGTCCCGCCTTAACAGACTTTATTATAATGACTAAGAAGAGCTTTATGTTCATAACAGGCCCTGAGGTAGTTAAAGCAGCGACCGGTATAGAAACGACATTTGAGGAGCTAGGTGGAGCACATGTTCATGCAGCTATAAGCGGTGTTGCACATTTTGTCGTAGATAACGATGATGATGCATTAATGCTTACTAGAAAACTATTAAGCTATCTGCCACAAAACAATACGGAAGACCCTCCATATGTTGATACAGGCGATCCTTGGGATAGAGAGGATCCCGAGTTAGACGCGCTTGTACCATCTGATCCAGCTAAGCCTTTTGACATGAAGGAGATAATATACCGTATTGTTGATAACGGAGAGTTTCTCGAGGTCCAAAAAGACTTTGGTAAATCAGCGATTATAGGGTTTGGAAGGATAGGTGGATATGTAGTAGGTATTGTAGCTAACCAGCCAATGGTTAATGCAGGGGCAATAGATATTGATGCATCAAACAAGATTGCAAGATTCGTCAGGTTCTGTGACTCGTTCAATATACCTATCGTAACGTTTGTAGATACTCCAGGGTTCATGCCAGGTATTGACCAAGAGCATGGAGGCATTATTAAACATGGAGCTAAAATACTGTATGCTTATGCTGAGGCAACAGTACCTAAGATCACCATTATTGTGAGAAAAGCTTATGGTGGAGCCTATATAGCTATGGGCTCACGCAGCCTTGGCGGGGACATAGTATTTGCCTGGCCCACAGCTGAAATAGCTGTTATGGGGCCTGAAGGAGCAGTACGGATCTTGTATAGGAAAGAAGCAGCGAAAATGCCTAACCCGGACGAGTTTATTAGACAGAAACTAATTGAGTACCGTAGACTATTTGCTAATCCTTATCGAGCAGCAGAACTAGGCTACATAGATGATGTGATCGAGCCTCGTGTCACTAGGAAAAAGATCTTTATGGCTCTTGAAGCGCTACAAGCTAAGAAAGAAGAGATATTGCCTAGAAAGCACGGGAATATACCTCTCTGACACTACTTCTTTTTCTTCCTCTTCTTTTTCTTTTCTTGTACTTCTTCAAAGACTTTGATCTTAACCAATTTATCGCCTTTCTGAACAGCATCATTAGGTTTTACATAAACAGTTTCGACAACTCCACTTACTCCAGCTTTAATCTCGGTAATCATCTTCATAGAGGCAAGTAGGGCGATTACGCTGTCTGGCTCTACTTTATCACCAGGCTTTACCTTAACGTCAATTATTTTCCCGGCAATAGGGGCTGTTATAAGACCTTTCTCTCTAACTTGGACTTGTTTTTTAACACTTACTTCTTCGGAAAGCCCTGTTGGTATCATCTCGAAAATTCTTTTTACAACAGAAGGTATACCATTAACTATGATTCCTCCAGATAATCCGGTAACTCTTACCCGTCTACCATTTACTTCTATAACAGCATGCTTGGCATTATCATCTAATTCAAGTATTCTAACATTATATGTCCTCTTAACTCCTTCATCATCATATACTGTGACATTGAGTTCATCGCCTTTCCCATTTATCTCTACTTCTATATATCCTCCTGTCGACGTCTCTATTCTGAATCTTCTAACCATGGCAGACTCCATGGCAGTGTTTTACATTCATTCCGAGGCCAACATTCTTTAAGCACTCTCTCCCATATTATCTAGTTGAAGGGAGATAATAATCGTATTTAAATCTAGGTGTTCTCTATGGGTAAACTACCTGGATGGGTTTATGAATTAGCTGAAAAGATCCTTACTGAAAGCATTAAATATCCAACAGTTCTAGGAAACCATTATAAGGAGATCGTTGATTATTATGCCGATATACTCAAGGAATATGGTATACATGTTACAGTACATAAAGTGCCTGATGAGTATGTAAGAAAAACCCTACCTCCCCAAATGAACCCAGATAAGCCCAGGTATATTCTTTTAGCAAGAATAGGTTCGGGTGAGAAAACAATACAATTCAATGGTCACTATGATGTTGTGGGCCCTGGTGGAAAATGGAGTATTACTGACGCCTTCACTCCTAAAAAGGTAGATAACAAGATCTATGGACGTGGAGCAACTGATATGAAAGGAGGGATCGCTGCCTCCTTAGCAGCGATGGCCTATCTAGCGTCTACTAAAGAGCCTAGAGAACATGTTATTGAAGCAGCCCTGGTGCCCGATGAAGAAATCGGCGGTATAACTGGGACAGGCTATCTTGTAAACGAACTAGGAAGCAGGCCTAACTGGGTGATAATCGCTGAACCAAGTAGTCTAGAGTCGATATGGATTGGTCATAAAGGTGCCCTATGGGTTGAAGTCGTCGTTAAAGGAAAACAAACACATGGAAGCACACCATGGCTTGGAGTCAACGCTTTCGAGAAAATGGTTGACGTAGCCAAGTATCTAATTGAGAAAGTAAAGCCTGTCATAGAGTCGAGAAAAAGCAAATACGCATATGATATGCCGGAGAGCGCTAAACCCACAATGGCCTTGGGAGGAAGACTTACAGCTCCAGGAAACATTAACATAGTTCCAGGCGAAGTCTCATTCAGCATTGATAGAAGGATTATTGTTGAGGAGAGTGTTGAAGAGGTCGAAAAAGAATTATTAAGCTATATAAATGAGGCAGCGAAATATGCGAAAGCTGATGTGGTTCCAAAAATAGTGTTGAGATTCGAACCAGCATTAACGGATCCGAAAACTCCCCTCGTACAAACCCTAACTAATGTAGTTAAGAAGAATATAGGTGTTGAGCCACGTAAAATAGTTTGTACAGGAGGACTAGACCTCCGCTACTATACAAGCAAGGGTATCCAAACAATAGCATATGGGCCTGGGACTCCTGAACGAGCACATATTGTCGACGAGTATATAGACGTTGATAGTCTATTCAAGGCTATCGACATATATGTTGATATAGCAAGAATTACCCCGAGATAGGTGTTCCCGTGAACTACAATAGGGAGCAAATAATAATTGAAAACCATGATGCGAAGGAGATAGCTTTTTTATCCCGCTTAATAAACATGATTGAAGACGTAATTGATGATGCCGAATGTAGGACTGTCTACATAAATAGAGGCATAGTTGAAGGGCATGAAGACAAGGTTATAATAGAGCCTATAGAGTGTAGTTACGACCCTAGCGAAAGTATCGAGATATTTTCAAAACGTTGGAACATAGACAACGCCCTTATCGGTAAAGGAGACTATGATTACAAAATACTGTACAGCCTGATCCCAAGAAAATATATGTCGTCACTACATTATCTCCTAAGAACTTATCTAGCAAAATCCCTGTCACTGGGGCATGAATACTACCTTGCTGTATTATTTGACGGTAAAGCAGTGCTTCTTGAAGGCGAACGCTATAGAATAGTAATACCCTATATAAACCACTGCCTATCCGCACACACACATCCAACATCCCACTCGATACCATCAGTAAATGATTTAAGGACTATATTAGCCGTACTGATCAATAGAGGGCTACTACATTCGATAGAGGCTGTTAATTCGACTCTCTTAATATATAGGAAGGCTCCGCTAACAATCAATGAGCTCATGATATTGAGGAAGATAGAGAGAACAGAGGATCCCTTAGAGGCATTCAGGCTACTAAAGTCTTCAGACAGGATTGCTGTGGAATATAAGTAGCGGTGCCTTAGGTAATACTGATACGTACTTAAATATAGGTTTTCATGTTACTTTTCTACAGAGCTAGAAACCACAAACGATACAAATGTAGCGTATTGAGGTCTAGGTTAATGAAGAAATATAGAGTGCTAATAGCTAACCGCGGTGAAATAGCTGTAAGAATTGCAAGAGCTGTACGTGAAGCAGGTCACATACCCCTTGGCATATATACTTCAGTGGACAAAAAGAGTTTTCATAGACTGTTTATGGAGGAAGATTATGAGGTATCGAGTTATCTAGACATGGATGATATTATTGAAGCTGCTGAGGAATTGGGAGCCGACGCTATTCATCCTGGTTATGGATTTCTATCTGAAAACCCGGAGTTCGCTGAAAAAGTCATGAAGAAGAACTTGGTATTCATAGGTGCAACACCTAAGGCGATGAGGATTGCGGGAGACAAGATTATGGCTAAAAAGATTGCAAGTGAGATAGGAGTACCGACATTGCCCTGGGCCATAATTAAGGATCCGGAAGATGTTAAGGACTTTGCAAAAACCTATGGCTATCCAGCAATGATCAAAGCTGCTGGCGGCGGAGGAGGTATGGGGATTAGAATTGTTAGAAGTGATGAGGAAGTCGATAATTTGTTTGAGCAAGCTGAAAAAGAAGTTGAAAATGCTTTTGGAGACAAAAGGCTGTATGTTGAAAAATATTTAGAGAATCCAAAGCATATTGAGGTACAAATACTGAGTGATGGCGATAATGTAGTACATTTGTTTGAGAGAGATTGTAGCATTCAGAGACGTTATCAAAAAATAATTGAGGAGGCTCCAGCTGTAATATTGACTCCTGAAGAGAGAGAAAGAATCACTAGTGATGCTGTAAAACTGATGAGGGAAATAGGATATACTAACGCTGGAACAGTTGAAATGCTATATGACCCTAAAACACGCCAGCATTATTTCATGGAGATTAATGCTAGGCTTCAAGTAGAGCATCCTGTCACTGAAATGATCACTGGGATCGATATTGTTAAAGAACAACTAAATATTGCATTCAATAATAAGCTCTCCTTTAAACAAGATGACGTGAAAATACATGGACACGCTATCGAAGCTAGAATAAATGCTGAAAACCCCATCACTATGCTTCCAAGCCCTGGGACAATTATCGATTATATTGAGCCTAGTGGACCCGGGATACGAGTTGACTCCGGTGTTAATAAAGGATATAATGTTCCTGCAGAGTATAATCCATTAATAGCTAAGGTTATTGCCTGGGGCTCGACGCGGAGCGAAGCCATAAAGAGGCTTCTGCGAGCATTAAGCGAATTCACTATAACAGGCATAGAGACGAACATACTGCTTCTAAAACACATACTCTCGCATCCAATATTTGACACAGGATTACATACGACAAGATTCTTAGACGAATATCTAGACGAGATTAAAAGGAATATGCTTGAGGAAGAAAGGATACATGCAATAGCACTAGCGATAGTGACTATGAAGTCTAGTAATGGTTTTAGAGCGCTATTAGGACCCAGTGTTGTTGGAAAAGTACGTAGTGTATATAGCCATAGGATACAAACATTAAAGAGGAGAGCCTGGGCATACTGGAGTATACTTAAGTCACGTGTAAGGAGACGATGATGACTGATGACGCGCCTGAAGAATGATGAAGGGACTACTCACTGAGTATGATGAGAACTTTTTAGTTGATAATATTTAGCTAATAATATTTTCTTTAAGATGAAGTTTTAACTGGTTAAGCATTTATTGTTCAAGTATTATTATCGTTTATAGCCTCATATATAGGCTTGTTGAATTGTTATTTGTGATGTAAGCGTGATGCTTATAAAGCGTTAGAAGCGTAGTGTTTTGAAGAGAGGTTGGTTGGTATGAGTGAAGTACCTAAGGAAAAAAGATTCATCCTCTGGCTTGAAGAAGTAACCAAGGATGACGTACCATTAGTGGGAGGTAAGAACGCAAACCTTGGTGAAATGATAAGAGCAGGAATACCTGTACCACCAGGCTTTGCTGTAACTGCTTATGCATACAAATACTTCTTAGAGAAAACAGGCTTAGCTGAGAAGATCTATGCTATGTTAAGAGACCTTGATGTCAATGACAAAAAAGCTCTAGATGAAACAACCGCGAAAATAAGGCAAATGATTAAAGAGACGCCAATGCCTCCAGAGATTGAAAAGGCTATACGTGAAGCATACAGAGAGCTGTCTAAGAGACTCGGCATTGAAAACCCACGTGTTGCTGTTAGAAGCAGTGCTACAGCAGAAGACATGCCTGAAGCCAGTTTTGCTGGACAGCAAGAGACTTATCTAAACGTTTACGGAGAAGACGCTGTTGTTAAGAGAGTCAAAGACTGTTGGGCAAGCTTATTCACATCAAGAGCTGTATTCTATCGTGTAGCACAAGGAATACCACACGAAAAAGCTCTAATGAGTGTAACAGTACAAAAGATGGTCAATAGCCGCAGCGCTGGAGTAATGTTTACAATACACCCTGTTACGGGAGACGAGAACGTAGTAGTTATTGAAGGTTCTTGGGGCTTAGGAGAAGCTGTTGTTGGAGGTAAGGTAACGCCTGATGAATGGGTTGTTGACAAAAAGACCCTTGAGATAAAGGAGAGGAATATCAGTATAAAGAAAATAGCTATAGTATTTGATCCCGAGAAAGGACATAACGTCACAATAGAGTTGCCAAACGAGAAGTTCCCACAGTTCAAACCTGACGCACCAAGCCTATCTGATGAAGAAGTAAAGAAGCTGGCAGAACTAGGTGTATTGATCGAGAAACACTATGGAAGAGCAATGGATATTGAATGGGCTGTTGACATGGACCTACCATTCCCACAGAACGTGTTCATAGTACAGGCAAGGCCTGAGACTGTATAGAGCGTTAAGAAGGCGAAAGAAGTAGGAGTTAAGAAGGCTGAAGTGGCTGGAAAGAAGTATGTCAAGCTCGCTGAAGCGAAAGTACTAACCAGAGGTCTTCCAGCAAGCCCTGGTGTTGGAGCCGGCGTAGCTAGAGTACTATTCGATCCACACAGTAAGGAGGCGCAAGAGTTCAAGGAGGGAGACATCCTAGTAACCAAGATGACTGACCCTGACTGGGTACCATTAATGAAGAAGGCTGCAGCCATCGTAACAGATGAAGGTGGTATGACAAGCCACGCAGCCATCGTAAGCCGTGAGCTAGGTATACCATGTGTTGTAGGCACAGGTAATGCTACACAAGCGATTAAGACCGGTATGGAGGTCACTGTTGACGGGAGCAGAGGAGTCATTTACGAGGGCATTGTAGAAGAGCTTGTAGGTAAGAAAGAGGAGAAGCCTGAGGTAGTAGTAACAGGTGCTATTAGCAGAGAAGAACTACTACCATTATACCCAGTAACAGCTACAAAGATCTATATGAACCTAGGTGAACCCGACGCTATCGAGAAATACAAGGACCTACCATTCGATGGTATCGGCTTAATGAGAATCGAGTTCATTATCTCAGACTGGGTACAATACCATCCAATGTACTTGGTAGAGCAGGGTAAAGGAGACTTATTCGTAAACAAGCTTGCAGAGGGTATTGCCAAAGTAGCGCAGGTAATATATCCAAGACCTGTTGTAGTAAGATTTAGCGACTTCAAGACCAACGAGTATCGTGGACTCAAAGGCGGCGAGAAATACGAGCCTGAAGAAAGAAACCCAATGATTGGATGGCGTGGTGTAAGCAGATACATTCACCCCAACTACGAGCCAGCATTTAGACTAGAAGTCAGAGCAATCAAGAAAGTAAGAGAAGAAATGGGACTAACCAACGTATGGGTAATGTTCCCATTCGTTAGAACAGTATGGGAGCTCAAAGAGGCAATAAGGATACTTGAAGAAGAAGGACTAAAGAGAGGCAAAGACTTCAAAGTATGGGCCATGGCAGAAGTGCCAAGCATAGTATTCTTGGCAGATAAGTTTGCTGAATATGTAGACGGATTCAGTATTGGAAGCAACGACCTAACCCAATTAGTCCTCGGAATAGACCGTGACAGCGCTATATTAGCTGAGATGGGATACTTCGACGAGCGTGACCCAGCAGTACTAGCTGCCATCAAAATGCTAATAGAGAAAGCACACTCCAAAGGAGCTACTGTAAGTATCTGTGGACAAGCACCTAGCGTATACCCAGAATTCACAGCATTCCTTGTAGAAGCCGGCATCGACAGCATTAGTGTTAACCCCGACGCAGTCATACCTACAAGAAGGCTTGTAGCCAGCATCGAGAGAAAGCTACTGCTAAAGAAACTAGACAAGGTATTAGAGAAGCTCAGAGAGTTTTAAAGAACATATAAATTTACTTTAAAATATTTGTGAAGATAGTTGTTTTTATAATAATCACTTTTTTACTAACATGCTCTTATTAAATACGGTAGTAATACTAAATCTCAGGGAGTTAACAGTATGTCTATAACCACCGATACTAGAGCGTTAATGAATAGTGTCTTTAAATCATTTCTTGCCCTGATGCTCATAGTTCTGGGGTTTGTACTAGTGATTTTAGGAGTGTTCTTCTACGTGTTCGAACATGTAGCTAGTACTGGTATCGAAACAAATGGGACTACTGTTATAATAATCCCCCCGTTTATAGTTATTAGCGGAGGTTTAAACCCATACCTATTAATAGCCATGATTGTTCTTGTCTTACTTATACCCGTAATTATATTCTTTTTAGTATTTAGAAACATAACTAGAGTTTAAGCTCGTCTTGCCGGCTTCAACATGGTTTTTGGCAAGGTAATTAAATTCTGTAATTATTGATAATAGTTTAATAGGGTATTTGCATCTAGTAGATGGTTAAGTAGGGTGTATAAGCAGTTGAGCATTAGTCTAGCTAGCGAAGAGGTCTATGTACCGGATACAAGTGCTTTGATAGAGGGAGTTATATCTAGGCTTATAAGGGAGAAAAAGATCAGGGGAAAGATAATTATACATAGAGCCGTGTTATCGGAGCTAGAGCATCAGGCAAACCAGGGCAGGGTAACAGGTTTTGCAGGCCTAGAAGAGGTTAAGAGAATTAGGAAGTTAGCTGAACAAGGACTCGTCACAATAGAAATAGCTGGTGAAAGACCCAAGCCATCCGACATCAGGATGGCTTCAGCAGGAGCTATTGATGCTATTATAAGAGATTATGCTTACGAGGTGGGGGGAGTACTGGTGACGGGTGATAGGGTTCAAGCACTAGTTGCCGAGGCTATGGGTTTATCCGTGATATTTATACCGCCAGAGAGAATACGGAGACTAAGACTTGAAGACTTTTTTGACGAAAACACTATGAGTGTTCACTTAAAGGAGGGAGTACCCCCTATAGCTAAGAAAGGTAGGCCTGGCAACTGGGAGTATGTTGTCTTAAGTAAAGAGCCTATGAAGAAAGAAGATATCGAGATTATTGCGAGAGAGATTATTGAAGAAGCTAAGAGAAGGCCCGATGGATTTATAGAGATTGATAGAGCCGGCTCGACAATTATACAGCTAGGCCTCTACAGGATCATAATAACAAGACCACCGCTTAGCGATGGATGGGAGATTACAGCTGTAAGGCCTGTCAAGAAGCTAAGGCTAGAGGATTATGATCTACCGCCGAAGCTGCTGAAGAGGCTTGAGGAAAAGGCTGAAGGAATACTTATTGCGGGAGCACCTGGAATGGGTAAGACAACTTTTGCACAAGCATTAGCTGAATACTATATGAGGAAAGGAAAGATTGTAAAGACCATAGAGTCGCCTAGAGACATGCAATTGCCGGCTGAGGTAACACAGTATAGTAAGAATTATGCTGATTTAGGAGAGCTACATGACATACTATTGCTGAGTAGGCCAGATTACACTGTCTTCGATGAAATGCGTAGTGATGAAGACTTCAAACTATATACTGATCTAAGGCTTGCTGGTATAGGTATGATAGGAGTAGTTCACGCGACATCACCTATAGATGCTATTCAGAGATTTATTGGTAGAGTAGAGCTGGGCATGATACCAAGTCTCATAGATACAGTGATCTTTATTAGAAATGGGCAGATAGAGAAAGTTTATGAAGTCAGAATGACTGTAAAACTTCCTACAGGCCTGAAAGAAGCAGAGCTCGCTAGACCAGTTATTGAGGTACGAGACTTTATAACCGGAGAACTCGAGTACGAGATCTATACGTTTGGAGAACAAACAGTTGTTGTACCAGTAAAAAGATTGAAGAAAGCTGGGAATGTAGATAGGATAGCATCTATTATCCAGAGGATGCTTCCGGGTGCTGAAATAAATGTTGAAGACACAACAATAGTCGTCACTATACCACGGGACATGATTAAGACGTTTAACAAGAAAGTTAGAAGGATCAGGAAGCTTGAAGAGAAATATGGAGTTACTATAAAGTTTAGGCTTGTCTAACCCATTTAGTGATCTTTTCGGAAGGTTCAGCGTACCTAATGAATTCATCTAAGCTCATGGCCTTCTCAAGCAATTCAACAGATACCTTGTAGTTTCCTTTAGGTGTTTTTTCTAACATAGTGATAGGTATAAATCTCCATCCACGGCCATCCATGATTTTTACTGCAATAAATCCCTCGCCAGAAGATCTTTCGATAAACTCGATCATTCTATGTATCTTTTGCTTATCAATGTATATAGTCTCAGGTCTTTCACGTGTCTTAACTTCTATCACGAAGATTCTTCCCTTCTTTATCGCTATTATGTCTGGATATACTACTCTCTTTGTTTTCGCGCCGCTTGCTGGAGCCCTTATGACGGCAAATCCTTGTTTCCATAAATATCTGGCGAGTTCTCTTTCTCTAGCAAACCCCTTGTTCTTGTAGCTCATTATCGAATCCTCCAGACCATATAGTTTTTATTTGCCTCAGGTCTTCTAGTCTCTACCAAAGTACATATAATATCGTGTTCTATAAGAAATCTACCGTGGGTATACAGGGGGAAGAAGAATGTTGTTTAATCCAATGGTTGCATACTTTATTGGCCTCCAAATAACTCCTGAAATGCTTCCAGTGATCTTGATAGTGCTTATAATAATTGTGATATTTTTATCGATGAGTATTAAGATTGTTAGAGAATATGAACGGGCTGTCGTATTTAGGCTTGGACGCTTACTTGGCGCTAAGGGGCCGGGAATATTCTTTATAATACCATTTGTTGACAATTTCATTAGAGTAGACTTGCGTGTAACGGCTGTCGATGTGCCGGAGCAACAAGTTATTACAAAAGATAATGTCACGGTGGGTGTTGACGCGGTAGTCTACTATAGAGTTTTCGATCCTATTAAGGCTATTACAGCTGTAGAAAACTACCACTATGCTGTAATGATGATGGCTCAGACCACGTTAAGGGATATAGTAGGTGCTGCAGAACTAGACGAGTTATTGACTAAGAGAGAGGAAATCAACAAGAAGCTCCAGGCGATACTAGATGAGGTAACAGATCCATGGGGCATTAAAGTAACAGCTGTTACTTTAAAACAGGTTAGATTACCCGAGTCAATGCTACGTGCCATGGCTAAGCAGGCTGAAGCCGAGAGATGGAGAAGGAGCAGGATAATTGAGGCCGAAGGAGAGAGACAAGCTGCACAAATAATGGCTGAGGCAGCCAAGATGTATGAAGCTCATCCTCTTGCCATTAAACTACGTGAATTCCAAACCCTGGTGGAAATAGCTAGGGAAAAGAACCTAATAATAGTAGCGCCTTCAACAGTTGGAGCGGGTACAGATATAGGCCTTGTAGCAGCGTTATCGAGAAAAGGGGCTAGTGAAACCAAGTAGTATTGAGGGACAGCTTGTTGTCTAAAACAGGCTTATATTCGATAATATTTTTCCTCATATTGTTCGTAGCAATATTTACTTCAATAGAAGTTACGTTTTCAAACTCAGATAATATTAGTACTACGTCTAATCATGTAATAGTTGTTAACATAAATGGGGAAATAAGTTATGGCGTATCGGAGTTAGTTAAAGAAGCTATAGAAGAAGCTGAAGAAGTTAATGGGATAGTAGTACTAGTTCTTGACACTCCAGGCGGGCTGCTTGATGCAACTATAGAGATAATAACATCTATAAGAAACAGTGAAGTGCCAGTCATAGGATACGTGTATCCTCCTGGAAAAGGTGCTTGGAGTGCAGGAACACTAATATTGCTTGCAACACATATTGCTGCTATGGCTCCTGGCACGTTAATAGGCTCTCTACAGCCTGTCTACTATAACCCAGCTACGGGGGAAGTCGTTCCTACCAATGAAAGCAAGATAATTAATCTAGTTCTTGAGTATACTACAGTTCTAGCCAAGGATAGAGGCAGGAATGTCACAGCAGCAAGAGCCTTTGTAATAGAGAATCTCAATCTTGCTGCAGAAAAAGCCCTTAAATACCATGTCATAGAATTCATTGCCTCATCGCTCCAAGATCTACTTGAAAAGATAAACGGGTACAAAGTAAGATTAGATAATGGTAGAGAAGTATTAATTAATACAGATAATCCTATAATAGAGCATTATAGTGGAAGTATTAGAGTTAGATTAGTAGCATTCCTTTCAGATCCTGTGATAAACGGGCTTTTAGGGACTCTAGGAGTTCTCGTCTTAATATTCAGTATCCTTAGTGGAAACTATGTTGCAATACCGTTGGCTATAGGACTTGTATTATTGAGCTTACTTGGCGCAGGATATAATGCCAACTATATTAGTTTAGCTCTTATGCTGATAGGTGCGTTGGCATTAGGAGTAGAAGTTGTTACACCAGGGTTTGGAGTACTGGGTTTCTCAGGGATCCTACTAATCGCGCTGGGTATAGCGTTAATGCCCTTCTATAAACCAGGATGGATTATATCACCAGAGTATCAGAAGATGTTGTTCTGGACTGGTATAAGTACAGGTCTAGTATTGGGTAGTATCATGGGATTCATATTGTATAAAGTCATCCAAGCTAAGAGAAAACCCCCGACATTGAAACTAGATCTATTGGGGGTTGAAGGCAAAGCTATAGATCCTCTAGGCCCGGGTAAGATAGGCTTTGTACTGGTCATGGGAGAATACTGGAGGGCAAAGAGTGATGAAGAGATTAAGCCTGGTGAGAGAGTTATCGTGGTTGGTAAAGAAGGAACTATTCTGATTGTCAAGAAAAAGTCCTAAGAAGGATCCACTTGGAACCATCCCATTTATATATGGTTCTTTCACTTATTTTCAACCCGGTATACTCGAGCAGATATACCCTAAATTCTATTACATTGTCGGTGACATACGCTTTTATGTATGTTGGCATCATTAACCCCCCGCCGCCTCCCCATACACCTGTTAAACTTCCCGGGTTAACATGTAGTACCGTGCCATCGTCACTCACCTTAATGAATGGGCTATGTGTATGGCCGCTGACCAATAGATTTACATTAAGTTTCCTTGCAATCATTGTTAATTGTTTTATGTTTCCACGCGGATACACTCCATCACCGTGATGAACACCGATCCTGATATCATCTATTGAGAAAACACGTACTTTAGGCAATGGTAAATAATCCATATTACCTCTCACATAATATACTTCTTTACCTAGACTAAGAACCCAGTCAAGTATCTCTTTACATGTAAAATCGCCTGCAAACGCTACATAATCATAGGGGGTTTCGCCTTCAATATCACTCTTTATTCTTGGGTCGATACGGTCGGCTCTATCAGGTATATGTGTATCACTAATTATCAAGAACTTCTTGATAGTCATCACCCCCTCCCTGCTTAGAATCTAGTATCTTATAATGTTGTATAGCTTATAATTTCTCAATAATGTCGAGTAATTGTTTCACGCTTGTCTTCTTCTGGCTCAACAGGATTCCTCTAAAAATTGTTCTACACCATATTCTCGGATTATCTGGGCGAGGCAGTGATACATCAAATCTAGATATTTCTATTCCTTTACCACTCCTAATGGTTCTTATTTCATGGATTCTTAGCTTGGGCTTCTTAACGATTTTTGAAAAAACAACTGGCCTCCCCACGAGTACTTGGCCTTTCTTAAACCTTGTAATGAAATAATATAAGTGTATACCATTGACTAGCTTGCAGGCTATCAATACATCTTTACTAGGTATGCTCCACGCCAGTATCTTTCCATTAAGCCCTTTTAGGAGATTTCTCGCAAACTCAAGTTCTAGTTCTCCAGGAGCAGGTGTTAAGAGTTTTACAAAAGCAGTTAATCCTTGTGTTAGGAGAAGTATCCCAGCTATAAACATTGATATTTCGGGAGAGAATGCTGTGGCGAGAAAAACTATTAAAACAAGCACTATGGCTACGGTACTAGATACTATACTTAAGACACTATACTTTCTAGTCTTCGCCACAAACACAGGCTTGGGAACACCTATATTTTCCCACCATTCCCTCCTCATAACCATTACCCCATTATCTTGATCAGCTGGGTAACCGCGCATTCATTGCTCTCCGGCTCATTCTCCCCGAAAATTCATCATCCCACTATTCCACCGCTCAACCATGGATTCATCGACATAACATAGTATTCGTTTTATACATGATTCAGTCGGGTAAGTTTCTATCATCCCAAGAGCGGTCTCGCCGGGAGTAACTCATCATTCTATATAGAACTTACCTTAAGAAGGTTATTAAATTCACCATAAGCATCTTTGAACCGTCTAAAACCGTTACACTTAAACCTTTTTCACTCCTTTAACTCCTGTTGTTAAGATAAATAAATCGTTTAACTGGTACACGATAGAAGGCTCTATTATCATGGTACCCTATGTTTATAAGTCTAAAACAATATTTATTTTATCAAGAATAAGTGTGTTTAGCGGATAGCATGAGTCTCGAAGGTATAGCAGATTTACCACTGCATGACGGGCATGTGCCTCCATGGCTTATCCGGATTATGGAACGATTAGCTAAAGCTATATTAGAGATAATGGTTGACGAATTCGGCCCGGATAAGGTTATAGAGCGGCTAGCCAATCCACTATGGTTTCAAGCCCTTAATAATGTAATTGGTATGGACTGGGATAGTAGTGGCTCAACCACGGTGACTCTAGGCATATTAAAAAAGATCACGTGGGGTAAGCCTGAACTAGGTATCGTCATACTAGGTGGTAAGGGAGCTAATGCACGTAAAGTGCCGGAAGAGATTCCTAAAGCACTGAGATTACTCAGATTAAGTACTGATAATGGAGTAAACTATGAGAATATCTCAAGGCTTGTAGCAAAAATCGATACAGCGTTGCTACAAGATGGTTATACACTCTATCATCATTCACTAATACTATCAGAGTCGGGAAAGTGGGCTATAGTCCAGCAGGGCATGAATGTTGATAAGAGAATGGCGAGGAGATATCATTGGAAATATGATACAAAATTCTATGAAGACCCCCATGAAGCAATAGCTGGTATAAAGCATGAACGCGTATTGAATCTCGTTTCAAGAGATGCTAGAAAAGCTCAGAAGACAATACTAGACCTGGCTAGAGAAAACCCGAGCAGTGTTGTTAGGGAATACTCTCAGATACTATCAAGCGCTTTAGGCCAAAAAACAATAGTAGAGTACATAACTGGTACACAAACAGGGCTCATAAAGATCGATAAAAACAAGAAGATAACCTACTATTCACCACTACCTACTCCAGAATATCTGCTTCGTAAACTAAGAACGCTTAGGGAAGCCTATCCAAAGGATCTTAATGAGCTGTTGTTAGTCAAAGGCGTAGGATCATATGTTATTAGAGCTCTTGCTTTAATAAGTGACTTAATATACAACGAGCCCCCTTCATGGAACGACCCGGTTACAACACCTTACGACCCATTCAAATATGCTTATGCTATCGGTGGTAAGGATGGTGTACCATATAGGGTTAATAGAAGACAGGCTGAAGAAGTAGTAATTACTCTGGAGAATATTATCTCTAGAGCAAAAATCGATGGTAAAGAAAGATATATGGCTCTAAAAAGACTCAGGAGGCTCTCAGAAAAGATCAGTATTAAGATATGACTCATAAGTTTTAACTAAGTATTAATTGAGGAGAAGGTATTGAATAACCTATTTATCTGCCCTAAAAGTGATAATTAATGTAGGTGCTTGATATGGTTGTTGGAGAATTAAAGCAATATGTCTGTGAAACGATTAAGGGAGACACAATATACGTCTCATCGATGCCTAATTTCACTCTAGGAGGCTTGATAAAATCAAAAACAACTATACCACTAGACTTCACACCAATAATAAATGCTGATTTATCTAAAGCATTATTGGAAATAGGTGTTACGGCACCACGTGAGAAATTCCTATGGAGACTTAAAGTAAATGGTGTGCCTATTGCACGTGAGTTTAAGCCACAGGTGGTAGCACGTTTAAAGAACCGTATTTTCGCCAAAGTTGTCTACGATATTTCACCCGTGTTAAAGAGTCCTGGAAACAGTAGGAAGAATAGAGTAAATGTAACAATAAAGTATGAGGGAAGTGACAGGATAGTTATAGAGCATATAGGGTTACTAGCATTCTATTCATGTGACGACGCCTTAGGTAATGTTAGCCTACTTAGTGGAGCATTAGCTTTAGAGCCTGGCGAAGTAGCTAAAGTTAATTTGAAGCACCCGCAAGGACTCTCTGTCTCAGGAACACTTCGGACAATGCTCATACTGCCTAACCCGAAAGCAAGGACAACTATTTCATTCAATAATAATCACACAGCCAAGATAGAGGGTGTGATCGGTGGGGATGAAGTACTTCTCCATGTAGACAATATTACAGAAGATAATGTTGTTGAGATAAGGCATGAAGAACCCGTGACACAGTATTATCCAAAAGAACTGCTTGTATCAAGCATACTATTGAGCCAAACACAGTACAATGAGCCAAAGCTAGAGATTGTTGACATAAAATATCCTGAGAAACTGGGCAGGGGAGACAAGATAAAAGTGACTATAGCTAACAAAGGTGTATCAAAACCCGATAAAGCTGTATTAACACTCATGGTTAGAGGCCAAACAGTGTTTCAAGAGAAGATAGAGCTTCTCGAGCCCGGCCAGCAAACAACCGTAGAAGTACCAGTTAACTTGCCTAAAGGAGAGCACCAGCTAGTATTTAGGACTATATGGAGGAAACTAGCTAAAACATCTTTCAACGAGAAAAGAATCAATGTAAACGTGGACTAATTCTTACTTACCATGAACTCTCTTCTTCATGATACTTGAACCAATTACATGCTGGTTATATAGCTTGATGTCAGTCGAAACCTCCTTCATCACTAGTCAGAAACCTACCCTAGTCTTCATCCTTATGGTTAGATTGATTATAGTGGGGTATAAAGTTTGTTTTTATATCTTAGGAAACTAGCTATTAGGCCCTATTAACTAGTAGTAGATAGCGTTGCTGGTGGACGGGTTTTGGATAAGTCGAAGACTCTGATAATTAGTATCCCGATGCACCCAGCTATTTATGTTGCATTATTATTGTTTGTTATACCATTATTTACGGTTGCTAAGACTGCTCTACTATACACGCTTAATGATATAGGTATAGGGTATCCTTATGACTACTTGATAGTCATAGCTATATTCTATATCAGCATAGTGACTAGCGTCATAAACATACGTGTAATTGAGAAGAAGAGTGGTGTTTTCTCTCTAGTCGTTGAAAGAGGGTACGTATACTTCCTAGGGATACCTATACCAGTGATCTCGTCAAAGCTTGTTGAAAACAAGGTTATTATAGCAGTTAATGTCGGCGGAGCCTTAATCCCGGTTATAGTATCGCTAGTAATCTCATCATATATTGTCTCGAAGGGACTTCTCTCATTCCAGGAGATACTAATACCAGTTATTATCACAGCATTAACTACTTTTATTGTCTCTAAGCCAATCCCGAGAGTAGGTATTGCAACACCAGCTTTCATCCCGCCCTCAATAGCAATGCTGTCATCAATATTCTTTATAGGGCTCAAACCCATAGCGCCAATAGTAGCGTATATATCAGGCTCTATCGGCAGCCTTGTAGGAGCAGACATACTACGACTCTCAATAGAATATAAATCGTTCGTAAACAAATATGGTCCATCAATACTTTCGATAGGCGGCGCAGGGACTTTTGACGGCATATATTTATCGGGGATTCTAGCACTATTATTTACAACAATAATTACAAGGATCTAGTATAATTGCTTGCTATAAGTATTTTATTAATCTTAATAGTGTTTGAGGCGGTTTTATTGCAGCTGTTATCGCTCCAATAAGTACTATATCTTCTCCCAGGGGTGTTTTCGTAATTATGGGTGGTTTTGTCGCCAAGCCCGCGCCGAGACCTTCTTTTATTGGCTTGATAACTAGTTCTTCATTGTATAAAGCAACGCTTCCGCCGACGGTAATTATCTCGGGGTCATAGGCGTTGATGATATTGGTGAAACCAGCTATATTCACCCTAGTGATCTCATCCACAATCCTTTTCGCCAAAGGATCTCCTTGTTTTGCTAACGTATAGACGTCTTTAGTTGTTATAGAGTTCTTTTCATATAGCTTATAGAGTCTACTCTCCTTCTCCTCTCTAGTCAATTCTTCATGCTCGATTATGTATCTCGCGAATCTAGGTATGTTGGCTCCACCAGAATATGACTCCCAATGGCCTCTTCCTCCACAGCCGCAAGGTAGACCATACTTGTAGTCAACAACCATATGACCTATCTCGTGAGCATTGCCTAGTTTCCCAAGGATCAGTACATTATTTACAATAACTCCTCCTCCCACGCCAGTGCTCAAAGTAACATATACTACGTTCTCATAATCCTTTCCTACACCGAAATGCTTCTCTCCCCAAACCGCTGCAACGCAATCATTCAACACATATACGGGCTTCTTTAGCCATTTTATTAATGGCTCTGCTAAATAGAATGTACCTATAGGCGCGTTTGCAGCATTAACCACGATGCCGTTAGGCAGGTCTAGCGGGCCTATAGTGCCTATGCCGACGGCCTCTATTTTATCTAGATACCCTCCGTACTTATCCATAATTGTTTCATAAATCTTCTTGGCTACAGTATACTCGTCACCCTTTGAAGGCGTGTTAAACTTTACTTTATCTAACAGCTTGCCCTCAGAATCAGCTAGCCCTATCCTAGTATATGTTGCACCCACATCAATCCCTACATAGTATTTCATAAAAACAAATCCCCCCTTACCCTAAAATCTCACATTAACTATTTTCTGGCTAGGAATTTAAATAAGAATAAAGTCTTTACCGGAGAAAATACGAGTATCACGAATGGTGTCATAATGCTTATAATATTTGATTTCGACGGTGTGTTAGCAGACACTTACATTGTTGATGGAGAGTTTTATGAGTGGATGAAGAAAAGGCTTGGCATAGAGTATGATTTCTTTACTAATGTAATGCTGTATTACGAGTATCTTTTCGACGCACTAAGTGTTCCACATTATGTATGGTGGCCTAAAGTCCTAGAGAAGATGGGTATTGATGCTACCACAGATTTCATTGATGAAGCGGTTTGCGAGCTATGGTATCTACGTACAACTAGAGCAAGAATAGATCCGAAGATACCTGGTTACTTAAAACTCCTTGTCGATAAAGGACATATTCTATCAATTGTGGCGGGTTGCGACGAAATACATGGACTAAAACACGACCGTATATTGTTTACAGGCATGGAGAAATATTTTAGCGACATCATAATCGTTGGTGAGACAAAAGGTATCGATACAAAATGGAGTGCTGTAAAACATCTAATGAACAAGTATGACCTCTCTAGTAATGAGACAGTATATGTTGACGACAAGCCTGAAGCGATCATGGAGGTTAAGATAAAGACTAATGTGAAAACTATACAGCTAGTAGACCGGAGGTATTTAGATAAAGTTCCCTGGATGCACCCATTTAGAGCCGACTACATAGTCTATAGTTTTGACGAGTTAATACACCTTATCGATAAAATATCTGTGGAATAGAAACACTCTAGCGTGATACCCGGTGCTAAACAAGATAGTTTACAGGTACATTGACAGGCCAAGGATAACCCGGTGGGTTGCTGAAGAAATACTTGATGGTTTGAGCAGAGGATTGGGGTCTATAGAGACAACACTAGATCTTGGTTTGAGTAGGGAGAAGATAGTGCTTGAGAAAGAAGGCGTTATACTAAGAGGCCAGTTAATTAGGTATGATGAACTAAGGGAAACTAGGTATGATCGTGTATATGAGGTTTATGAAAACAAGTTAAACGAGATCGTTTTAAGAGATAGACACATCTATATCCTAAAGCCTGTTTCTAAGGAAGACGCTCCTACTCTAGAGATTGATGGGATACATATGCATAGAATAAAGGATGTTACTCCATGGATAGATAGTTTGATGAAGGTTAAAGTAGCTAAAGTATCTCGTGGCCACGTAGTCTTAGATACATGTATGGGGCTAGGCTATACAGCAATACATAGCTTACTGAGGGGGGCTAGGAAAGTCTATACTATCGAGGTTGATGAGAATGTTATCGAGATAACAATGCATAATCCATGGAGCAGGAGACTAGGTGATGAAAGAGTAGAAGTAATTAAAGCAGACGCGACGAAGGCAATACACTATTTTAGAGATGAGATGTTTGATAGAATAATACATGACCCGCCGAGATTTAGCTCGCGGACAGGCGACTTATACAGTCTTGAATTCTATAGAGAATTATACAGGGTTCTCAAACCACATGGGATACTATTCCATTACACAGGCGAGCCAGGGGTGCATGGAGGGCCTAAGATAGTTAAAGGTGTAGGTGATAGACTTAGGAAAGCTGGGTTCTTTGTAAAATATAACAATAAGGTTAAGGGCTTTATAGCATATAAGATTAAATGAATTCAGTGACCCTAGTAGTCTCTATGGCGTCATCCCGCCCTTCTTCTTTAATTCTTCTCTAAGATGGGAAGCAAGATTATAGCAGCCTTCTTCATGTTCTAGAAAACCTTTTTCAACTAGGTTAGCCAGGGTTTTGGATATCGTTATCTCTATTATAACGTCGTCTTTCTCAATGTTTATTTCAGAGCTGTCAAGATTCTTTAATATCTCTCTAAGCTCAACCAACGCTATTATCTCGCCTACGCTAATATACTTCATGAAGTAATCCATTATTATCTTCTCTAGTTTAGAGAGTTTCTCGATATCTTTAAGCGAGGGCTTGGGTTTTTCGAAAGCAGTCATTTAGACAACCTCTATAGCAGTTAATAATACCATGTATCGTAGTATATGTGCTCACTAACCATAAACTCTCTATCATAATATGCTTTACAAAAGTCTCTAAATATACATTGTTGACACAAAGGCTCCTCGTCTCTAAGGCATTTACTCCTTCCATGCGTCCATAACAAGTCGTCTAACAGTACAGGGTTTATACCTGAAGCCATAGATACCCTCTTATAGGCGTATCTTACTGTTAGCCTCAATAGTACATCAACGGCTCGCGGGACTGGTTTAGAACTCTTAATATAATCCCATAAAGCCCCCTTGACTGTTACTAAACCTGTTCTATACGCGATCCTAGATAGGTGGTTATCTACAGGTACTTCCATGTTATCCATATCGACTATATTAAACAGCCTCCTTAAGTAAAGGAATTTAGCTAGTAGAAATGGTTTCTTCTCAACAGGATCCTCGTAAGCTCTAAAAACTTTCAGTAAGTCGATCAATCCTGGGCTACTTAACGTTCCTCTAAGCTTCCCCCTAGCGACCCTAATTATGTTAGAGACCATGCCGTCGTAGAGCTTGAGTATCTTGGCCCCAAGATCTCTTAATAGATATGCTCTCACCTCAGGATCAGGTACTCTAGCGTTATTATAGTTGAAATACTTCTCTATATCATCAACCCTTATTTCAGCTAGGTGTCTAGGGTCAAAGAACTCTCTATGCTCATCATATATCTTCTTTCCCAGCCTATACAGTAAGTCGGCTCCACGATAGCATCCATCTTCAAGACAAGCAGTATATGGTTTCCCCGGCCTACTCAACCTATGGTCTAATGCAACCATTACAATAAAGTATCTTAGAACATCTTCAACCTGATCATTTCTTGGGGGATAGAATCTTTCATCAAACAGGTTTAGAGGCTTTATCTCGCTCCTATGCTCTACCAGTTTCTGTGACATATGGTTAACTACGTCCTCATTAACCGCGATCAAGATACTAGTAGTGCTCATATACCCTACACCTATTTCGGTTATAGGGATTCTGTTTCTAGGCTTATAATTATCCTATATGTATAACTAATTAATGGGTAGGAGGATATTAGATTGCCGAAAATACTTCGCGGCACACTAGAATATAACAGGATCTTTGATGAAGATACCCTAGTGTTTTGTGGAGAAGTTAAAACAGGCTCTATTAAAGCCGACAATATAATTGTTATTGGGTGGATTGATGTAAGAGATTATTTACAGACTAGAAACCTGTTGGTAGTAGGGTCT
>Ga0180301_10000585_pt1 | contig 28122 bp, 26 predicted proteins | sample GuaBasSediGuay16_FD_121797 | JGI IMG/M metagenome (GOLD analysis project Ga0180301, IMG submission 121797) | Subseafloor sediment microbial communities from Guaymas Basin, Gulf of California, Mexico - Guay16, Core 4569-2, 12-15 cm | ecosystem: Environmental > Aquatic > Marine > Hydrothermal... | reverse complement strand
GGCAAAAACTGCTTCCTCTGCTCCCGAAGGAGCGGGGGGAACCAGTGTAACCGGGATCGGACTTTTAGCTGCTGCCGTTGCTTTCGGCTTCGGTGCAATAGGGGCGGGTATTGCTATCGGTAATGTTGGAGCTGCGGCGATGGGGGCAATCTCGGAAAAGCCGGAGATTGCAGGACAGGCGCTCATATTTATAGCACTTGCGGAAGGGTTGGTGGTATTCGGTTTTATCACAGCACTGATGATTCTGGGAAAAGTTTAAAGAGGTAACTTTGGACGGAAGTTGATGAAATACTACATAATCGGAGATGAAGATGCGGTACTTGGATTCGGGATGGTAGGAGTACAGGGTTCGGTAGCCAGGAACAGGGAAGAGGCGGAAGAGGCTTTCGGTGAAGTTCTTAAAAATCGAGAAATGGGGATAATTATAATAACAGAACGTGTTGCAGAGCTCATACGAGATAAGGTAGACAGGTATGTGTTTACCGAGAGATTTCCCCTGATAGTGGAGATACCCGACAGATTGGGTCCTGTGGAGGGCAGGCCGGGGCTTCGGAAACTTGTTAATCGGGCAATTGGTATAAAAATATGAAAAATAAAAAGAACAGAGCTGATGATAATTTCGTAGCAGATAAAACTATAGAAAAAGGTACAACCATAGACAGGCAAAAACTTATCAAGGGTATAGAGGAGGATGCTAAGCAGGAGGCAGAAAGAATAATTAAAGAGGCCAAAGTGTATGTAACCGAAAGACGTAAAGCCGCAGAAGGACAGGTTGAAAGAATAAAGGGAGAGGCGGGGAAAAAAGCGGAACAGCAAATACAAAAAATTGAGAAAAATAACGAATCTGCCATAGCGGTGGAAACTCATAGGATCACTCTCAAAGCACGTGAGCAGGTTATAAGCAGCGTTCTAAGAGAGGTGGAGAAGAGATTGCAGGAGATGATCGATGAGCCTGAATACAGAGAGATTCTTCTGGGATGGATCGTGGAGGCTGCAGTGGGTCTAAACGCCACGGAAGCGGAAGTCAATGTTTCGGTAAAGGAACAGAAGTATCTTACAGAAAGCTTGTTAAAAGAGGCGGAGTCCATAGTACATGAGCTATTTTTAAAAAATGTCAGACTTTTTATCTCCAAAGAAGATTTACTACTTTCCCAGGGGGTGGTCTTGACTGCAAAAGAAGGCAGGACCGCCTTTAACAATCAGTTAAAAAACCGCTTGCTTCGCTACGGGACCGAAATTCGCAAACTGATACAAAGGGAGCTGTTTGAATGAAAGAGAGGATCATCGGAGAAGTAAAAAGGGTAAACGGACCTGTAATAGAAGCAAAAGGGGTTACAGATGCCATGATGCTTGAACTGGTCCGGGTAGGCGAGGTACGTCTGGTTGGGGAGCTTATCAAACTGGAGGGTGACCGCGGTGTGATACAGGTATATGAGGACACCACAGGGATTGCTCCCGGAGACAACATATATGGTTCGGGAATGCCTTTAAGCGTGGAGCTTGGCCCCGGACTTATAGGAACCATCTACGACGGAATACAGCGTCCACTTGAGGAAATTTATAAATTACAGGATGCCTTTATCCAGAGGGGCATACAGGTTCCTCCCCTGGACAGAAAAAAGAAATGGCATTTTATACCAGAAAACCTGGAAGAAAGATTTTACGTAAAAAGTGGGACTATTTTAGGTACCATCCAGGAAACAGAGAGAATAGTTCACCGGGTTCTGATACCACCGGATGTGGAGGGTGAAATTGCCTGGTTAAGTCCGGAAGGGGAGTATACAATAGAAGATGAGATAGCCCGAGTACAGACAGAAGATGGAGAGAAACCTGTTTTTCTGGCTCACCGCTGGCCCATTCGCACACCCCGTCCGATAAAAAAAAGGCTGACCCTGTCTACTCCCCTGATAACCGGACAGAGAGTAATCGATACTCTTTTCCCGATAGCCAAGGGGGGGACTGTTGCCATCCCCGGTGGATTCGGTACAGGAAAAACAATGACCGAACATGCCATCGCCAAGTGGTGTGATGCCTCGGTTATCGTGTATATCGGATGCGGCGAGAGGGGAAATGAGATGACCGATGTGCTTACCGAGTTTCCCAAACTTGTTGATCCCAGGACGGGTCATCCTCTCATGGAAAGAACCATACTTATTGCCAACACCTCGAATATGCCGGTATCCGCCAGGGAGGCGAGCATATACACCGGGGTAACCCTGGCAGAGTACTACAGGGATCAGGGATACGATGTGGCCGTGATGGCAGATTCCACATCACGATGGGCAGAAGCCTTGAGAGAACTTTCAGGACGAATGGAAGAGATGCCTGCGGAGGAGGGCTTTCCCGCTTATCTTCCCACCAGGATAGCCGAGTTCTACGAAAGAGCCGGTAACATGGAGACCCTGTCAGGAAAGCAGGGCTCTGTTTCCATCGTAGGAGCGGTATCTCCTCCGGGAGGCGATTTCTCAGAACCTGTTACCCAGCACACCAAGAGATTTGTGCGGTGTTTCTGGGGACTGGACAGGCAACTGGCCAACGCAAGACACTATCCTGCAATATCCTGGTTGGAAAGTTACAGTGAGTACCTTGATGAGGTGTCAACCTGGTGGGAAGAGAATGTAGGTCCGAACTGGTCTGAAGACCGGGCGGAGATTATGGAACAGTTGCAGAAAGAGGTACGGCTTCAGCAAGTGGTAAAACTTGTGGGTCCGGATGCACTGCCGGACAGCCAGAGGTTTATAATCGAGGTGTGTACACTCTTTAAGAACGCCTTTCTCCAGCAGAACGCCTTTGACGATATAGATCGTTACACTACAGCCTTGAAACAACTTAAAATGCTTGAAATAATTCTCATGTACTGGCGAAGAGGTTCTGCGGCAATTCGCAAAGGAGTAACTCTGGTAAAGATACGTAGAATGAAGGTTTATCAGGACATCGTAAAGATGAAGTTCAATATAACCAATGAGGATCTTTCTGCACTCGATAAACTTAAGGCAAGGCTGGAGCGTTCATTCGACCAGTTAGAGTCCATCTATGAATGAGCAAAAAAATTCATGAAACCCGGATCAGGAGAGAAACAAAACCATGGCTTGTAACGGAAACTCTGGAAAAAAAAGTACAATAATCAGCACAGCAGAAAGAGAAACCACTACCACCAGGATCGTTGAAGCTCAAAAAAGACTTCTATCCGGACGGGAGTATATAGGAGTCGACAGAATAGACGGGCCTCTGGTTTTCATCCGTAACACCCATCCGGTGGGTTACAGAGAGCTGGTAGAGTGCGTAGACCGCAACGGACATCTAAGGTTAGGAATGGTACTGGAAACTTCGGGCGAAGCAGTGGTGGTGCAGGTTTTTGAGGGGACGGCCGGGCTAACCATGCCAGAGACCCGTATAAGATTTCGGGGAGAAACACTTAAACTGGGTGTAACCAGAAAGATGCTGGGGCGTGTATTCAACGGGCTCGGCTACCCCATGGATGAAGGCCCTCTCCCTGTGGGAGAAGTGGAGATGGACGTAAATGGCCGGCCTATAAATCCTACAGCTCGTGAGTATCCAAGGGATTTCATACAGACTGGGATATCCGTTATAGACGGGATGAATACCCTAATAAGGGGACAGAAGCTGCCTATTTTCTCCGGCAACGGTCTTCCCCACAACGAATTAGCGGCTCAAATCGCCAGACAGGCAAAGATCAGAGGAGGGGAGACGGAGTTTGCGGTAGTATTCTCTGCAATGGGGGTGAAACATGATGTAGCCCGGTATTTTATCCGTTCGTTTGAAGAGACGGGAGTACTTAAAAACGTTGCTCTTTTTCTCTCCCTTGCCGATGACCCTTCGATAGAAAGGCTCATTACACCCAGAACGGCTTTAACACTGGCAGAACATCTGGCCTTTAATGAGAACATGCATGTATTAGTTATAATGACAGATATGTCCAACTATTGTGAATCCTTGCGGGAGATATCAACGATAAGAGGTGAGATCCCTTCACGTAAAGGATATCCGGGCTATCTCTATTCCGACCTGGCAGAGTTGTACGAACGTTCAGGAATGCTTAAAAATTACCGTGGATCCATCACGCAGTTACCCATCCTTACCATGCCCAATGACGATATATCCCATCCCATTCCGGACCTCACGGGTTACATTACAGAAGGCCAGATCGTATTTGAGCGGGAGATGTACGGCAGAAACATCTACCCTCCCGTAGCCGGTCTTCCTTCTCTCTCCAGGTTGATGAAAGACGGGATAGGAGAGGGGATGACCAGGAAGGATCATCCCCATCTGGCCAGCCAGTTGTTTGCAGCCTACAGTTACGTAAAGGATGTGCGTAACCTTGCATCTGTTATAGGGGAGGAGGAGCTTACACCCCTGGATCACCAGTACCTCGAGTTCGGAGATGCATTCGAACGAAAGTTTGTCTCTCAAGGCAGAGATGAGGAGAGGACCATAGAGGAAACCCTGGATCTTGGATGGGAGGTACTGAGGCTTCTCCCGGTAGAAGAGCTGCACAGGGTAACGGAAGAAGAAATAGAGGAGTTTTACGGTTAAGGATTTATGAAAAATGTTGCTCCTACCAAAACAAACCTTTTAAGACTGAGAAGGGAACTTACCTTTGCACGACTGGGATACGAGTTACTGGACCAGAAGAGAAATATCCTGGTTATAGAGCTTTTAAACCTGGTTGATCAGGCTGTGGATTACCAGTCCAGGGTTGAGAATGCTCTTACGGAAGCCTACAGGAAATTGCAGGAAGCAGTGTTGAGCATGGGAAAGCTTAAGGTGGCAAATCTCTCCGCAGCGGTCAATGTGGATGCAGAGATAAAGATAACCCAGAGAAGAGTAATGGGGGTTGCCCTTCCGGTTGTAGAAACTCAATATCAGGAGTATCCTCCCTTTTTCAGTCCTGTAGGTACAACCTTCTGGATAGACAGAGCGTTGTCGGAGTTCAAAAATGTTCTTCAGATGATGGGACGGCTGGCCGAATTAAAGGTTTCCATAATGAGATTAGCCCGTGAAGTGAGAAAAACCATACGCAAGGTTAATGCTCTGGAGAAAATAGCCATCCCTGATTTAGAAGAGTCGGTTTCCTGGATTCAAAACCGGCTCGAGGAGAATGAGCGTGAGACGTTTGTACTTATGAAGATGGTAAAACAGCGTTTGGAAAAGGAGTCTTCATGAAGCAAGGACCGGTTAATAAGATGCTGGTATATATCGATGGATCCGAGGAGTCGATAACTGCAGCGGAATACTCGGTGGTCTTAAGTAAGAAAATGGGAGCGGAACTTTACGCAATATACGTAATAAACACCAGGGCTCTCGATGACCTGGTAAAATCGCGTATCTTCCTTCAGATAGAAGAGGAGGAATACAAGCGTGATCTGGAATCGGATGCAGACCGGTATCTCAATCATGTCAAAGAGCTTGCAACAAAAAAGGGAGTAGCTATAAACCTTATAAAGAAAAGCGGAAATGTCCATGCCGAGTTAAAGAAAAGCGTGCAGGAAAACGATATCGATCTCCTGGTGCTTGGAGAACTCGCCCATGTTCGAAGTCGCAGGGATGAGTTCTACAACGAAGCCGAAAGGGCGATGAGGATAGTAGATTGTTCCGTTATGATTGTAAAGGATGAAGAGAAGGTATGGGAGCTTTACGAAGCGCTGGAATGATAAAAAATGGCCATGATTACATGGCAGTGGCCGATTATATTATAAACGGGATTACATTCGGCTGTACTGTCGGATAAAGAGAATTGGCAAAAAGAGGTATTGCTCTATGGCACTGATCGATCTAATAAGCAAGGATGTTGTAAAAGTCCCCCTGGAATCGAAAACAAAAACAGAGATTGTTAGAGAATTGCTTAAAGTTCTGAAGGATGCCGGGAAACTGGAAAATCTGGAAAAGGCGTACGATGCGATCATGGCCCGGGAGAGGCTTGGAAGCACGGGCCTCGAAGATGGCATTGCCGTGCCTCATGCAAAAACAGATGTGGTGGATACTCTGACCCTTGCTATAGGTATCTCTCCGGGGGGTGTGGATTTTGAGGCTATAGATGGGAAACCTTCTCAGTTGTTTTTCCTCATGCTGGCCCCTCCTGGCCAATCCGGTCCCCATATCGAAGCGCTTTCAGAGATCGCCAGGCTTACAAAATCGAAGGCTTTTTGTAGAACCTTAATCGAAGCAAGATCGGCAGATGAGGTGGTGGAAATATTCCGGGAGGATTAAACCGTTAATGCATTGTTTGCCTTTGCCTCACATATCTATTGCTTCGACCGCGTAGTTACTATCTTAACATAAATTTGCTATAATGTTATTAAGGAAGGGTATATTCGTTGCATTATTCGGCTTTTATCGGATCGTGGGAGAAACACTCTTTTAATTTTGAAGAACTAATATAAACTCCGGATTCGCCTTTAATGTTGAGCTCAACATTAATCGATGATGGAAAAGGCGAGATCCGTTGCGGAACAACAGAATTGGTTCGTTTTGACGATAATGCCTTCTTCTAGGCAAGAGCTCTATTGTGGACAGGTTAAAGGACGAGTTCCTTGCCAACACATCCCATGAGCTTGAACACCGCTCAACGGTAACCATGCAAACAGAAGTAACTGCGTACAATCCGGAGATCGTAGCCAGCACAACACGGAAGCAGAAAGAGCTACGTATCGGTGTGGGTGTACATATCACAATCTTCGATCGCAACTTAAAAGGCCGAAAAGCGATGTGCTATGGATTCCGGTAGATTTTGTTTTTTCGCGTTAAAAATTAAAAAAAACAAGATCTCGACTGTGCATAGCATACGGGAACCCTTATGCTCGGAACCATCTTGGAGCAGAAGCGGACGGAGCAGAGGGTCATATCCGATGCGGTAAACAGCCACCGGCAAAGCCTAAGGCTTTGCAAGCCCTGCAAGGGCTGAGTAATTTCCGCATTGCAGAAATTACGTAGTAAACCTTGCCTCCCGGGGCGAGGGATCGATTAAACTCTGCGGTGCATCGATATTATAATTGAGCAAAATCTGTCATGTCTCGAGAACCCAGGGGCATAGAACTTCTGCAATCTTCTGCAAGGACATTTCTGGGTTGAACTGGTAAATCCGTATTGACATTAAAAAATTAGCGCTGTATAATTGTTAGCATGAAGAGAACCCAGATTCAAATACCCGATCCCCTTTACAAGGAGGTGAAGCGTCTGGCGGCTCTTAAGGATTGGAGTGTTTCCGAGGTATTCAGGCGTGCAGTCGAACAGCTCGTAACTCAATACCCTTGTATAAAGAAGGCGGAGGAATGGGAATTACCAGCACCCGGAAATCTTGGAAAACCTAAAATTGCATCCGAGCGTTGGCGGGATCTGCTGGTTGATGATGAAACCGGAGGGCCTGAAACACTGTAATGATCTCCTTTGATACCAATATTATAATATACGCGCTTAACAAGGATATGCCTGAACATGCTCGAGCATATGGGTTCCTCGCTGAACTTGTTGAGGATGATAGAGTTGTAGTAGCCGAACAAACACTTGTGGAGGTATACCTGCTTATTCGCAACCCTTCGGTCTTTCCCAATCCCTATTCGCCGATGGATGCAGTGAGTGTCTGTCAGTCTTACCGGGCGAACCCAAAATGGAGGCTTGTGGAGTGTGGGCGCGTAATGGAGGAAGTCTGGAAGCTCGCATCTGATCCTGGTTTTCCGAGGCGTCGGATCATAGACTTGCGGTTGGCACTTACCCTGATCAGAGCCGGAGTAAAGGAGTTTGCCACTCGAAATGTCAAGGACTTCTACGGTTTAGATTTTGACCGTGTATGGGACCCGACAGTAGGTTAGATACAGAAAAGGCGGTGACGTTAAAACAGACGGATAACGTATCGCAAGGGAAATATTTATTTCCTTGCTTTCCCTCATAATATATCGCAGCACAGCCTTAGGCCAATGCTGTTATGCCCTCAGGTCTCGTTGTTTTCTCATGATTTCGGCTTAGGGGGGAGACCCTCTGAATCGAGCGGCATGTGAGGCTTAAGAACCTAGAGCTTGAGGCAGAGGGTCCCACCACTGGTTGCGGCTCCTTTGGCACATAAAAAATTTTTAATAATTTTAATAAAAAGCAAAATCTCGACTGTGCATAACCTTTTGGAGTGTTGAAAACCGTTCTACTATATTAACATCGATTGACACCTTTTGCATACTTTTGTAATCTTACTTAAAGGCACTTATAAAAAGATTATGTTTTTCTTTATCGGTGGTGTACAGCCTAAAACCATTACTCTGGATGAAAGATTGCGTACCTGTCCTCGATGCGGATTCACCGAGGCACAGATAAAGCGGGTGGATGAATATATAAGCATTTTTTTCATTCCGCTCTTTCCTGTAGGAAGGGGTGAACCCATTCTCGTATGCAACCGGTGCGGGTTTTCAGAGCCCCTTAGAAGGTACTCTTCGGAAAGAATAAAGCGGAAACCCGAAAGAGTAGCACCCAACCATTGCCCCGATTGTGGTAATCCGATAAGTCCAAACTTTTACTACTGCCCTTACTGTGGGCAGAGACTTTAATTTGTCTTTTTAATACAGAATATAGTTTCTTATAACTTTTAGAATTAACCTTATATTGACGATATTCTTGAATATCTTTTTAAAAGATTTATGTGCCGAGACAGAGTTGAGATGCCTTTAACCTATCCGCCTTCTGTAATGGCTCCGGCAAAGGGGTTTACACGTGAGAAAACTTCTCTTAAGAGACTGTGCTCCGGCAGGATAAATCCGGGATCAGCTCTTAGAATATTTACGGCATCTTCTCTTGCCTGCTGTAAAACATCGAGGTCTGATGCAATGTCCGCTATTTTGAGACGAAAAAAGCCCGACTGGGTGGTTCCTGTAATTTCTCCCGGCCCACGTAGCTTTAAATCCTCTTCCGCTATTATAAATCCATCGTGATATTTTTTCATTATCTTAAGCCGCCTCTTTCCCTCCTCGGTTAAATCTCTGCTGTATACCAAAAAGGCGTAGGATTGATGCTCACCTCTGCCCACTCTTCCTCTTAGCTGGTGCAGTGCCGATAGTCCAAAACGTTCTGCGCATTCTACAACCATACAGGTTGCATTGGATACATCCACTCCCACCTCAACCACGCTGGTAGACACCAGAATATCTATCTCTCCTTTTATGAAGGAAACCATGGTGCTCTCTTTCTCCTCTTCGGGGATTCTCGAATGGATAAGACCGAGAGAAAAGTCTGGGAATACATCCTCCCGGAGAGTGTGGAACATGGACTCTGCATCTTTTAGACCTAATTTATCAGATTGAGCAATTAAGGGGTATACAAAGTAGGCCTGCCTGCCCTTCTCTATTTCTTCTCTTACCCTTTTATAAACTTTTTCTTCGTTTCCTTCTACAGTGAGATGAGTGATAACGGGTTTCCTTCCTTCCGGCATTGTCTTAATGGTGGAAACATCGAGGTCTGCGAAAAAAGTAAGGGCAAGAGACCTGGGAATGGGAGTGGCACTCAATAGCAAAAGATCGGGCATTTCTCCCTTCCCGGTCAGAGCCAATCTCTGCAGTACCCCGAATCGCTGCTGTTCATCCACAATCACCAATCCGAGAGATCTAAACCGGACCTGTTCCGTGAAAAGAGCGTGAGTTCCTACGAGCATATTCACTTCTCCCTCGGCCAGTGCTTTAAGAATGGTTGAACGTCTCTCTCCGCTCACATTTCCCGAAAGAAAGGCAAGTCTCACACCGAGAGGCGAAAGAAGCTCCGCCGCATTTTCTGCATGTTGTCTTGCCAGAAGCTCGGTAGGAGCCATGAAGGCAACCTGATAACCGGCTTCGATGCTTACAAGAGCTGCCAGAAATGCTACGAGGGTTTTCCCGCATCCAACATCACCCTGAAGAAGTCGTGCCATCGGTTTTGGATCGGCCATATCCTTACAAATTTCAGAGAACACCCTCTGCTGATCCTCCGTTAATTTAAACGGAAGTCTTTGAAGAAGATGTGCCTTTAGCTTGAAGGATAATTTTTTACCTGCTTTTAAACAGCTTCTTCTCTTAAGAGCCCTTCTCCATATTTGAAGTTGAAGGTGAAACAGCTCTTCATAAACCAGTGTTTTCCTGGCTTTTTCGAGCAATTTAAAATCGTCCGGAAAATGGATCTGCTTAAGAGCTTCTCTTTTGGATAGCAAGTTATATTCTTTAAGAAGGTAGTGAGGGAGTTCATCTTCCAGGCGGTCTGCGTGCTCTTTAAGAGCCTGCAGCATGATTTTCCTTAAAAACTTCTGGGTGATTTTACCTGCCAGGGGGTAAACGGGAAGAATTCTACCGAAAAGTTTTGGTTCTCCTGAAATCGGTTCCATATCGAAATCGGAGCATTGAAACTCGCCGTAACGATATACAAACTTGCCGTAGAGGAAAAATTTCCTTCCCGGTATGAGCACTCTCGAGAGGAAGCTTCTCCCAAAGCACACCAATGTACCGGTTCCAGTGTTATCCCTTACGAAGACTTTCAAGGTCTTCTTACTGCCCCACCCAATGTAGGATTGACCGATAATTTCTGCCACGGTATTTACAATTACTCCCTCCGAGGTTCTTACAGGTACCGATGAAAGGGTTTTAATACTCTTGCGGTCTTCATAACTTCGAGGAAAATGACTAAGTAAATCTGCAACCGTAAGAATCTCCAGCGCCTTAAGTTCTGACTTTAAAGCCTTTCCTATACCCTTTAAACCGGAAACCGCAGAATCGAGTTCTCGAAGAAAGAGTTTTTCCGTTTTCATCCGAGGCGTTAAGGTTTATCGAACCTGTATTTTTTATACAAACATTTTCTTGATATAAATTACAGAGGTAGAGCCCTTAAGAGCATGGCAATTTGCCTGATAATCACCCTTCCTACGAGGGAGATAACCAGAAAACCTCCTCCACATACAGCCAGGGCTGAAGGGTAGGTAAGCGGCTTCTTGATACGGAGCTTGCGAGTTATACCGCTTAGCACCGGTTGAAGAATCGTGTCGAGAGTGTGCCAGAAAGGGGACATTGAATTAACACCGAAAAGTTGCCCGATCAACCGTATTGCAATAAGTATAATAAAAAAAGTAAGGAGAAAGGATATCGCTGACCAGACTGCAGAGACAAGAAGTGAGAGAATTATCCCCAGAGTAATGGTTCCGAGAACGGCGATTGTATTGGCAATATTCTGTAAAACGACCAGTACCAGTATAGCTGCAATAGGGGAGAAGTCTATTCTTTCGGTTCTTAAAAACTCGAACCGCCGGAAATACTGCAGATAAGGTTCTGTTATCTGAATGAGAATCTCCATTGGTCTGCCGAAATAGGGACCATGGAACCATGTAAGAAGAATCCGGATAAAAATTAAAATCATGTAAACAGATAAAACACCGCTTAAAATTCTCATAAAAGTTGTAAGCATTTTATGCCCTCCATACCTCTTGTATTTCAGGATATCTCCTGATTTCCTCAATGATGTTGTCGTTGGCCGATACAGTCATTCCCGGAGAAGCTTTTATAATTATTTCTTTTTCCGCCGAGTTTGGGATATGGAAATATACATGACAGTAGCCGTGGTGGTCAATCAAAAAAGCTTTTAACTGTTGAAGGGGTTCCTCTCTCAACAGATCACTTATGAACCTTATATGCAGTTCCGCAGGTCCGTTTGGTTTTAGCTCTTCCGGTTTCTTTACTTCATCAACCCTGAATTTAGGCTCTCCCCTGGATTTGTCTATTTTCCCCGCTACTCCGACTACCGAATCCACGGTTACAAGCTCACGTACCTCCTCCCATACATTTGGGAAAAGAATCAGTTCGATCGATCCGTTGTAATCCTCCAGAGTGGCAAAGGCCATGGGTTTCCCCTTTCTGGTAGGTTTTTCATTGAGATTCTTTATTATGCCAAGAAGAGTATAGGTTCGTTCTGTAAGGTATCGATCGAGTTTGGAAAGATCGATGTGGGTTATTTTTTTCCAGATCTCTTTATAGTTATCCAGAGGATGACCGGAGAAATAGAAACCGAGATTTTCTTTTTCATAACGAAGCAGCTCAACCTGTGGCCATTCTTCAACCGGTTCTATTAGAATCTCCTGCCCACTCTCCATTTCTCCCGAATCGAAAAGAGATGCCTGTCCGTACTTCTCGCTTTCCTTTTTTCTTGTTACATGATCTATCAGCCTATCCAGATTATGAAAGAGGGCAGCTCTTTTATTCTCCAATTTGTCGAATAGACCGGAGGTTATTATTGTCTCAAGTACCTTTCGGTTTATAATTTTAAGATCCACTCTCTCAAGAAAATCTACAAAAGATGTGTAGGGTCCTCCCTGGTTTCTCCTTTCTATAATGTGCTGGGCTGCGTTTGAGCCTAGATTCTTTATACCCACAAGTCCGTAAACTATCTTACCGTCCACCACGGTAAAGAACTTATCGGATAGGTTTATATCCGGTGGGAGGACGGTAAGCCCCATCTCTCTGGATTCGGTTATATACTCCGATAGCTTATCTGTGGAGTTTATTTCGTTGGTAAGGTTCGCGGCCATAAACTCTGCAGGATAGTTGGCTTTAAGATACGCCGTCTTGTAGGCCAGCACACTGTAGGCGGCAGCGTGAGATTTATTAAACCCATAGCCTGCAAAAGGGATGAGTAGATTGAAAATCTCTTCTGCTTTATCCTTTGTGTATCCTTTTTTACATGCACCGGCAATAAACTCCTTCTTGAGTTTAGCCATCTCCTCCGGTTTTTTCTTACTCATTGCCTTTCTTAAGATATCCGCCTGGCTTAGCGTGTACCCTCCCACTATCCTGGCTATTTCCATCACCTGTTCCTGGTAGACAATAACACCATAGGTTTCTTTAAGTATGGGTTCAAGTTCCGGCAGGGGATATTTTATGGGTATTTTCCCCATCTTTGCATCGATAAACTGGTCTATATTATCCATGGGGCCGGGTCTGTACAGAGCATTTAAAGCTATTAAGTCTTCGATTTTATTGGGTTTTGCCCTCTTTAGAACCCCCTGCATTCCCGGGCTTTCAAACTGAAATATACAGGTACTCTTCCCTTCACCAAAAAACCGGAAAGTTTTTTCATCATCTTCGGGAATACGGTCGATATCAAAATCTATTCCCCGCTTTCTGATCAACTGCTGGGCGTTTTTAATGAGGGTGAGGGTTTTAAGCCCAAGAAAGTCCATCTTTACCAGTCCGCATTCTTCCAGCATCTCCATGGTGTACTGGGTGGATATGACTCCGGTCTTTGAATCTTTGTAAAGAGGAACATATCTGGTTAATTTCTCCTTGCCTATAACGATCCCCGCAGCATGGGTAGATGCGTGCCTGTTCAATCCTTCCAGCCGCAGGCTTGTGTCGATGAGTTCATTGTATACTTCATCTTTTAATCTCAGTTCCTCCAAACGCGGTTCCATTGCAAGGGCGCTTTTTAAATTGATCTTCGGCCCCTGAGGGACGAGCTTGGCAATCGAATCTGCTTCTGCATAGGGGATATCGAGAACCCTGGCCACATCCCTGATAACTGCTCTGGATTTAAGTGTTCCAAAGGTTATGATCTGCCCAACCCTGTGGACTCCGTATTTTTCAGTGACATATTCTATTACCTTTTGTCTGCCTTCGTAGCAGAAATCTATATCGAAATCAGGCATGGAAATCCGGTCCGGGTTTAAAAAACGTTCAAACAGTAGACCGTATTTAATGGGATCGATATCGGTAATCTTTAAAGCATAGGCTACCAGAGACCCCGCCCCCGAACCTCTGCCGGGGCCGACCGGAATGTCATTTCTTCTGGCATAGTCGATGAAATCCCATACTATGAGAAAATATCCCGTATATCCCATGGAGGTAATGACTTTTAGCTCATAGTCCGCCCTGTCTTTTACTTCCCGGGTGAGCTCTCCGTACCTCTCTCTTAAACCCATGAAGGTGAGGTGCCGAAGGTATTCTCCGGCATCGGAAAACTCTCTGGGAATGGTGTAATCGGGAAGCTGCGGGCCGGGTAGATCTATATCGAGATCACACATCTCACCTATACGCACGGTATTCTTCATGGCTTCTGGAAGCTCGCCGAAAAGATTTTCCATCTCATCTATGCTCTTAAGATAGAACTCTTCAGGGCCGAAGCTCAGTCTGTTTAGCTCTTTTTTCTTTTTGTTTGTGCCTATACAGATTAAGGTATCCTGTGCACTGGCATCTTCTCTTTTTATATAGTGAATATCGTTTGTGGCTGCCATGGGTATTTGAGTTTGCCGTGATATCTCTACAAGGCTCCTGTTAACCAGCTTTTCTTCATCAAGACCGTGGTACTGCAGCTCGAGATAGAAGTTTTTATCTCCGAATATCTCACGATAGAAGAGGGCTTTCTTCTTTGCTGCCTCGGTGTTTCCCTCAAGAATAAGTCTGGGGATCTCTCCGGCAACACATCCGGTAAGGCAGATAAGCCCTTCGGAGTATTTCTTTAAAAGTTCTTCATCTATGCGAGGCTTATAGTAGAACCCTTCGGTATAGCTTAGGGTACACAGGTCAATTAGGTTGCGGTATCCCGTGTAGTTTTTTGCAAGCAGTATCAGGTGATGGTACTTGTTACCCTTTTCGGTACCTGTCTTTATAAACCTCGACTCCGGTGCCATGTAAAACTCACAGCCGATTATGGGATTTATCCCCTGGCTTTTACATTCTTTATAGAATTTGAGAGCACCGAACATATTACCATGGTCGGTAAGCGCAAGATGAGCCATATTAAGCTCCCTGGCTCTTGATACCATAGCCTCTATGGGAGCGGCTCCATCGAGCAAAGAATAGTCTGAATGGTTGTGGAGATGAACGAAATTCGACACTTTACGAATACCCGTTATACGAGAGAAATATACAGTGAATAGGGCGGGAATGTAAACCCTTCTGATAGGAGGCTGATGGGCGTGCCCCCGCGCTCCCTTGGGTCGTGCGGGGTCGGGCTCTTCGGGGGTTCGCGGCCTTAACGCCTAAGCTACACGGTACGCCTGTCTTAGCCGCTTCCGTCCGGTCGGCAAGCCGCCCGGACCGCCTTCGGCGCCCCTCCGATCCCTCACGCATTATTTCACTTCCAATCGACACCGGATATTCTTTCCTGATTCAAGCATAGGTTTTGCCCCCAGCTTAATTTAATTGCAGAATAAAAACTTGGATCGGCTGCCCAGATTACATCAGAAGTTCGATATTCCGGTTATAGAGAGTCCAATCGCGATAATGGCAACGACACAAAACCCCGAAGTGGCTAAGCTACTATACGACTATATTCTGTCAAAAGAAGGCCAAAAAACACTGGTAAGGGAATACGCCATGCCGATAAGCATGAATGTAGAAGTGGATAGAGGTTGGTTGAACCCTTCAGATGCACATGCACGAATGCATACAGTGTATTATCAGTTTCTTATTGAAGAGAGGACTGAGATCATTATACGGTTCAATAAAATCTTTAGCAACTAAAGATTGTAATCTCTCGAACTCTATTACCCGTCTCTTAATACATCGATAAGACGTATTTTAATACGAGAATAAAACAATTTCAGCAAATGCTCTCCGAAGTGCTTAAGGATTTTGTAAGATTCTTTTTTACCACTTCGGGACTGCTGTTGGCATAGCAGTAGGTGCATAAGTTCGGGCATGTATTGTACTGCCCTATGTCCTTGGAGGGGATACATCCGCAGGCTTCTCTCTGGCCTGTATCTTTTTTACTCCCATTCTTAAGAATAAATTTCTCTATTTCAGGGTCGCCCGAAGCGATTCGGCTTATGAGATGGGGATCTACGCATCTGTTATGAATGATTCCGTATTCTTCAAGATCAACCTTCTCACAGCAGGTAGCAGTGGTAAGTTCCCATTTTCTGGCAAGATAGGTTATCTCCGAGGCAATTCTTCGAATGCTGTGCAGATCCCATTTTCTCCATGGGATTCCCTCCCTGAGCATGTTCTTCTTAACCTTTCTGTATTTTTCAATATCGGCGAAGCTTATTACAAGTTTTTCGGTATAACCTGCAATCCGGTTACCGATTCTATATATTTTTTCAAGAAGCCTATCTGTACCGATCTCTTCTGTCAGCACAAGTGGATCGAAACGCCATATTATTCTATCAGACCCTATTTTCTCTGAGAGTTGTTTAAACTTTTCTATACGATTCTCAATAGGGGCTAGATTGGGTTCTAAGTTGTCGCTCTCATAATCGTTTAATGTATATTGAATGTAGTAGTTTATTCCGAGATTATCGTAAAAGATGAGATTTTTCATGAAGTTGGGATGAGGTTCTTTGGTCCAGAAAACGATAAAACGCACCTTCTCAAGGGATACGTAATAGGGCTGCCCGTTAAAAGGGTTGTACCATTTTAAATACTTCCTTTTAAAACGATCGATGAGCCAGTCTCCGAAGAATGAGGGAATATCGGTAGACCGGGATGCAGTTATAATGACTGGAGAGAGAGCTTCTGTCTCATTTCCAAAATCAGTGGTTATTCGTTGCCTTTCCCATTTCATCTCGATTCTGTTGCTATACTTCCGCCAGTCTCAGAAGAAATAATCGCAGGAAACTTACAGCCCTTTTCTTCTGAAAATTTGATATCGCTATACCTATTTTGTCCATATTTTCCTTAAGTAGTTCCATAGCCGAGGCTGTGTCTTTAATGTTAATCGGTACTTTAAGACCTGAAAGTTCTGCTTCTATCTCACGGTTTCGAAGAATCTGCTTACCCAGACAACCATAGGCAATTCTGATATCGTTGATCACTCCCTTCTGTGTTTTTGCCAGACCGCAGAAAGATAGAGTGGTTTCCCCTTCCCGAGCCCTGGATCCCAGTTTATGATAGACCTGTACGTTCCATTCGTCAAAGGGAATGCGAATGCGTGTAAGAATCTCTCCCGGCTGCAGGCTTGCCTTACCTTCGGAGTCAAAAAGCCGGTTTATCTGTATCCATCGGGAGCCTCCTGCCTTCCGAAGCTCTACCCTTGCATCCAGTAGATGAAGTAATGGAAATGTGTCCATCCTCCGATCCCGAACGCAGATATTGCCACCTAAGGTTGCCAGGTTTCTTATGCCAGGAGTTCCCACTCCCAGCAAACAGTTATAGAGAGCGGCTGGGAGAATGTGTTTCCCAATGCTTAAAACTCTATTTATAGAAATACTACTGCCTATCTCGAGGAATCTTTCGGTTCTACTTATTCTGTTGAGTTCTTCTACCCTCTTTAGATAGATTACATTTTCTGGAAGGGATAGAAATTCCCTCTTCTGGTTCTTAAGAATATATGTTCCTCCTCCATAGACAAGGGCATCGGGCATGCTTTTATAAAGGGAAAGGAGGTCTCCCAAGTTTTCGGGAGAATAGGTGTGCGGTGATTTACTCTTTTCTATCATTATCTTCTTCTATTCCTGATAAGGCCAGCATTTTTAACCCCTTCAATCAGGCTGGTATAATCACTGCAATAGCACCTCATTCCTGAAAGGGCGCGAAGAATTTCATCTTCGTCAGGTCTTGGATTATTTTCCAGTAGTGCATGAATGACAAGGATCCTTGCAGGAGTACAATACTTGCATGACTCGTATCCCGCATCGGCCAATCCTTTGATTATATCCTGGCAATCTTCGGTCTCACTAAACCATTCGAAAGTTATTACTTTGCTTTCCCGCAAGGTGAATGCAGGAATAAGGCAGGAAGGGGCGATCTCTCCATTAAAAAAAATCGTACAGGCTCCGCATTCTCCTGTATAACATGTTCCCCTTGCATGGAAGTAGCCGAAGTCTTCCCTCAGAATGTTCAGCACTCTTCTCTCCGGTTCCACATCGATGAGCACATCCTGTCCATTAAGGGTAAACCTGATGTTCATTGTTCCTCCATGAGTCTCTGTATCGATTGAGGGGAGAAAGGAATAGAGTCAAGGAAGTACCCCGTTGCCTGTGAAATGGCGGAGATGAGTGCAGATGGTACACTGCTCATGGCCAACTCTTCAATACCCCCCGGTTGGTTTCTTTTACTTTTGGAGAAAAACTCGATATAAATGGGCGGAACTGAGAGGATTTTTTCCGAATAGAGGATGTCATCCGCTTCCAGAGCCGAGGATGCCCATTCGAGGGCATATAACACTTCTGCTTCTATTCTTTTGCGTGCCGATTTTTGATCAAGAATTTTCCCGGCATCAATACATAACCAGATCCCACGGACTTCCACTTCCAGAGTGGTGGCATTAAACTCAACTTCTACCACCGTCGCTACCCAGGAGAGGGGTGGGAAAATCTTACCGTTAAAGATTCCCGGTTTCCATTCTATGGGTCTGGGCAAGTGAATGTTTCTGCTCAATTCGATTGGCAGAGGATGGCGAAATCTCTGTTTCTTGACAGCCTGACTGCAGCGTTCTATCAATTTTCGAATAATAGTTATGTTTCTGGATAGGGTGGAAGGGCCTGTATTTGGAATCCCTTCGGTTCCGGCTATTTCGAGCTTGATGTTTTCGTTCTTTATTCCTAGGATCTCTCCGGCCGTGTTTTTCCAGATTGCGGCGGCTTTTCCGTCTTCCGATACACCCGAGTTAAATATTGTAAGGGAGCCGTCCTTATCCAGGCGTAATCTCACCGAATAGGTCGCCCCTTCTTCTCCCTTGCCGATAAAACTATTGCCCTGGAAAGCAGTAGCAAGTCCTATGCCTCTATAGGGGATCGGAGATTCTTCTATACCATTCCGGCGTTTTCTAAGCAATTCATAGGCTGCACGTTTTCTCTGAAAATCAGAGTTAACCACAACCCTGGAGAGTAATTCTTCCAGAGGCACCTCTGTTACCACCGGATCGCCCGTAACGGTGTGTCTTCCTTTTCTTATTATATTGGCTCTTTTCCAGTTGTAAGTATCTATCTGTGAGAGCTCTGAGATCCGGGAAGTATGAGTCTCTATAGAGAAAAAACCTTGAGCCAATCCGAGACCCGAATAGGAACCTGCGGGAGGGGTATTTGTAAGAATTATTTTACCCTGTACCCTCATGTTTTTACAGGCGTACACACCTGCCGAAGCTATACACACACGGTCAAGTAACTCCCTTGCGAGGATCGGATATGCTCCGGTGTCTGCTGTAATAGAGATATCCATTACCACTGGATTTCCTTCTTTATTTATTCCGGTTTTGTTTGAAATATAAACCGACGCTCCACTGGGCGTAAACAGGATATTTTCCTCATAGCGGAGGATAATTTTGGCCGGTTTACCGGTCTTGTAAGAAATCAATGCTGCATGGGCTGCAAGCAGGGAAGGGTACCACAATTTACCTTCCAGTGAAGGACTCATCTCGGGTACGTGAACCGAGATGGATCTTGGCGAAATCCCCAGTACCCCTGCCACAGTGCTTTTAACATGAAAGGGCCATTGGGTGGGACTAATTACCTTAAGTATTTTACCGTGATACAGCGTAAAGGCACCATGAGGATCGATTGTTCGGTTTACCTGGGTATCAGTTGTGTATTCTCCCTCTATTATTTGAAATGCATCCACCATGGCCTGTTCGGGGTTACCCTTTACTATTATACGTTCCTCTGCTACCTGCTCTTTGGAGTAGTTTTTAATCGATGTCCACGGTGTCTCTTCTTCGTAGGAAACTTCGATATTATCTATAATTTCATGCAGAGTTTTCTCGACAGGACCTGCCAGAAGCAGTACAGGCTCTCCTGTATACCTCACAAAATCGGAAGCGAGAACAGGCATAGTCCTGCCAAACACTTCAATGCTGTTATTGCCGGGAATATCCTTTGCGCCGATAACTGTAACGGATTCCGGTATCTCCTCAGGTATCTTTACAGAAACTATCTTTCCCCTCTTAACGGTGGATCTCAGAGTAATGACATGGAGCATTCCATCTTCGAAGAAATCCTCTACGAACATTCCCTCACTAATGCTGAAGGTCATATTTGCTCCTGTAGTTATGCTCTCCTATCTCTTTTATGACTCTTATTATCCTCTCGGTTTGCTCCTCTGTAAGCTCGGCATATATGGGAAGGCTGATAGCAGAAGAGTATTTTTTCAAGGCCCTGGGAAAATCACCCGGTTTAAATCCGTAATGACTTTTGTAGTAGCTCATTACATGAAGGGGTATATAATGAACGGAAGTGCCGATCTTCGCTTCTGTAAGTTTCTCGATAAAGGCATCCCTCCCGATCTTTAGTTTATCTTCTTTTAACTGAATGATGAAGAGATGCCACGAATGTTCTTTGCTTTGGGGTGGGAGGATTAAGAAATCACACTCTGCCAGGGAGGATATGTATTTATAAGCTATCTTCTCTCTTTTTTTACGCAATTCCTCCGCCCGTCTTAGCTGTACCCTGCCCAATGCGGCCGCAATATCGGAGAGATTATATTTATATCCTGCTTCAATTATATCATATTTCCAGGATTCCCTGTTCGTGTGAAGGTAGCGATCCCAGGCATCCTTGTTGAAACCGTGAAGACGCATAACAGAGACCCGTTTAGCCACATCCTCTCTGTTGGTTACAAGCATCCCCCCCTCTCCCGTTGTAATCGGTTTTGTGGCATAGAAGGAATATACGCCCACATCACCCAGGGCTCCGATGTACCCCATCTCTGTCTTAACGGGAAAGGCATGGGCAGCGTCTTCCAGAACGGGAATCTTGCTGTGAGCAGAAAGAGATAGAATCTCCTTCATCCGGCAGGAATGGCCTCCCACATGTACCGGAACAATGGCCTTCACCCTTTCCTTGTTTTCTTTAATTGCCTTTTCAATCAAACAGGGATCGATATTAAAGGAGTCCTTCTCTATGTCCACAAAAAGAGGGTGTGCCCCAAGATAACGAATTGTTTCGGCAGTAGCCACAAACGTATAAGGACTCGTTATAACCAAATCTTCCATCCTGATATTTAGAGCTTCCAGACCGAGATGCAAACCTGCAGTGGCAGAGCTCAGGGAAAGGGCGTGTTTTACATTTACATAGGAGGCAAACTCGTTTTCAAAGCTCTTTGCTTCCGACCCCGTGGTAAGCCATCCGCTTCTCAGTACACCTATTACTGCTTTCTCTTCTTCTTTACCCATTGAGGGACGGGAGAAGGGGATAAAATCAGTATTCAGGTTCATTATCCGGAATCTCCAGAGTAGGGATATAGCGTTTTATAATAGCTTTAAGGACTTTTCTGTTCCGGTAAACTTCGGGCTTGAGAGGGTCGAAATAGCACACCGGCCGAAGAGAGTTTACTATGCACTCAATTGGCTCTTTTTGTTCACCATTTCTAAGTAAACGCTTTATACCGGGAAACTCAGTCTCCTGGGGTGTCTCATAGGATGAACACAATTTTTCCGATATTTTTTCCCCAGGTCGTAGACCTATATACTTTAGGGCAATCTCTTTTTCCGGCTCGTAACCATAAAAGCGTATCATCTGTTCGGCCAGCTCTTTTATCAACAGTGGTTCACCCATCTCCAGTATATATAAATTATTGCCTTTTCCCACGCCGCCGGCCTTAAGAACCAGAGATGCAGCCTCCGGTATGGTCATAAAAAACCTTGTGCTCTCGGGATGGGTTATTGTTACAGGACCACCTTTAAGTATCTGTTTACGAAAAAGAGGGACTATGCTGCCTCTGGAACCGAGCACATTACCGAATCTTACTACAATACTTTCCATTTTCCCTTGGTTGTTTGAAAGCACGAGCTTTTCTGCAATCAATTTCGAAGCACCGTATATGCTTATGGGATCGACAGCCTTGTCTGTAGAGATAAAAACAAATCTTGAAGTTCCCGCAGTGTTGGCCGAGTCTAACAAATTCAATGTGCCAAAAACGTTGTTCTTTACGGCCTCGATCGGGTTGGCCTCGAGCATGGGAACATGTTTATAGGCAGCACAGTGAAAAATAACATCGGCGCGAAGGCGGTTTAGTATGAAATGCATATAATTCCTGTCTTTAAGCTCCCCTATTATCGGAACGATTATTGCCTTCTCTCCGACCCCTTCCTCCTGGAGAATCCGAAGATCACGCTCTACTTCGTATATACTGTTCTCTCCGTGACCGAAGAGGTACAGCCTTTGGGCTCCTCCGAAGAGCAGTTGCCGTGAAAGTTCACTGCCTATACTACCGCCCGCACCGGTTATTAGAACCCGCTTGCCTCTGAGATAGGTTAGACTCTTTTTAAGTGGTATTAAAACGGGGTCTCTTCCCAACAGATCCTGTGCATAGATTTCTCTGGTCTGTATCAGGTGGGCATCACCGTCTACTATTTGTGAAATACCTGGTAAGATTCGTATTTTTACGAATTTTGCCGTTTTTAGTACGGAGTATATCTCTTTGAGTCTCTTTCTCGATGCACCGGGAATGGCTATTAGTGCCTCCTCGGCAGGAGCTTTTTTTATTATTTTTTTGATATCGTTTATAGGCCCGTAGACGGGTATACCCTCCAGGGTTTTACCGATTTTTTGAGAATCATCGTCGATGAACGCAACGACTTTACCTGGAACTCCTTTAAGTTTTATCTCTGAAGCTATTGATCTACCAGCAAAGCCGGCTCCGATAATAACTATCCTGTTTTCAGTCATGGTGTACTTCTGCTGGCTCTATAGCCTCAAATCCGAAGTCTATTAAGAAAGATTCATCGTATAAATGTAACTTCACCTTTGCTCTTCCCTTTCTTTTGTCGACCTTTATTATGCTTCCCTCAAGTCCTTTTAACGGTCCCTGTATCACCCGGATTTTTTTATTTTCATCGAAATACACGGTTGATTTATCAACAATTTCTCCAAAAGAGAGAAAATGAAGAAGAAGTCTCCTGTCCGCTCCTGTTAAGGGTTCTATGTTCTGATTGTTCTTTAAAAACCTGAAAAAACCCCTTATTTTTTTTAGCACCTGATAGACATCCGGGTCCAGTTCTTTAGATTCGAGAAAAATGTAACCCGGAAAAATGGGAAGAGTAGATTGTTTTTTTACTCCCCTCTTTCGAATGGTAAGTTTCCTTCTCGGCCACAGGAACCTGCCCTTCCATTCCGGGAGCAAGTCGTAAGTATCAAGAAGGTAGCGGGCTATCTTGAGATATTTCTCTTCTCCCCTTGTTCTTACCTGAACAGCATAGTAATTCATATTACGGGTTTATAAAAATATCACGGAAATGGCTTCTCTTCAACACCAATAACAGGATACGCTAATAAGAAAACAGAGAAATCCGATAAATAGACAGACAGGAGCAATTATTTTTAGTAGATTAGAAAAAAGGGGTAGAATATGAAGAGATTTTTAGCAGTTGCAGGAGTTTTTGCATTTTTCTCATTACAGCTTGTTTTTTCTGATACTGTAGTGGTTTATATGGAAAACGAGAATACAGATAATTTATGGGATAACGAGAAAATTACCCTTGTCCGGGCACTTGAAAACGGAATAACCGATTCATTTTTTGAAGCAGGCCATATTCTAATAAACACAAATATAGACGGGAGAGGTTCTCCCTTTCCCGGAATCGAGAGAGCCTTCCTTCTGGCAAAGGCGAACGGAGCTTCCTATTTGCTTAAGGTGGGACTGTTCTTCGGAAGTACCAACGGAGATATTTCCGCCGAAGTTCTATATGCGGAGTATGAGCTCTTTGAGGTAGTTACAGAGAAAATGGTAGGGAAAGGGGAGATATATGCGGAATCCCTTGAAGGAGTAAAGAAAAGCGACTCGGAGGAGGTTAGTTTCAGTCTGGGCAAGGCGCTCGGGAGAAATGCCATGAAACAGTGGTAAAACTTTTACTTACATAACTCCTTGTTTCTCCCGAAAATAAAGAGAGGAGAACTTATATGAGATTGAAAGTCTTCTGGCTATACGCCTTCGTATCTATAATTTGTGCGATTCCGTTTTTAAACGCCTTACAATGGGAAGGGAATGCATCCATGTCAAGATATGGTGAGTTTCCGGATACAGGTCGATATGCTGCATCTAACTCTTTCCCACGCAATACTCTGGTTACGGTAGAAAACCTGGAGAACGGGAGAACTGTAAAAGTTATAATAGTAAAAAGATTGAATGACTCGGGACTGTTCATTCTTCTCTCCAGAGAAGCGGCAGCACAGCTCGGTATAGAACAGGAGGAAATAGTGAGGGTAAGGGTTACCCTGGCCAGGGAGGAGAGCCCCATGGTTACCTTAAAGCCGGAAGACATGCCCTTTAACCCCGACCCAGACATAAATCCTTCTGCAGGAGTGGAAGTACCTGCAAACGAAAGATATCCGGAAGAGACAGAGGAGAGAGCGACAGAGAAAACCCTTATTAAAGAAACTGCCACCGAGGAGAAAGAGCCGGAAGAAGAGGTTGAAATTACCGATTCCGAAACACCGCCACCGAAACCGGTTAAAGCTATTACCGCTCTCCCTGCCCAGATATCCGGAGAGCAGATATTTAAGCCCGACTCTATAGACTTACCGGAAGAGCCCGAATTGGCAGAACCTGAAACCGGAGAAACACTGGAAATACCCTTACTTGAAGAAGTTCCTCTGGCAGAAAAGGCAGAGGAGAAGATAAATATCTCGGCTCCCGACATACCGGAAATCAAAATGGAAGAAGGTGAAAAACCTGTAGAAGAAGTCACACCATCGGAGGCAACTGCAAGATTGGTAAGTAAAGATACAATGCCGGTTATAATCGCTGAAGATGCCGAGATTATTCTTGAGCCGGCTAAACCTAAGCCTCCGGAAGAATCGGTTCCCAGGGTAGAAGAGATTTCTATATCTAAAAGAGGCGAAGACAAAACAGCAGAAGAGGAGAAGACCCTTTCTGAGGAAGTTTATTTACCCGAAATAGAAATAACTCCTCCTGAAGAGAAGGCTCCTGCTATTGAGGAAGAACTTGTAACCAGACTTGAAGTGGCTCCTTCGCTTGAAGAAAAGGAGGAAAAACCTGTAACGCCAGGTAAACTTTCGCCTTTCCCTGAAATAGCCGTGGATAAACCCGAGCCTTCTCCTATTCCCGAGGAGCTGCTTCTGCGAAAACTTGAAAAAAACATGTACTATCTTCAGTTGGGGGCTTATTCAGAACCGAACTCCGCCAGGGGACTTGCGGATAGACTTATTCCCTCTTTCCCTGTGGCCGTTTACAGTACCGTGGAGCGGGATAAGACCGTATATAAAGTTCTGGTAGGACCTGTTAATGAGGACGAAACAGGTGCTCTTATATACAATCTTAAGGCTCGCGGTTATAAGGACGTCTTTCTTAGAAGGGGGAATTAGCAGGTATATATTCAATCAAGTAGCCCAATGCCTCCTCCTCCCATGATATAAAAATTAGCCATCGATTCGAACTCACCGCTCACAGTTGCCGAGAGAACCATTTGCGTATCCGGTACAACCCAGTTCATCTCTATACCTCCTGCAACCGGAGGATGCAGGGCAAAGTCTTCGAAAAAAGGGAGGCTTCGAAAAGCAACCGATATAGCTCCGGAGAAATCTCTAAAATCCAGGAGAAAGCCTGTGCGCGCATATCCCCATACATAAAAGCCGGGATCTGGAGTAAAGCCCGGGTAGTAGGATACCTTTAAAGGGGAAACTGTGATCTCCGGGGAAAATATCAACGAAGCAGGTCCCAGGTTAAGCTGAAAAGGTAAACCAGCGGAAAGACCGTAGTAATTTGTAAGAGTATCTATATATTCTCCTCTAAGGTAGGTTGTTTTTACAGTAACCGCAGTACCGATACCTGGATTTTTTCCTGTGTTAAAAATTAAATATTTGCCGGATAAGCCCAGGGAGAAGGGGTTAGGAGCTCCTGTTTGAAGAATTGCCGTAACCTGGGCTAGAACTTCTAACCTGGTAAGGGGTGAGAAACGGATACCTATCTGAGCGGGGAACCTGGATAGATAGGTATTGTCTATCTTTTCTCGATGACCCATAAACAGAAAGGAGAACTGGAAACTTGATTTCGGAAGTACTTCCGTAGAACCTGCGTACAGCAGTCCCGAGTTACCACTCCATATCGAACGGAATCTAATAACAAAAGATCGATCGATGGTTATCTCTGTTTGTAGAGTTTTTTCAACATCGGTATCGTAACCACCCGCCCTCACAAGAACCGTATAAACACCATCTTTAAGCTTTTTACCACTGCTGTCTTTTCCGTTCCAGAGAAAAGACTGTTCCCAGGTGGTAAAATCGGGGAAATGGTATGAAAAAACGATTTCACTTTCCCGATTGTAAATTACAGCTTCTCCCTTTCCGGGAGCTGTAACAAGGAAGGTTATCTTAGCCCTTCCCAATGTTCCGGGATTTTCAGGATTGAGTCTTTTTCTGCTGGTTTGAATATTTTTTAGCTCGAAATCCGCCTTTTCAAGCGTTACGGTAACCTCACTGGTAATATCCTCGTGTACCGCTACTCTCTGTCTCCACTCTTTGTATCCGAATGCCCTCACTTTTAAAAGATATTCTCCCACAGGAAGCTCATTTAATCCCTGTTCCAGTTCGAAAGAATCTGCATTTATAAAGGAGTCGGTGGGAGTTGTCTTTATATGCACATACCCTGTTATCTGTCTCAGCTCCACCTCGATTTCTGTATACTCACCCTTCCTTATCCTTATCCACCTCTCTTCGGTATGGTAGCCCTCTTTTCTTATGCTTAGAGAATAGCTTCCCGTTTCCAGATCATCCAGATAAAGGGGTGTTTCCCCCCTGTAGATGTTGTTAAGATAAATATCCGCCTTTGGAGGAACTGTTTTTATTAAAAGCTGGTATTCCGGTTGTTCATCTTTTTTTGATGGCTTATCTTTTTCCTCTTCTGCAGAAACCACAGTCTCGAACAAATTACCTCTGCCTGTGGCACAGGAAATAATAAGAGCTGTCATAAACAGTATTGAAATTATTCTTTTCATGGAGTAATTGTTATTCTATCACACTAATCGGTAGAACGGAAGGGTATCATCACCGGTTAAGTGTTTACCGATATAAGAAATATGAGTAAGAAAACAGTATTGCATGTACTTTTACTATTACTGGCTTGGGGCCTCTATTCACAAACCCCTCCGGCTCAGCCACTTCCGAACGGTTTTAGAGAAATAGAGTTGGGCATGTCTCTGGATGAGGTAAAGGAGAAGCTTAAAGGGGATTCTTACTTCGACTATCGCGGTGACCCAGATGTAAGCCTTCTTACCACTCCCAACAAATCGGTAATAGAGTGTGCAGGTTCTTTTTTTATTAGAAGAGCCTTTTTCCAGTTTCATAAAGAAGAACTCTATATTATAATATTGCTTCTCGATCCGACTAAAATCGATTATTTTACCATGTATACCACTTTTGTAAACAAATACGGCGAACCCGATTCACTGAATCCAGAAGAGGCTCTATGGGATGATGGTGAAATTCGCCTCTCTCTGGAAAGACCGTTAAGTGTGAAGTATATTGCCATGGATGTTTTCAATATGTTGAAAAAAGAAAATGATAGAGAAGAATCTGTCGAGACCTTTCTTAAAGAAAGATTTCTAAATGAGTTTTAAAGTATGGATGGGAGACTAATAACGGGAAGTCTGATCTCCATTGTTTTTCTTTTATTCATTGGAATTACTCTCAATTGCAGTACCCGGAGAGAAACGGTGGTTCTAACAGTAAAGGGCGAAAAAATAGTCGCAGAAATAGCTCGTACCCCCGAAGAGCGTCAGAAGGGTCTTATGTATAGGAAGAACCTTCCTGAGAATCACGGTATGCTTTTTGTTTTCGACAGGGATCAGAAACTCTCCTTCTGGATGAAACACACCCCTCTTCCCCTCTCCATAGCCTTTATCTCAAAAGATGGGACGATAAAAGAGATATACGACATGGATCCCTATTCCGAGAGGATAGTAGAGTCAATATATTCTGTTAGATATGCGCTGGAAGTAATGCAGGGAACCTTCGAGCGTCTACAGATAGAGGTGGGAGATAAAATCACGTTTCCTGAGGGCTTTAAAGATGGATAGTCAGTACCATGAATGAAGGCTACTGGTTTTGCCGGTGGTTGTTTACTACGAAAGAAAGCTTTGTACCTATGGCGGTGGTCCATCAGTCTTCTAGCTGGGGGACAAACTGCAGGCTATGCCCGCTGGCTTTCTTTCGGAGCAAACAACCACCTAAGTAGTTTCCGCTTAAGCGGAAACTACGAGCCCTTACAGGGCTCGCAAAGCCTTAGGCTTTGC
>Ga0180301_10000584_pt1 | contig 28131 bp, 29 predicted proteins | sample GuaBasSediGuay16_FD_121797 | JGI IMG/M metagenome (GOLD analysis project Ga0180301, IMG submission 121797) | Subseafloor sediment microbial communities from Guaymas Basin, Gulf of California, Mexico - Guay16, Core 4569-2, 12-15 cm | ecosystem: Environmental > Aquatic > Marine > Hydrothermal... | reverse complement strand
TATTTACACTAATAGTCTAATTCTAATTCTTATATTAATAGTTATGATACTAACGCTGTTATTTATCTACTGCAGAAGAGAAAATCCTTAACGGGGTAAACTGAGATGTTAGAGGTTCATAGCGTTTGGAAGTTTTTCGGAAAAACCATTGCCTTAAGGAATGTAACCCTTAATATTCCCCCTAGAAGTTTCCATCTATTACTCGGTCCCAACGGTAGTGGTAAGACTACGCTACTTAAGCTTTGGACTGGATTGATAAAGCCTTCTAAAGGTGAAGTTATTACTCTCGGTATGGATCCTTGGAAAAATAGATCTAAGGTTATGAAATATGTTAATGTTGCTTTTGAGGATTTGGTTTTGCCTTGGTGGACTACTGGGATCGATTACTTAAGATATTATGCATCTGTTAAAAACATTAAGTGGAGCGAGGTCAAGGAGCTTGCTGAATACTTTGGAGTTGATAAATATTGGAATAGAATTATTAGAGGTTACTCCTCGGGCATGAGAAAAAAGATTATATTAATTCAAGCGCTTGTAGGCGAGCCCGAAATTATTATTTTAGATGAACCATATCCCCTTCTTGACAAGCAGTCTATACAAAAGCTTAATGTTTTACTTAAGGAACACAGTAAAAGTAAAACAATTATCATAGCTTCACATGTACTTGCTGGTGTTGAAAAACTAGTAACAAGTCTAGCAATTCTTATAAATGGTACTAAAGTGTTTGATTCAAGAGTAGAAGAGCTAAAACAGCATACCATTATTACATATGAATGCAAAAGTCAGAAACCTTGGAAAGCTGTAAAGGAATTAAGTAGTAGAGGTATAATTGATATCGAGATTAGGGGGAATAACATAATATTTACTACGTCCAAAGAATTTAAATTAAGTGAACTTGAAGAGCTCGATAACTGTAAAACAATATTAAACATAGAAAAATTATATGTTAATGTTCTTCGTAGTTATAGTACTTAAGTATTAAATGTTTATATAAGTATTTTAAAAAAGCAGGTATATGCCTATGCTTATTAGCAAGACACCACTTATGGTTGATAATAATTTACCTTTTGTCACTATGAAATTTCTAATTTTTGTTATTGAAAGACCCATAGCAAACAGGATGAGTATAATAAGCAAAGGCGAGATAAATAATAAGTTATAATACAGGACTAAAGGAAATGCTATATGAATAGGCAACCCTGAAACTATGCCTAAGAATACTATGTATGGACCAGCACTACATGGAAGAATAGTGAAGGAGGCAAGAAAACCCAAACATATACTAAATAGAATTGTATTAGCTTTCGAGAAATGAAATCTAATAGGATAAGTAAGACGTTCTTGCGATCGTGCTGATCGCCATAGACTTCTGAATAAATTAACAAATCTCGATTTTCCTATGATCTTCTCTTTATCATGGAGAAGAATCATGTACATGCCGAATATTACGGCTATTGCAGAAAATATTTGCCTTGGTATAAGCATTAATAGTAATAGGTTGATTATACTAAGACCTATAAGCACGTACCCTAACATTACAGCCAGACAGAATGCTAATCCAATTTCTAGAGTTTTTCTTGAATTTATGGCTTTTCCTAATCCCATAGTTGATGATATTAGAAGGAGCAATACATATAAATAAATAGTACAAGGATTTATTGAATCACTTAATGCAAGAGATGTGATGATTAATAGAGATGGGGATTTATAGCTCTTCCTGATATTGTATTTATTAATTATGGATATTATCTCCTTGCACAATTTTGAAGTGATAGGTTTCTCAACTACTTTATCATTTCTCCCTATAATCAATGCATTGGTTCTTTTGCCTTCTAAAATATCTAATAGGTATGTTTCATTGAATACCCCATAGGCAACGCACACGTTATTACCATGAATAAAGACCATCAAAGGTAATGGACGTTCTCCTAAGCCTAATATTGTCAAAATTTTCATGTACTCTCTTAGGTTACTATTATCATTAATATTCTTTAGGGTCAAAGTTATGTTAAGAGTGGTATCTGACTTTAATTTCCTTAAGATGCTCAAAAATACCTTGCAGCTATGACAATGCTCTAGACCATATACCACAATATATGATGTTTCGGTATTAGCTAAAACAACCTGGATTAAAGTTATAGATATCAACATTAATATTAATAACCAATGATATTTTATTACACGAATGCCCATTTTCAGTATATTTATATGTAAGTCTAGATTTATAAACTAACAAATCCCTAGAGAGTCAAGGCCTCTCAGCATTGATAAAGTGTTTAGTTTTCATTATAGGTTGCTTTAGCTATCTTTGACAATAGTCTTAGAAGGCAATAACTAACGATACTACGTGTGAACAGTTACTGGTTTTGACTTTAAGTCGTTGAAGGCTTTAGCTAAATCTTGGACTTTTCTATTGGTTACTGCTATGCTTGCACTCCTTGGTACTTTGAGAAGAGCTGATATTACTGGGCATTTCGCTCGTAAAAGGAATAGGATTTGCTTATCAATGCGTTTCTTACTATCTAAATAGGCTTCGAGGTTGGCTATTCCTTTAGCAATGATGATGTCAGATTCCTCTAACGTATTTAGTATTTCTCTTGATGCTTTATGGGCATATAGTGCTGGATAAGATCCCTTTACTGATACTATATTAACTGAAATATCCTTAAATAATTCAAGAGCATCATCTATAGTGACATCGATTTCATAAGCGCTACCTCTTACAATTACTGTTACATTGTAGCCTTGCTCAATTAGCTTACTTATTACAAAGCGATCAAAAACAGCTTCACCGTGATTATCTAATATATACACTATATGCTTAATTTTATGCCAATTGATGAGATTTGTTTCATCTATTAAAGGTTTTTCATGAATTAATCGATACTCCACTGTGGCTTCGTTGAAAACATAACCAAGAACTTGTGTGTCAAAAACATTTGCAGCTGCAGCTATCCTAATAAGATGGATAAAGTTAATTGATTTAATCACAGAATTCATTTTTCTAAGGACTTTTTCAGCCAGGGTTTTAAGTCTCTTTTTGGTATCTGCATAAGGATCAATTTTGCCTGTAACTCTCTTAATTATTTCAAAGCTTTCTACAAAAGCTGTCGTCCTATCGTATCTTAATAGATCTTTAATTTTGCATATAGAGGTTCCTATACTATTTTCACTTACACCAAGCTTAATTAGATCACGCAATCTGCATTCAAGTAAGCATAAAATACAGTCTAATGGTCTATTCACCTTTTATCTCCTCAACAACGTTTTTAATAGCATTGATAAGATGATTTATATCATTATCATTAATATACCCCATAACACCTATCCTTACTATTCTTTCCTTAAGATCACCCATACCTCTAGCAATAACTATTCCCTGCTTGAGTAATAGGTGAGTAACTTGGCTAGCACTAATACCGTTTGGCGGCTCAAGTGCTACAATAGTATTGGATCTAGTATCCTCTCTAGGGAACTGTTTGAAGCCAAGTAACTTAGTATGCATATAGAGCTTATGAGATAACTTTGCTAACCTTTTCCATCTATTTTTTAAACCTTCTTCATGTAACATTCTTAATGCTTCTTGAAGTCCGTAAATTACACTTATAGCTGGTGTAAATGGTGTTTCTTTACGCTTAGCGAATTCTAGATATTTACTTAGATCTAAGTATGGTGGTTTTGATTTTGTCTTATATATTATCCTTGATGCCTCTTTACTTAGTGCAATAAATGAAATTCCTGGAGGTCCTCCTATACATTTATGACTACAGCTAGCAACAGCATCTAATCCCCATTTATCCATATAAAGGGGTTCACCTGCAAGTGCTGAAATAGCATCTATACATACAAGTATACCTTTCTCCTTTGCTTTCTTAGCTATAGCTTCAATATCACGTAATTTTGCTCCTGTACTAGTCTCATTATAGACAGCGAAGAGAGCTTTGTAATTGCCTCTATCAATAACTTCCTCGACATCGTCTAGTCTGACACTGTCGCCATATTCTTTTCTTATAATATCAACCTTACATTCTCTAGATGTAAGGGTTTTCAGGATCCTCTCACCAAATTCGCCAAAGGTGAGTAGGAGAGTTCTATCACCTGGATTGACAAGACTATAGATCATAGAGTCTACAGCCATAGTACCTGATCCGGTTATTAATAGAACTTCCCCTTCATCCGTTAGGTAAACTGACTTAAGCATTTCAGTAATCTCACTAAATAGTCTTCTAAACTCATTTGATCTATGGGAGATCATTTGTTTAGACATAGCTTGAAGTATTCTTGGATGAAGTTCTACAGGTCCTGGTGTAAAGAGCTTCAATATAACACCCTTATGCACCCTCTTTAAGTATCAACCCGATTTTCTTAAGTATCTCATATGCAATTCTTTCTTGTGCTTCCTTAGTCTGAGAACCTATATGTGGTGTCACAATAACTCTTGGGTGCCTTATGAGCTCTAATTCCCATGGTTCTCTCGGAGGTTCATGTTCAAGGACGTCGAGTGCAGCTGCAGCTACTTTACCTCTATTTAATGCATCAAGTAATGCACGAGTATTGATTACAGCTCCTCTTGATGTATTTACTATTATTACGCCATTTTTCATGAGCTCCAGTTCTCTATAGTCTATCATATGATACGTCTCCTTAGTTAATGGTACATGAAGAGATATTATGTCAGATTCTCTTAGGATATCATCAAGTGATGAAACTAGTTGAACACCTATTCTTTTAGCTTTTTCAGTAACATCAGCTATATCATATGCTATGACATTCATTCCAAGAGCTTTTGCTATTTCGGCAACTCTACCTCCAATTCTACCTAAACCAATTATACCTAAAGTCTTACCATAGAGTTCAACTCCCATCGCTTTATGCCAGACACCATTCTTAGTCTTTAAACTAAGTTCGACTACCCTTCTTGCGGCAGCGATCATTAATCCAATTGTTAGTTCGGCGACAGAATTAACAGGTGCTTCAGGTGCATTAATTACAATTATACCCTTAGCATTAGCTGCATTAACATCTATATTATCTAGTCCTGATCCCGCTCTTGCAATTATTTTTAACCTTATACCTCGCTCAATAACTTCTCTATCTACTTTAGTTTTGCTCCTAACAATTAGGATATCAAAGTCTTTTATCATATTTAAAAGATCTTCATAGCGCATAGATGGTTTATAGGTGGCTTCAATTCCTAACTTAGCTAGTCCATTAATCAGTACTTCACTGACTGGATCGGTTATTAATGCTCTGTATTTACAGCGCTTAAGATTAGAATATATGCTATTAGGATATAGAGTTCCGACAAAGAGACATCACCTCAAACAACTATTATATTAAAGCGAGCATAAGCTAGTTCTACGATTGAGGAACACCGTATTTGTGATCTGAAGTTGTTTTTTATGATTCATATCCTTAGTTCCCCGTTCAGATGTATTAATAGGTTATAGCTTAAAAGGTGTTAGCTTCTTCGATTTAATGATAGAAGTATTGAATATAAAAATTGCAGTGTAGCAAGCTACATATCATAAAATGGTTTTTAGAACATAAATGAAAAACTAAAGGCAATATATTTATTTATTCTCTCTAAAGTAATAAATAGGTGTAATGAAATTTGTCATTAGATTTCAATACTGTTTGGAAGGACATATTAAGGACGCTAGCATATAAACGACGTATAGAAACACTTTGTCGTAAAAGCAAAAATTATGTAATTAGGATTAAACCTAATACCATAATCATACAATCGCTGGAAAGTGGAAAGTTAAGAAGAATTAGGAAGAAGGATGTTGAGCATGTTTGGAAGATACTACAGAGAAATAAGCGTATAAAATCCCTTAATGAACTATCTGAGTTAAAAAATAAAAGGATATGCGCTATCGTATGTTCAATACTAGCTTCATTAGACTATGTTAGAGGAGAGTGTAAGGATAGAAAAGTAGTATTAGAATTTATAAAGTAACTACAATACATGCTCAGATAGCCTAAAACTACAATATTGTATAGACTACAAGATCGTTAATTACGTCAATTGTAGGCATTATATTAATTATTTATTACTATCATAATCTAATCAATAACTAAGGGATTTAAAATATGGTCCATATTATTGGATTAGATATTAGCTATGCTGATGTCAAGGCCGTGAAACTTAAACCCCTCAATAAAGTCATTGAAGTTAAGGAAGTTATTAAAGAGTATTTCCCGCTGTGGATTCATGGTAAGAAAGGCCTCGAACGTAAATTACATGAACTAAGAAATCGACTAATTGATGAACCAAGTAATTATCTTATATCAGTATGTATGACTGCTGAACTATGTAACATTTATCGCGTAAGAAGAGAAGGCGTCGAACATATAGTTAATACCGTATGTGATGTATTTAAGGATTCACGTAGCATTAAGTTTGTTACAGTTAATATGAAATTAATTGATAAAAATGAAGCTATAAGAGATCATTTAAAGGTTGCTGCTACTAACTGGGCTGCAACTGCATGGTTTCTTGAAAGATACTGTACTGTGTGGGGTCTATCTAACTCAATACTTATCGATATAGGCAGTACTACGACTACTATAATCCCTCTTATTGATGGTAAGGTATATGTTCGTGGTTTTACAGATCCTGATAAATTACTTTACGGTGAACTCGTATATACCGGAGTGCTTAGGGGTAATGTAGCCACTATTACCGATAGAGTACCATATAAGGGGCTCCTTGTTAGGATATCCTTTGAGAAATTTGCACTTACAGGTGATGTACATTTGGTACTTGGTCGCATTAAGAGTGAAGACTATACAACAGAGACAGCTAATGGAAGAAAAGCTTCATTAGGAGAAGCTATAGAGAGACTTGCTAGAATCGTTTGCGCTGATGCAGAAATGATGAATCCAATTGAAGTTCGTGAAATAGCTAGATACATTTATGAAACTCAGGTGTTTAAAGTATTTGAAGCTTTAATGCAAATTAGATCAAGGATTGCCTCTTTAGGTCTTGACCCAGATAAATTCACGGCCATTGTCGCAGGTATTGGTGAATATCTAGCTAGAGAAGCTGCTAAAAGAGCAGGTTTTAAAGACATCATGAGTATTAGTGAACTTGTTGGTAGTGATATCTCTAGTGTTCTTCCCGCATATGCTACTGCCCTAATGATGGTACATGAAGTTTTAAGACATGATTAAGCATGTCGTTAAAATCAGTGGACAAGCATTATGGTATTCTAACGATACTCGTAAGCTTATTCTTAAAATTCTTGAATTAATTAAGAAGAATCATTTCTATAGTAGTTTCTGGTAGCAGCTATTTGCTAATTTGGTTAGAAGACCTCAAGATAAAGTAGGATACGATGATAAAGTAACCCATCAGATAGCCGTCAAGTCTATGGAAGTTCACAGAGTCTATTTATTTGTTTAAGTAGCCTTCTTCCATTACTTAACCATCGCGACGTCGATCAATGATGTAACCAGAGAATGGAAATCAGGAAGAGTACTCATATTATTACCCTTTGAACTGCTTAGAAAATATCCTAAACTTCCAGAGTCTTAGTCAGTAACGAGAGATTCTATGTACTATCTATACAGGATACTTACTTCACGTGAATCGCGTATTATTAAGTAAAGGTAGTTGATGGGATATTAGATGAAAAGAGCGAATTAATACACGTAATTCATGTACATGTAAACGAAATACCTTTAAGTCGAAGGATCATTGTTCTTTGTCTTCTTATTTAATCCTCTTCTCTAATGATAGTAGTATAAGAATTGTTATTAAAAATAGTGTTAAGCTCGTTAGGTATGGTAATGTAGGATATAGTGATGCTAACAGTCCAGCTATGAACGGTGCTACAAGTCCTACCAATCTTTCAAAACTTGATATACCAGCTAGGATACTACTTGCCTTGTTGCTCGGTACCTTACTGAATAGCCATGATCTATAAAAGGGTAATGATAATGTGTTCCCGAACTCAGCCATGACATTAGCCGCTAATATAGCATAGAAATTAGGGACTAGGAACATTATCAGGGCCCATAAGGTCCTCAATATAAAGTATAGCGATATGACCTTAAACTTATGCCTAGGATGTATACGCTCAGATAAATGAGTTGCCGGTAATGATGCTAGTGTAGATAAAGCTATAACGAGCATTACCTGAAAGAAAGACATCTTGAGCTCTATCATCATGTAGTTTATTAAGACTATTTCAGGTGCTAAACATAGCGCGAGAATCTCCAGAGCCTCTATGGCAAGTATAGCCTTAAACTCTTTATCAAATTTGAAGGTGAATACATCACCTATTCTTTCCTTAGCATCAAGTTTAGGCAGATACCTAGCTAGGTATGCTACTGTAAATACAGAGGATGCTCCTATAGCTATGAAGCCTACAGCATAATGTATTGGCTTCGAGAACAATACGCCTAAAATGTAACCAAGCACAATAAACCCTATAGCCTCACTTAACAAAGGTAACCTCATATGCCAAGCATACACTTCTTCGAGTCTACTCTTAGGATAGAGTAACTTCTCAGCTGCTTGGTATAATGGATAGAAGATCCTAGAGATTTTACCTATGAGTAAACCTAAAGAAATCATTAAAGGTCCTAGAAAACTGTACGATAATCCATAGAGAACATTCTCTATACCATCTAATGCATCTATTAGAATGAGACCATGCCTAATAGCTACCCTATCAAAGAGCTTACCAATAAGGTAGGTTAAGGGAACTGATAGAATGTTTATTATTGTGAAAAGTAGCCCTATTTCAAGTATAGAATAGCCTGTCATGAGCATATACGCTGGCAACATATACCATGTTATGAGGAGAGGTGATATGATCGTATGGTACAGTATGTACCTACGAGCTTCTTCAGGTATCTCCTCCCACTTCAAAGACCCTCACCCATAGACTCTTTGATTAATAAATGCATCATCGGGTCTTGAGCACCATATGTTGCCGAATCTTCTTTCCTACTAGTCTGGAAGATAATTAATAATTATTTGGGTAATATATACAGTTAACACAATGTACATTGTTCAAGATTTCTTCAATTCAGTAACATAATTCATATAGCTGATGGCTGTAAGCACGATTCTATCATTTCAAAAAAGGCTACAGGACTCAGAGCTATAAACTTGATATTATTTTCGGTTCGAACTTACTTAGTCTATTATGCTTTATACGTACTATGACAAGACTGCCCACATAGGCTTTAGCTATAACAGGATCTGGATGCACCAGGGCTATTAGTGATGAATATGAAATCATATTTTGTTTCCTGAAACTTCGCACTGTAGTAGGGGGTTTGCTATGGCAGAGAAAGATCAAAGCTTGTTCTTGTAGAACATGCTGATTTCTTTAGGATGTCTAAATATTGAATCTCTAAACCTTATTGATATAGTCTATAAAGTAGATGCTGATATAGTTATGATGGATACTAAGATTAAGGATGGTAAATCTACTTTCCAATTCCTAACAGATGATCGCCTTAAGCTATTTGTAAACAGAGCTAAAGATCATGAATTATCAGCAGCTATTGCAGGTAGTTTAAGTGTACGTAGATGCATTGAACTAGAATAATGTTATTGGATTTAGAATAGTTGCGTGTTAGTGACAGTAGACTATCTAAGCTCAAAAAGATACGGCAAAAGCTTAACAACGTTCTTTGAAGAAGCAAGAAGGTAGCTCTATTCTCTTGACCTAAGGGGCTTCCATCAGCTATGATCAGAGTAAGTAACATTAAAATAGGGGTCACAATAATAGTTAGGCAAAATAGATCTTAATAGACCTCTGAAACCTTAACCAAATCTGTTTCTTAACCTTCCCGTGAAGAGGAAAATTATCAACAAAAGTTATATTTCACCATAGAGTTAAACTACATATGCCTAGAATTAACGGTATACTCTATTCATATTGTGGCCTTGTTTGTAGCTTTTGTAAAGCATTTAGAGAAGGTGAGTGTAAGGGATGCGATGTACATGCAGGGGTATGTGAATTTGCAAAGTGCTGTATTAGGCGAGGATTAAGGTGCTGTTTCGAATGCAAGGATTTTCCATGTAAACTACATAGTGAAGGATTTATATGGGAGACAGAAGAATTTGGTAAACTGAAATGGAAAGTATATAGTGATGTATTTTTAAGTATATTCAAGAAGGCAAAGTGAAACTTACGACTATGATAAGCAATAATTAAGTTACTCTTAGTTGAATAGCGTACTTATTTAATTCTCCTTGTTATTATGAATTGACAGAAGGGGTCTCCTTTCGCTATACATTTATCCTCTAATGCTATGACCTCTTCTCCTGTGATAGCCTCAACTACACCTGCTAAAATTCCTCTAAAGAAATGGCTATTAGCTTCCTCCATTCTCCCTCTAAAAGGTTCGCATTCAAATAAGTCGTATGCTCTTATAAGTATGTTTACAGGTTTAAGCTTAGAATACAAGATTTCAAACCTACCATAACCACAAGCTTGAAATAATTGTAAACACGCTCTCAATATATCTATCTTCTCAGCCTCCTTAACCTTCTTTAACTCACCAATCATTCCCTTAGCACTAGAATAACCAGCATAATACATTAAAGCCTTTGCAGCTGATCCAAACCTGCTATATAAGTACCTAAGCATTTCACTCATACCAGTAATATGAATTAAGATACATCTCACATCAAGGCATAGAAGGGGATACGTTAAAACATTGACAATGAGTTCTGGTAATTGAGGTTTAATAACCTCAACGTCTAAAACGACATCTGAATCCTTTAATTCTTCTATTACTACGTCTAAAGGAGCTCTTGACTTAGTGTAATCTATGAATGAAATCATAGTTGCTTTAGGTCCAGCTGAGGGGGCATTAAGTATAGAGGAAAGAATATTGATATTATATTTAGCTATAACTGATGATGCTTTAGCTAAAGCGCCTGGGATATTTTTTAATACTAGCTTGATTAATGATATTTTAAGTCCCTTACATCTCATTGCTATAGGTAGAGATATACCCTTCGACGCAACAGTCCCAAAATTCATAGCTATTATGACATTAATAAAAATTACTAAAAAAGTATTAATAATAATCCTTTGATATTAATGGAAAAGACGTCTCTCTAAATACCATATGGAAGCTTACAGAGATGTTCCTAGATTCTTCTATCCCTTTAAGTATTTCATGGAGTCAAGTATCTTGCCTATATCCCCTTCTAGGAGTATTAAAATTTCATCATCTTTACCAGCACTAATTATTATTTTATCCTTAATCTTTATAGCTCCGCAAACAAATATTGTTGATGGTCTTCTACCACTATATATTTCAGGATAAGGAGATATTATTGGTTCAGGTGTTATACCTAATAATTCGCCTGTGTCGCTAAAGAGGGCTGCAAATGTATAGTACATTCCATGAGGGTATTCAACTGAATGAAATATCAATAGATATTCATTACTTGATATCTTTAAGGAAGCATTAGCTCCAGTTTTTCTCTCTATATTAGGTATGGGGAGTAGTTCTGGTATTGGTTCTAGCGATTTAAATGATACTACATGTTTATCTCTATAACCTACAAATATGCCTCCTATACCTGGATCTTCTATCCAAGGCCTAATAATCATCACATTACGTGAAAGTGGGAAGGAATCTCTATAACTTCTAATAATGAAATATTTACCGTTATCCTCAAGAAGTATTGGCTCTAGAAGTTTTGGATAAACCTCGCCTTTAACATAAGCTATATTAGTATGGAATGTTATAACGACGCTTTCAACCTTATATCTTGTCGGGTAATAGGCCCTGACATGATATAAATCAATAGGAGTATCAGGATCTATACGTGGATCTTCAACACATTCCGATGAAAGTATAGGTGGCAAGATGACCTTAGACTTAACCTTTACACGACCATATAGGTTATCTACTGGGATTTCAGTATATGCTATAAAAGTTCTTGAGAAATTAACGCCTCCAAGTCTTAGGAAAACACCTATACTATTTCCTCTATCTACAATAGCTGAATTGGATACTGTGAGAACTAGTATTGGTATATCATATTGGCTAACGACATATACATCTTGAGGAAGTATGTATGCTTTTAATCTTAATAAGTTTCTGTCACTTAACTTCCTCTTAATCTTCGCCTTTTCTCTGTGCCTAAGTAGTTTATCAAGTAATATGGACTCAGCATCTCTATTTACATCATCTATGAGCTTTAATATGTATTCACGAAAAGTATTGGTTCTAGATTCTTCTAGGTTAAAAGTATACGTTGGAATCATTTTCCATCCAATCACATACGATAATTAACAGATTTATTAAATTTACTATAAACATAGCATTAGCTAACTAGAAAGCTACAGCTATTATAAAACTTATAAAACATTAATGTATCTTCTCATAATACTTAAGTATCTTATGTTATTTAATTTATGAGGGGAATACAGATGATTCTAATTCAAGTTAGTAAGGTTGATGCATTTACAGACAAGCCTTTAGAAGGAAATCCCGCGGGGATAGTGTTTGGTGCTAATGGATTAAGTAAAGAAGATATGTTAAAAATTGCATGTGAGTTGAATATCTCCGAAACTGTATTTATCTTAAATCCTACATCAAGTAAAGCTAATTTTAAGTTGAAGTTCTATACACCTACAAGTGAAGTAGATCTTTGTGGTCATGCTACAATAGCAGCAAGCTACTTTCTAATTAAAGAAGGTAAAGTTAAGATAATAGAACCCATCACAATTATAAAATTTGAAACAAATGTAGGTATAATTCCTGTAGAAGTTTATGTAGAAAAGGGTGAACCAAAGATAATATATATGACTCAGGCAAGACCAGAGGTAAAGGATGTTAATATTAATGTTGAAGATATTGCTGAAGCATTAAGGGTTAATGTAAGTGAGATACTAGATACAAATCTCCCTATACAAGTAGCCTCAACAGGACTTCCATTCTTAATAATACCAGTAAGAAGCCTAAAGACATTATTAAACTTAAGACCTAACTTACTTAAGATATATGAACTCTCCGAAAAATTAAAGGTAGCAGGCTTTCACATATTCACCTTTGAAACTATTAATAAAGAATCAACTGTTCATACAAGATGTTTTGCACCATATGTAGGCGTTTTTGAAGATCCGGTTACAGGAACAGCTAATGGTGCTCTAGGAGCATACCTGGTATGGAATAACGCTATCGAAATAAGCAAGCCATATACAATGATAATTTCAGAACAAGGATATGCTATAAGGAGACCAGGTAAAGTCTATATAAAAGTGAAGATACAAAACGATAGGCCTGTAGAAGTTAAAGTTGGAGGATCTGCGGTGCTTTCACTCAAGGGAGAACTAAGAGTAAAGTAATGGCATATCTATATGATTCTAAAAATATTAGCTTTCTTCAATGATTTAATTACCTTAAATAATAGTAAGTAGATATAATACAATATACCAAATAATCCCATAAATATGCAGATACCATATATTGTCATTGTTAGATTGGGATTGTATAGAGGATTCACGTCTATGGGATATAATGGCCTTATATCACGATATAGCGGTGAATCTAGAAGAACATGTAATAGGGTTCCCGAAAACCCTGCTATGATGAAGGAATTTATTCCTAGAGGCTCCTTAGGTACGAGGAGCAGAACTCTATATAGTGGGTTAAAGACTTTCTCTAACAAATACATTACATATCCTAGGACCAATCCAAATATGAATGCAAGTAGAAAAGTATGTAAATAACCATGTAATGGATAGTTTAACTTCAAGGTTATTACTAAATAGGGTTCTATATCTATAATTATATTAGCTAATATAAATGTAGGAGCATGAATATACCTTCTAAGAGGTAATCCTAAAGCTAACGCGGGTCCTAAATGAAATGGTGTAAACGGCAAACCACCACCTACGTTACCTTATATTGAGTAGTCCTAGAATAAATAGATGGCCGTCTAATAGCTATAGAAAATAAATTTTAGCGTTATTCATAGTTATCTCTGGTGAATTATTGCTCAGGAGGATTATCCTTGTATTTATCTTAGTAATCTTGCCTGGCTTTTTCACCTTGTATTCTACCTCCAAATTATTATACTCTACCTGAAGAAAAGAGACGTACAGTTAAAGCTGCTATAGAGCATTCACTTCGTCACTTAGATGAAGGTATTTAGTTGTTGACTCTAAGACTTGATTACATGGTTATATTTAAAAATCCTTACTTTAAACATCCAATGCTTCAAGGTACTGCCTGGGAAGTTAGACTTAAAGCATATACTTTTTTCTATATACCACTATGTGAAGTTAGAATTTTTATTGATGACAAAACCCTACAGCCTCTATGTGAATCTATTAAACCTACTAACTACAAATGGCCTAGATACTGGAAATAAGTATCCACAATATAAGACATACTTCAAATAATATTTTATATATCAAAGGATGTACTGATATAATGGTGAAATCTTGAGTGAAGAATTTGATCTTATTATTATTAATGGATTAGTATATGATGGAAAAGGTAATCCCCCATATAAAGCTTCAATTGCAGTAAAGGATGGTAAAATTGTTAAAATTGGCGATATACGTAGATTTGAAGCTAAACGAGTCATTGATGCAAAGGGTTTAGCTGTCAGTCCAGGTTTTATTGATATTCATTCACATGGCGATGAAACATTATTCCTTTATCCTACAGCTGATAGTTTTGTCATGCAGGGAATAACAACAATTATTGGAGGTAATTGTGGCTTTACCCCAGCTCCACTAAGAGATTGGTGGCTTCTATCATTTTGGGAGTACGATTTATGGGATGAACTACGTCCATTTAAATATTACCCTGAAATACTTATCCCATTAGATGAGTTTAAAAAGAAAGTTAAGGAAGTATATGGTATTGATATTAACTGGAAATCATTTAATGATTATCTAAAGAGAATTGAATCTATAGGTATTTCAGTAAACTATGCTCCTCTTGTGGGGCATAATACTATTAGGGCACAAGTTATGGGCAACGATTATAAGAGAAAGGCTAAACCTGAAGAGATTAAGGAAATGAAGGAACTAGTGAGAGAAGCTATGGAAGCTGGCGCCCATGGACTATCAACAGGATTAGACTACGAACCCGGAGCCTATGCTGATACCGAAGAATTAATAGAATTAGTTAAGGTCGTTAAAGAATATGGAGGTATCTATTCAACTCATTGGAGGAGAACAGGAATTAGAAAGGAAAGAGTAGAATTTAGACCTCCAGAGAAGATTAAAGGTATTTTAGAAGCTATTGAGATAGGAAAGAAGACTAAGGTTCCGGTCCAAGTTTCTCATATAATGTCGGGTTATGCTATTTATCCTCCTCCACCACCTGAACTTGCTGCATCAGCTGCTAAAGCTACTATAAAGGTTATAGATAATGCTAGAAAAGAGGGTATTGATATTACATTCGATGTTATTCCTAACGTTGATGGTGGCGTATTTACCTTTAAATACCTTGCAGGACTTTTAGCACCATGGGTTAGGGAGTTAGGATCTAGAGAAAATCTTGCTAAAGCTCTAAAAGCTAAAGATTTTAGAGATGAAGTTAAACAGGTCTTACTATCTGGTAAATGGTGGTACATTAATCCTAAAGTAAATCCCTACTGGGCTGAGAAAGTAAAAATACTAGTATGTAAGAATAATAGCTATGTAGGAAAGACCTTAGCCGAAATTGCTTCAGAAAAGAAACAAGATCCTATAGATACGCTATTTGATATAATAATAGAGGATCCAGATACTAGAGTCGAGTATGGCTCATTTATAGATGAATCTGAAGTAATAGAATTTATTAAACATCCCTACTCAATGATATGTACTGACACCTTTGCATTAGACTTTAAATGGGAGATAAAGAAACCACCATACTTCCTACCACATCCCAACACGTATGCTGCATTTCCTAGATTCATAAGAAGATATGTACGTGAACTAAAGGTAATTACGCTAGAAGAAGCAATAAAGAAAATAACATTCCTACCAGCTCAAAAACTGAAACTAAAGGGAAGAGGAGTTATAGAAGTAGGAGCTTATGCCGATATAGTAATATTTAATCCAAACGAAATTGCAGAAGGAGGAGATTATTTAGAACCAAGAAAACCTCCAAAAGGAATACACTATGTAATAGTTAATGGTGAAATAGTAGTAGAAAAAGGAAAACATACAGCTAAGAAACCTGGCAAGGTTATTAGGAGGACTAGATGACATCTTTACATTCTTTTTTACTAAATATGTTTTTATGGAATTACCTTTAATCCCTTCTTTATAGCTATTCTTCTAAGTTTTTTGTCGAAGGTCGCTAATATTAGATTATAATGAAGAGCTGTTGCGAGAATTATGTAGTCATTTATTTCCCTTATATTTTGCTCACCCCTTTCAAGCATTTTTAAGGCATTAATTAATGCTCCCATAGGCTCTAATATACATGTTGTTCTCGGATCTTCAAGATATTCGCGTATCTTTAATGAGACAAAACTGGGGGATACACGGGCTAATTTGAGCATAACCCATATATATTCATAAATTACAATAGAAGGTATAAATAGCTCTTTTGCTGTATCTATAATTCTCATAGCCATATTATGGTACTCACTGTCTTCAATCGTATCATAAACTAAGACATTAGTGTCAAGAAGTAGCTTCATTCATCATCTCCTCAATAGCCTCTTCAATTTCTTCAACACTGATTCGTCTTCCAATTCTAATTGTTGTCCTCTTTTTCCTTAGTGGAATGATCTTAATAACTCCTTCCCGTTCATCATAAATTATTTTAACAATATCACCTTCGTTAATCCCTGCCTTAGCTCTAATAGTAGCAGGAATCGTTACTTGATAATTACGGGTGACCTTAACGATTTCCTCCAATTAAGATCCCTAGTAAGATCCATTAGTTACTAATATATAAGTTTTACTAGTAAAGATATATGAAAATTACTTTCAATTGTTTCCATCATAATCTTGTTAGTTTAATTATAGGCGAAGAAGCTTTATATAGAGTTAGATTTTACATTAATGTAGAGGCGAAGTTAGATGGACTTTCCAAGTATAATTAGGGATCTAGGAGAGTCCCTTATCGCTCCAAGACAAGTTATAAGAATACTTATTGCTGAAAGAAGGGGATTACTATTTGGATTCTTTATTGTACTAATATTCTCTATAATCGAAGGAGCTATTGCTACGCTAACTTTTATTGGCAAATTAGCTACCTGGATTCCAGTAGGATTTATAGGCTGGTTATTTGGAGGCTTATCACTATTATTTGGAACTACACTTTACGTGATCTTAAGTATTGGCTACTGGATTATTGGAGGCCTTATAGTACACTTATTCTGCAAATTATTTAATGGTCAGGGATTATTTGAACAAACTCTAACAGCATTTTCGTATTTATGGCTACCTGCATTTATTCTAGGTTTAGGAGCACCATTCATACTAATACTAGACTATATTACTGGTATAGGTCTATTCCTTTTATTATTCTCTATTTCATTTATATGGGGTCTAATATTATCTTCACAAGCAATATCTGAAGTACATGGCTTTGGTGTAGGCAAAGCACTATTATCTGTTATCTCTCCAACAGTTATACTCTTCATTATATTAATTATAATTCCATTAGGATTAACGTTATGAAGGTGAAGAGTCATGGATAAGAATCTTAGTTTAGGTAATATCCTAGGCATACTAATCTTATTAGGTATAATAATTGGTATTCTAACCCCAATTATAGCTTTCAAGTATAGAGGATCAAAGACATACACATCACCCTTAGAATGGTTACTTAAACTACCATTCATAAATATATCTAAGAAACTTGTAGAAAAGTATAGTTTTAGTGTTGATGAAGGTCTAAATGTAGTAGTTTATGTAAGTGGAGGAATAGAAATTACCGAAGGCACAGACAAGAAAGTTCAAGTTAAAGTATATGAATATACTGGCATACCATCCTGGATTATGGGATTAGAGAAGACATATAACATATATTATAATAAGACTATTAATACATTATATATCGATGTTAAAGGTTACTTAATTGAATTAAAATTACCTTCAAATATAGTACATTCTATAACCTTAAACATTAAAGGTGGAGGAGTAGAAATAGATACCTCATTAAAAAACCTAAAAGAATTTTATGCTAAGATTTCTGGAGGTGCATTAAAATTCAAGTTCAGCAACCTAGCTAAATCTAAAATCGATATTAATATTTCTGGTGGTGCATTGGACGGTGAACTTGATTACACAATGTTTAAGGGTGAATCATATTTATTCTTATCAGTTTCTGGTGGAGTTATAGATCTAGATGTTAGACAGCCTAGAAGCATTAAGGTTATGGTTGAAGGTAATGTAAGTGGTGGTATAGCTTCTATAAGTATTGGAGGAAGTCATATTGGGAATTTCTTTAAAGACGAAGGCTATGATGTTGCTGAAGGGAAATTACATGTAGTTTACCGTATCTCAGGAGGAGTTATAGATCTTGGGATTTACAGATGAATGAAGATAAATTAGTAATTCCAGAGGATAGACCTCTAGCTATACGTAGGGTACTTGATATATTAAATAGCGGTCCAAAACTTTCTATACTCAGAATATTATTAGATCATGGTGAAGTTACAGCAAAAGAAATTGCTGATAAACTTAAAATCAAGTTACCAACAGTCTTATCACATTTATCGGATTTAATAAAAGCTGGGCTAGTTAAAGTACGCATTCTAGATGTTAAGGGTAGAAAAGTTAAGAAGTATTCATTAGTATCTAAGAAGTTTATACTTAATATTGATTTAAGTATACTACTTCATTTGGAAGAATATGAAGCTGAAGAAAAGCTTAAGGAAATAGAATACCTAGCTATTCAGTACATTAACCTTAAGCGCAAAAAGGAAGGCCTACCTTTAACTATTAGTGCTAGGGATGTCGCTAAAGAACTTGGAATAGACATTAATACTGCTATAGAGGTTACTGATTTCATAAATACATATACAGATAAAATAATAAATTACCTTAGTAGTGAAGCATTAGAGTTAATTAAAAGTAGGGGTAAAATTAGTGGACTAAGAGAACTAGCCTCATTAATGAATGTTCATCATTATTGGATAGCCCTGATAATACAAGACCTTAATAATAAGGGGTTTATTAAAGTATTGAATGATGGAACTATAACCTTATCTTGAACATGTATTGTTCTTAAGTAGCTATATTTATTATAACTCCTTATTTTACTCCTTGGGGATATATTTGCTTTAGGCATTGTGCTAACTTTCTTCCTTTATCCGTTAAATATACTTCTATTATTCTTTCCCTAGAATTTACTTTATATTCAACAAAACCTCCCTTTTCTAACGCCTCTTTAACCGTACGATAAAATGTTGTTTCTGGTATATTTGCTTCCTTTCTAAGTTCCGAGACAGTGAGCTTCTTACCCTCTTCTTCAGCCTTGAGTAGAGCTATAAGGGCATTAACTATATGACCAAAACAACAGTACCACCATTCACGATACCTAAGGGCCACCTCTGGCCCCAGATATAGGTCTTTACTTAAATATTGTTATAAGATGCTTCATGCAACTACCTACTACATAGTACAAAGTAAACAGGAAAAGGATATTTCTCATCTTCTTAATATGATATTATAGCTACAACACACTTTAAAATAGTTAGTAAAAATTAAGGGAATCTAAATGGTGAAAGGGAAAAGTAAAGAGAATTGCTCCTTAGAATTCAATCTAAGGGAATTATTATTAATTGCAAATGCTCTTATTCATTTTATGAATTCCAGAAAACCTAATGATATGTATCAAGAGTATATGAAGATTATTCAAAAAATATATGACGCCATAAGAGAAGCTAGGTCAAGAGAGTAATATAGATAATATCGACTTACACAAAATATTTTCGTTCTTTAATTCTCCTAGGCTCCAATGCCCTCAAGTTATAATTACTTTTCCATGGTAATAAGGAACCATTAACATGACTATTTTGTCATTTTGAATTCTTTTTCATTAATTGGCTAAGTTCTTAGTGAATGACTTCTTAAGAAGTGTTTCATAGATAGGTTTCAAGGTATAAGTCCATGTCTATGTGGGAATATTAACAAACTTTTTTACTATTAAAGATGAAACTTTAGTATCTGAGGATTATTATTAAGTAATGGTATAGGAGATGGTAGGTAAGCTGCCTCCTACACTATTAAACAAGTACATACTTTCACGTGTGGGTATTAAGGATCCAGCAGTCATAGTAGGTCCTTCGATTGGTGAGGATTCTGCTGTCATAGATTTAGGTGATGATAAAATCTTGGTTGCTCATTCCGATCCCATTACAGGTGCTGTAGAGCTTCTAGGCTGGCTAGCAGTAAACATCGTAAGTAATGATATTGCTGTAACAGGTGCAAAACCTAGATGGCTCTTGGCTACAATATACCTACCTGAGGAATGCGATGAAAGCCTTATTGATAAAATAACTTCACAGATTGATGTAGCTGCTAAGGAGTTAAAGGCAATGATTGTTGGAGGTCATACGGAGTTTACACCCAAGCTTGATAGACCACTTATCTCTATGACTGGAATAGGAATTACTACTAAAGATAAATTTGTTAAAACAGGCGGAGCGATGGAAGGTGATGTAGTTTTAATGACCAAAACAGCAGGTATTGAGGGAACAGCTATACTATCTACAGATTTCTCTGAAGAACTTCGAAGTAAGGGGATTAGTAATGATATTATTAAACGTGGAGCAAAATTCATTAAAAGGATAAGTGTAGTTAAGGAAGCATTAATACTAGCTGAAAATAAGCTTGCAACTTCGATGCATGATCCAACTGAAGGAGGAGTTCTTGGAGGATTAACTGAAATAGCTTATGCTTCAAAAAAGACTATCGAAGTATGGGAAGAAAAAATACCTATAGCTACTGAAACACAGATCATAGCTAGAGCCTTAAATATAGATATACTTAGACTTATAAGCTCAGGAGTTCTTATTGCAACCATACCTAAAGATAAAGCAGAAAAAGCCATAGAACTCTTAAAATCAAATAATATTGAAGCTTCAGTTATCGGTATAGTAAGAGAATATTCAGGAAATTTAGTAATTCTAAATAAAAGAAATGGTGCAAAAGAGTACATAGAAGAAGTATATGTCGAGGACGAACTTATAAGACTATGGAAAGAATACAAGAAGTAAAGTGAGGTGTCATTCATTGAATAGTATTGATGCTGAAAAAGAAATATTGCCATTTGCACGATGTCCTCCAGCAGTTAACGGCAATTGCCTACGATGCCCCTTTAAAGGAAGATCGATTATTTATGGGCCATTCAAGTCTAAAAGACGAGGAATATCTATAGGTATAAACTTATTCCCATGTGTAAAAATTTGTAGCTTTAACTGTGTTTATTGCTTCAGGGGTTCAACGAATAGAAAGGTAGTTAATTTTACTGAAGGATATCTAAGATTGACAACTAAGGTCATAGAAGGAGCGTTAAAGGAAGCCATAAAGAGCGTAGGAAAAGTTGATGCAATAGATTTTTCAGGAAGCGGAGAACCAACACTTCATCCTAGACTAAATGATTTCATAGATATAGTTAAAAAAGTTAATAAGGAAATGGGATGTAATGCAAGTATAGGTATATTTACAAATTCTTCGACCTTGAATAATCCTAAGGTAATTAATACTTTAATAAAACTGGATCATGTAGAAGCTAAACTTGATACAGTTATTGAATGGAAGTTTAAAATTATTAATAGACCTCATAAGAACTTATCAGTAAGCAATATAATAGAGAATTTGAGGAAATTTAGGAGAGTTTATGATGGGTTCTTAGCAATTCAAATAATGCTTCTAAAGTATATTAAAGTCTCTAATTATACTAAGAGAGACGCAATACTTATGGCTGAAGCATTAACATCTATAGAACCTGATGCAGTACATGTGTATACTGTATACAGGCAGCCGCGTTTAAAAACAGTTTCTAAACCGAGCTACGATGTTATCAAAAGATATGCAGATATTTTATTAAGTTATGGTTTACGCGTAGAAGTATTTACGTAGTTATTAATTATAGGGCGGTTTTAATGAATTCAAGTAGTGTTATTATTCCAGTACCTAGGGATAGGAGGTTCTATAAGGGTATAGACCTCTTCCTGCTATGGGCTGGCGGAAATACTTGTTTAGCAACAATTTTTACTGGAGGTATTATAGGTCCTCGTCTAGGGATACTAAATTCAATAATGATTATATTAATTGCATCAGCTATTGGCGGATTTCTACTAGGTTTAGTTGCAGTATTAGGTGAACGTAAAGGATTACCGACAATGGTTCTTACTCGAAACGTTGTTACAATAAAGGGATCCTACCTAGCATCCATACTTAACGCTATACAGCTCATCGGATGGACATCGATATTACTCTATGCTAGCGCAGAAGCAGCATCACAAGCTTTAAAAGCCTTGTTTGGAGAAACGCCCATATCAAATATTATGGTATGGATCATAGTTATAGGAGTTATTGAAACCATATATACAATTATTGGACCTGAGAAATGGATTCTGTATCAGAGAATAGCTGTAACTACGTTATTAATTGTACTGGCATATGAAACCTACGCATTACTTAATTATATGTTGTCTAATCCTATAGAATTATCATTTCAAGCTAATTTTACAGATTTTCTCTGGAGCTTTGACATGGTACTTGCAACAGCTATTTCATGGGCACCATTAGTTGCCGATTATTCAAGGTTTGCAAAAACATCCTTAGGTGCAATGTTTGGAACCTGGTGGGGTTATACTATAACAAGCTATGTATTATATTCTATAGGAGTGCTAGCTGCTGTAATTACTAAAGCATACCTTGGTGATCCAACACAAGTAGCTATATCTTTAGGCCTTGAAATGTTTGTCTTTATTTTCATAGCGATAAGTGCCATTACTACAAACTTATTAAACATATATTCAGCAGTTATATCAACAATGAATGTTTTCCATAAAGCGAATTATAGAGTTCTCGTAATATTTTATGGTGGTATTTCTACAATATTGGCCTTATTTCCAGTATTCTTCCTATATTTTGAGGAATTCCTATATTATATAGGCTCAGTATTCGTTCCATTAATTGCCATATTAATAACTCACTACCTATATCTTGAGCGAATAAAGAAACCAGCTTCTAAAGTTAAAACTATAGGACTCATTAGTTGGATTACAGGTATAAGTATTAGCTTATTAGTAGTTAAATTTGTTGGCTTTGGAGCTACATTAATAGCTTTAATTATAACATCAATAATTAATGTAGTTTTACTCCATATTACATGAACACTTAACGACAACGTTTAAAGTGTTATCTTCTTAGCTTAGGGTTAAGTATTTCATCTAGAGCATGACCTATGAATATAAATGAAAGTGCTACTAAGAGTATGCATAATCCTGGTGGTAGTACATACCACCATGCTCCTTTAATTATTGCTTGTGATTGTTCCGCAAAGAATAGTATTGTCCCCCAGCTTATGTTATTTGGATCACCTAGGCCGAGAAAGCTTAGACCTGCCTCGATTAGTATTGCGTTTGCTATATTTAATGCTATGTTAATGTATATTAATGGAGCGACGTTTGGTAGTATGTGGATAAACATTATTCTCATAGATGATGCACCTGTAGCTCTTGCAGCTTCAATATATGAATATTCTCTTACAGATAATACTTGTGATCTTATTATCCTTGCCACTGAAGGCCAACTTGAAATACCTATTACTAAGATTACATTGTATATGTTTGGTCCAAGAATCGCCGCTAGTACTATAATAAGTGGTAGACCAGGTATAACTAAGAATAAGTCTGTAATTCTCATAAGCACTTCATCTACGTATCCACCTATATAGCCCGCTGTTAAACCTATTACTGTTCCTATGAATGTAGCAAGTGATGCAGCAAGTACTCCTACCAGCATGGAAACTCTAGCACCATATACTACTTGACTAAATAGGTCTCTTCCAACTTCATCACTCCCAAGAAGACCAAACGTTAACTCCTTGGGAATAGATGGATCAAATATTCTAACCCATTCGGGAGGAGCAAAGGGTGGTGCTACACCTATAGACTTAACATCATATGGATCGTATGGAGCTATATATGGTGCTAATATGGCTATGAATGCAAATACTATTAGTATAACTAAACCTATAATGCCCAACTTATTTCGTTTATAAATATCCCAGAATTGCTTTATTCTTTCCCTATATGTCCTTAACTCCACCATTCTTATTCTAAATACCATCCCTTACACCATTCTTCTTTCATATTTAATTCTAGGATCTAAAACTGCATAAAGTATATCAGCTGCAAAGTTAGCTAGTACGACGGATAAGGTTATTATAAAGAATACTCCTTGAAGTACAGGATAGTCTCTTTGTAGAACTGCTTCATATATTAACCTTCCTACACCAAACCATGAAAAGACTGTTTCCGTTAATGTAGCTCCTCCAACAATAAATCCAAAGCTTATAGCAGCAGCCGATACTATAGGAAGAACAGCATTTCTAAATGCATGAGCATAAAGTACCTTCTTCTCAGGTAATCCTTTAGCTCTAGCAGCTACTACATAATCTTCAGTTAACGCTTCAAGGAGGGAATTTCTCATGAGTAAAGCAAAGCTACCAAATTGTATTAGAACTAAACATAATGCTGGTAAAGTCATATGCCATAAGAAGTCAAGTAAGGAGGCTAAAGGCTCCTCAGGTGGGGGTCTACTCATAGTCCCCCCTATGGGGAATAGGGGTATGTATACAGCTAGCGTAAGTAATAATATCATACCAATCCAGAATACTGGAACAGCATAGAATAGAAGTGACGTTGTAACTACGGTAACATCTACCTTAGATCCTCGTCTACTTGCAGCTATAATACCCAGGACTATACCTATTATTATAGCTATAATCGTGGATACGCCAAGTAACATTATAGTATTTGGGAGTCTTTCAAGAACTATTGTTAATACAGGTCTTCTCCAATAGAATGAATATCCTAAGTAGCCTGTAAGTAAGTTCTTGATGTATAATATGTATTGCTCCCAGAGAGGTTTATCAAGACCAAACATTCTTCTAACTTCATCAATCATTTCTGGTTTGAGAATTCTTTCTGCAACAAGCATCGAAACGGGGTCTCCTGGCATGAGCCTAAATATTACAAAGTTAATACTAGCTATTATGAATATGGTTATCATCAGGTATACGGTTCTTCTTACGAGCCATCTTGTAAATGACATCAAAGATCCCATGAATATGTGTTTCGTTTTAATAAAGGATTAAAAATATTTTACTTCTATTTAATATCTGTATACACTTAGTCAATGGAATTTGCTACACCCTTCTCCTAAATAATGCTATAGCTGCTATGATGATTATTATAATCAACACAATTACTCCGATCACTAATGATAATGGCATTCCTGGAGCTGGAGTTGGAGTAGGTGTTGGCGTTGGTGTAGTAGTTGTGGGGGTGGTCGTTGGAGTGGTTGTAGGTGTTGTTGGTGTTGGTGATGGGGTTGTTGGCGTTGTAGTTGGAGTAACTACTGGTGTAGTTGATGGTGAGGGTGTTGTAGTCGGTGTAGTTGTTGGCATGGTGGTTGGTATAGGAGTTACCTTCCTCTCTGGTGGGAATTTGAAGTAATTCTCGTTTGCTTCTAATTCTATGAATTCTCCATGTACCCATCTAACGAATTTCCATGGACCAGATCCTATGGGTTTCTCTGGTTCATACTCTTCAGGTTTCTCAATTTTCTCCCATATATGTTTAGGTATAATGTATATTAATACTCCTACATTATATAGGTTAATAGCAGCAGTAATGTTAAAGTATACCTTAACAGTATACTTATCAACTGCAACTGCTCGAATCATATTCTTCAGGTATGGTTCAAACATTGGAGCTTTCTTTTCTTTGAAGTAGTTTAATGTAAATGCTACATCCTCTGCCGTTACAGGTTTACCGTCATGCCATGTTATGTTTTCATGTAGGTAGAATGTAATTATTTGTGTTCCATTAGGTAGGTTTTCAACTTTATACTCCTTAGCCATCCATGGAATTAAGTTTCTATTGAGATCCTCCTTAAGCAATGTATCGTATATTAAGCCTATTACGAAGCTGTCCCAACCACTTGTTATCTTGTATGGATTTAGGGTTTTTGGTTCTTTTAAGACTGGTATTCTAATTTCTCCGCCAAACTTCTTACCTTTTTCATGTAGGTTTAGTAGGGTCCAGAAATTTATGACGCCAGTACCTTTCATTGGTAACCATCCTTCTAGCTTAACAACTCTATATGCATCGATTATGTATCTTTCAAAGAGAGGATAGTCAGGTATTTCTTGCATATGCCATTCCTGGAATTTCCATATTAATTCCTTAAGCTTCTCCATAGTAGGAGCTGTTAATATTTCATCGATTAATTTGTCCCAAGTTTTGTTCTTATAGCCTGGATCATTCCATCCACCAGGGTAGTCTTGGCTTGAATGATATAGTAGTGATATTGGATCCCAAGGAGGCCACCAACCATAAGTCCAGCAAACCATATCAAATTTATGCTGATATACTACGAGATCGATCATGGTACCGTGTTCTGTGGGTGCTGCTTTACAGGGTATTCCTATTTCTTTAAACCAGCCGGAAATCATTTGGGCCATTCTGATTCTCATTGGGTCATAGCTTGGTATCATTATTGTGAATTCTTTTAAGTTCTTACCTGTTCTAGGATCATTTAATATGCCGTCACCGTCTGTATCCTTAAACCCTAATTTCTCTAGTATTTCTTTAGCTTTAGTTAAGTTGAATGGATAGTCTTTTACTTTTGGATTATGCCATTCACCATGTCCTGTTGGGATACAGCTTGTAGCAGGTCTTCCATATCCTAGTAATAGGACTTCAACTAGCTTTTTCTTATCAATTGCATGTGCTAGGGCTTTCCTAAATTCAGTTATATTGAATGGATATTCTCTACAATTAAATACTAATGGGAAATATTCGGCAGGATCTGTTGTCAGGGTCTTAATATTGGGGTCTCTCATTATTTCTGCTACTTGTGTAGGTGGAACACCAGGCCATCCAAGTGCATCTATTTCTCCTTTCTTCAAAGCTAGCATTTGTGCTTCTTGAGTTGTCAATACCACAATGTATAGTTTATCAGCCTTAGGACCTAGGAAATAGTTTTCCTCAGCAATTAGCCTCATGGGTAATGCAGTTAATGTACTGAGCGCTATTATTAAGGTAAATAGGATTCCTAGTGTTAGCTTTGCGTTTTGTCTGCCCACATAAATCCCCTAATGCTATTTCAAAACCAAGGAGGAGATATTTAAACTTTGCGCACTGGCTTCCCAATCGCACGATTACTGTAATAGTAGTTAATCGCTAATTTGTTCTACTAATTATTCAAAATTAAGTTGAAGTTAGCAATAGAGATATTTGCTATTATGGATATGGGGTAAAAATAGAAACCATGAATATATTGAACCGGGAGCTCATAGTATCAGGTGAAAAATAATGAATTTAACCGCTATAGTACCGATTAAGGAATTCGATAAAGCTAAAAGTAGACTTTCAAGTATATTACCTCATCATCTACGTAAGGAACTCGTAAAAAACATGTTAAAGGATGTCCTTAGAGCGCTAACAAATGCTAATGAAGTAAAGGATGTTATTATTGTAACCCCTAGTAAAGAAATTCATAACGTTACATCATTATTTAGTAAAGTACATATAGTCTATGATGAGGGAAAAGGTCAAATACCTGCTGTCATGAAGGCAATGCAGTTTGCATTAGATTTCATAAAACCCGATGCAATACTATTAACTGTTGCTGATATTCCTCTTATTAGACCTCAAGACATTAATGAAGCAGCTAAGTTAGCTAAGCCCTATAATACTATAGTTCTAGCTCCATCAATTGATGGCGGTACGAATATCATGGTTCAGCACCCGCCAAGGCTTATTGAGTTAATGTATGGAGAAAATAGTTTTTACAAACATCTCAAATTAGCAAGAAGTAAGAATATAAATGTTAGAATATATAGATCAAATACTGTAATTCTAGATGTTGACGATATTAATGATTTAAGACAATTAATGAATATGTGCTTATCGATTCATGAATGCTT
>Ga0180301_10000583_pt1 | contig 28157 bp, 30 predicted proteins | sample GuaBasSediGuay16_FD_121797 | JGI IMG/M metagenome (GOLD analysis project Ga0180301, IMG submission 121797) | Subseafloor sediment microbial communities from Guaymas Basin, Gulf of California, Mexico - Guay16, Core 4569-2, 12-15 cm | ecosystem: Environmental > Aquatic > Marine > Hydrothermal... | reverse complement strand
GCCAGGGAAAACCCTACGACCAACAATATCAACAATGTTACCTGAAACCGTTTCAACAGACTTTTCCATATCGATCGAATCAATAGAGAGAAAAGATAAAGTTGATAAAACTTTTCACGCAAAAACTAAGTTCGAACCACAAATAAAATATTTTACAAAATTGGGTACTTATTTTCAGATATAGGATTGAGCAGGTAGAAAGTTGCAAAGTTTCACGTAATCTGTGCAAGTTGGGAGTCTTGTTTCAGGTGATGTCGTCCATCATTCGGAGTTCGCCGAGTTCTTCTATCGATGTGGTTGATTCAGTGAAGACTTTGTTGTCTACGAATATTGGGATGCCTGCGCGGATTGCTATTGCTATGCAATCGCTAGGGCGTGCATCGAGTTCGAGGGACCTGTTCTCGTTTTCGAGGATCATCTTTGCATGGTATGTGCTTCCTTTCAGTTCGCTGATTACGATTTTCTGGATTTCGTACTCGATGTTTTCTATTAGGGATACGAAGAGGTCGTGTGTGAGTGGGCGGGGTGGTATCTCGCTTTTCAGCGCCATGTGGATTGAGACTGCCTCAGGAGATCCGATGTAGATACGCATTATCTTTTCTTCATCATCCTCTAGCAGCACTATGGGGGCAAAGCCGCCTTGGGTCTCTTCGATAAATACGCCTTTGACATTGACTGGCACGTCATCACAACTCATTGTTGTATTCATCGTTGTGTTGATTGGTCAGGGTGTTAGATAAGTGTTTCGAGAAATTATTTCTTAAAGTTTGGAGTAAAGGTTATCTCCATGCACATCTCTTCTTTGGTCTATGGATTATCACTCTCTTGGACTCAAATGCGGGATTGAGATTCACCAGCAGCTTGACACCAGAGAAAAGCTATTCTGCAACTGCCCGACACTGCTTCGAGACACCAGTGAATCAAACCTTGAGTTCTATCGATACCTTCGGGCTGCTCCGAGCGAGATGGGAGAGGTTGACCGGGCAGCGGCTGAAGAGGTGAAGATACAGAGGAAGTACATCTACAAAGCATACGATTCCACCTGTTTGGTTGAGAATGATGAGGAGCCGCCGAGGAGATTGAATAGTGATGCCGTTAGAATCGCTCTCACGCTTGCGAAGATGTTCCAGATGCAGATTGTGGACGAGCTTCACACGATGCGCAAGATCGTGGTTGACGGGTCTAACACTACAGGGTTTCAGCGCACAGCCCTCGTTGCAACCGACGGTTTCATCGAGTCCGGCGGGAGAGTCGGGATAGACGTGCTCTGTATCGAAGAGGAGGCAGCCCAGAAGATCGGAGAAGATGGCGAGAGCGTGACCTACTCGCTTGACCGTCTCGGAATACCTCTGGTTGAGATCGGGACAGCGCCCGATATTAAAACGCCGCGCCAGGCGTATGATGTGGCAGCATACCTCGGGATGGTGCTCCGCTCAACAGGGAGGGTGAAGCGGGGGCTTGGCACGATCAGGCAGGACGTCAACATCTCGATAGCAGATGGCGCACGGGTTGAGATGAAGGGCGTGCAGGAGCTTGATCTCCTCCCCGTGCTAGTCGAGCGCGAGGTTGAGAGGCAGGTGAACCTTCTTGCGGTAAGAGATGAACTTTTAAAGCGCAATGCGCGTGTTACAACCGAGATTGTTGATGTCACAGACCTCTTTCGAGAGACCGCATCCAAGATTCTGAAGCGCACGCTCGATGTTGGTGGTGTGATACTTGCAGTAGTGCTTGAGGGCTTTGGAGGGCTTGTTGGAAGAGAGTTGCAACCGGGTCGCAGGCTCGGGAGTGAGTTCTCTGACCACGCAAAAAAATCAGGTACTGGAGGAATATTTCATACAGACGAACTCCCTCTCTACGGGATAACAGAAGAAGAGGTTGAACGACTGAGAGATGTAGTTAGCGCGGGTCGGGACGATTGTGTGGTGCTTGTGGCAGATCGTCCAACCAAAGGCTGGAAGACCTCCAGGCAGAGCCTGAATGAGAAGCGAAACCGTGCCATGGGTGCTATCGAGGCCGTGATGGATCGCGCGCGAGTTGCTATCAGGGGCGTTCCAGAGGAGACACGCCGCATCCTCCCTGATGGCAGTTCAGCCTACATGCGACCACTGCCTGGTGCTGCCCGCATGTACCCTGAAACCGACGTGCCGCCAGTAGCCATAACAGACGAATACCTTGGAGAGATCAGCATACCTGAGCTACTGATCGAGAAAAAAGAGCGTTTCAAGGAGGATTACGGTTTGAACGAGGAACTTTCTCGTGTTATTACACAATCAGAATATGCTGAAGTTTTTGAAACGATAATTAAGGCTGTTCCAGAGTCAAAACCAGGCATGATAATACGAACACTACACACCACACTCGAAGAACTTGAGAGAACAGGGCACAACACCGACAGAATCACAACAGAAGACCTGATCGAACTCTTCAGAGAGAACGCAAAAGGAAGGGTCCCAAACGAAGCAATTGAAGACGTTTTGAAGAAGGTGATTGAAGACCTGCCCCGTGCAATCAGTGAAGTGCTTGCAGAATTCCAGTCTGGCGATTCCGAGCGAGATGATATCGACGAGTTGATAGAGCAATTGGTTGCAGAACGGAGCGAATTTGTGAGAGATCAGGGACTGCGTGCAATAGGTCCGCTGATGGGTGTTGTCATGAAAGATCTCAGGGGCAAGGTGAGCGGTGAAGAGGTGAGCAAAATACTGAGAGGGAAGATAGAGGCACACCTCAATCAGTAAAGAGTCCCTTTTGCATGCGGTGTGCTTTCGATTTTGATTATGTGATGCTTGATGAAGATGCTTGGCATAACCGCACTCGTACCACCCGAAATCGTATTTGCCTGTGGTTTCAAGCCATTCGACTTGAACAACATAGTGCCAACCTCCACTACGAGACCAAAGAACAAGTTATGCGCCTGGACTGCTATATGGCGAGAGCAGATCATGAGCGGGGAACTGGATCTCGATTCGCTCGTGGTTGTTGCTGGCGGCGATTGTCACAACGCACTCGTGGACGGCCAGAGGGCAGCAGAGAAGATACCTGCATTCTACCTCTTCTACCCATTTGACGGGAACAAAGAGTACCTGAAATCTCAGTTCGAGAGACTATCACTTTTTTTAGGTGGGATAATCGATCCAGGTATCATGAAAACCGTGAAATCTGTCAAAGAAAATCTGATGAAACTCGATCAACTCCGATCACAGGGTGTGATCTCATCAGAACTCGGATTCCAGTACCTGATCTCTGGATGCGACCTCCAGGGCGACCCAACCGCCTTCAAAGAAGAACTTTCCCGCATACCGCGAGAGAGGGGCGGTGACCTTGCGTCCATGCATCGTGTAGCACTTATTGGAGTGCCACCGATCCACCACGACTTTCACAGAGAGGCAGAGAGACTCGGACTCCACATCGTATTCGACGAAATGCCATTCGAATTCATCCGCCACACAGGGAAAAATATCAACGAGCTTGCAGAGAGCTATGCAGATTACACCTTCGCCCGAGATCTCAAATACCGCTTCGACTTTCTCAAAGAAGAACTTGGAAAACGAAGAATCGATGCAATCATCCACTGCACCCAGTTCGCATGCCACCACGTCTTAGAAGACGGAATGCTACGAGAACATCTTCAATACCCAACACTCACAGTACACTCAGATCTTCCCGGACCAGTTCCAGAACAGTTGAAATTACGGATTGAAGCATTCTCAGAACTCTTATGGAGAAAATAACAGATGATACGCTATGGCGTTGATGTTGGAAGCACCACAGCAAAGATCGTGAGCCTCACACCAGAACTTACATACAGGGTTACAGAGAGCCGAAATTGGGAGACGCTGCTGGAAGGAATACCAGCAAACGAAATAGCATCAACCGGGTACTTCCGACACAAAATACCCCACAAAATAGCAGCCACAGAGATCACAACAGCAATCTACGGAGTAAAAGAATACCTAAACGACCCAGAAGTGATAGTTGATATTGGAGGGCAGGACACGAAAGTAACAGACGTGCGAAGGAACAACTTCATCGTAAACGACAAATGCAGCGCAGGAACAGGCGCATTCCTCGAATTCATAGCCCACTACTTCGGCCTGAAAGTAACCGATCTCTCAAAAATCCACCACAAAGCCGCCCACACCATAAACATAAACCACACCTGCAGCGTCTTCGCACTATCAGAGGTAGTATCCCACCTCGTCGACGGCCACACAATAGAAGACTTGATCGCAAGCATCCACCAAGCCTTCGCAGAACGCATAGCACAGATGATACCAGAAGCAGAAAAGATCGTTCTCATCGGAGGCACAGCACAGAACAGAGGCATCACCATATCACTCGAAGAAATACTCAAGCAAGAGATACACACACCACCAAACCCGCAAATCATAAATGCACTCGGAGCATTGCGATACGGAGAGGAAAAAGAAGAATGATAAAAAACATAAAGAGAGACACCTTGAGCTTCATACTCGAAGTCTCAAAATCCACAGCACCACGCGAATTCGCAGGACTACTCCGCGCCGAAAAAGAGACAATAGTAGAAGTATTATTCCTCCCGGGCACAACCTCATCCGAGGTATCAGCAGTACTGCACCTCTACATGCTCCCAAACATGCGCATCGCAGGAACAGTCCATAGTCACCCCACACCAAACACAAACCCATCACACGCAGACCTCCAGCTATTCGCAAGAACAGGCAACTGCCACATAATCGTAGGCGCACCCTACACAACAAACAGCTGGACATGCTACAACACCGATGGCACCCCCCGCGAACTCAAAATCACATAAACACCTGTAAAAATAAAGAGTATACAGATAAAAGTATGAAAAACTACAATAGAAAAATATACCCAAATTTCATCAGATTAAAAATGAGATCTGAATCAAATCGCGACGGAATAGAATACGTTCCAATAAAGAACATTTTAATGTATTAGACAGGTTTGTAACCGTGTTTTAACGTAGGATGTCTATATTTTATCTTTGTTGTATGATTTATGCCAAAAATTTCAATCGCGGTTTTGTATATTAAAACTTGATTGAAGTTGCAGCCAACACAAAGGGTTAAATGTATGAAATACTATGAAAGAAGAGATCACGGATGGCAAGATTTCCAGAGGCTGAGGTTAGAATCCTTCACATAAAGATCTGCATGCGTTGTAACGCCAGAAACCCTGTGCGAGCAACCAGATGCAGAAAATGTGGTTATAAGAATCTCCGAATGAAATCCAAGGAGTCGAGAGGCGGGAAGTGAGCCGAGAGTTGAGTGTTGAAGAAAAGCTGAACGGAATCATTAAAGCGACAGGCGTAGCCTCTTTAATCCTCATCGACCCAGAAACCCAGAAACCCGAAGTTGCAGGAAAGATGGCAGAAGATTCTGCAGTTGCTGGAGCAGACGGAATAATGGTTGGGGGCTCCACAGGTGCAGGCGGGGCGGTGTTGGACGAAACAGTCCAATCCATAAAGAGAGCATGCAATCTCCCAGTGATACTCTTTCCTTCGAACGTAAGTGGTCTGAGCAAGTATGCCGATGCTGTTTTTTTCATGAGCTTACTCAACTCGAGAGACCCAACATATATCACCACCAACCAGGCACTCGGTGCACCAATCGTCCGCCGCTACAGGATCGAACCTATTCCTATGGCATACCTCCTCGTCGAACCCGGTGGCACAGTAGGCTGGGTCGGTGATGCACGCCTGATTCCGCACAATAAGCCGCAACTCGCGGTCGCATATGCACTCGCAGGCAAATACATGGGGATGAGATACTTCTACCTCGAAGCAGGATCAGGTGCCGAAAAACACGTACCACTCGAAATGATCGCGAGCGTCAAAGAAGCGATCGGAAAAGAGTGCAAGCTCATCGTGGGAGGCGGCATTAAAAATGGAGAAAGCGCAAGCAATATCGTTGAGGCAGGCGCAGAGATCATCGTTACAGGAACTGTAGTAGAAGAGACAACAAACATAAAAAAGAAGGTGAAAGAAATAACAGAAAGAATAAAAACTTCTTGTTAGGTTGTTTTGCTAGGTTATACATTTTTTGTCTCCTTTTCTTTGCGTGTGATTTTTATTGTTGGTGTGGTGGTGTAGGCGAGGAGCATTGTTAATAGCACGCCTGCTACGATTTTGAGTGTTTCTTCTTTGAGTGTGTAAGCGAGTATGGTTGCGATCATTGTTACTGCAAGTATAGTTATGATTCGTTTGTCTTGTACTTTGGGGTACGTGATTCTGCTTACCATGAGTGTGGAAAGTATGACTATCATGGCTGTTAGGATGTGGGGAAAGAGTTCTGTTGTTTCTCGTTGCACGATTAAAAGCATTATGGTGAGTCCTGCTGCTGTTATCGGTATTCCCTGGAAGTCCATCATAATCTCTGTTCTTGTAGTGAATCTTGCCAGTCGCAGGAGTCCGCAGGATAAGAAGAGTATTGCAAGTACGAAGGCAAGAACAATGTTTCTGGGCGTTATGAGAAGATATGTTGCGGTTGCTGGGACCATTCCGAATGATATGGCGTCTGCGAGCGAGTCGAGGTGTTTTCCAAGTGGGCTGTAGGCGCATCGCCTTGAGATTGCCCCGTCCACCCCGTCAGCGATTGCTGCAAGTATGATGAGAATGGCTGCACAATCGAAGTTGTGTTGGATGAGGCAGATCGTTGCTGCGAAGCCCATAGCAGCGTTTGTAAGTGTTGCAAGGTCTGCTTTCTTGATTGAGTAAAGTATGTGTTCTTGATCCATCAAGGTTTAACAACTCTTGCAATTATGGTTTCGCCACAACGGAGTCTCTCGCCGACCGATACAAGTATCTCAAAACCTGGTGGAACTGTAACGTCCACCCTCGAGCCGTATCGTATCATACCGATGCGCTGCCCCTTCCTAACTCTGGTATCGCTGGTTATATAAGTAACTATACGTCTTGCAAGAATACCTGCAATCTGAGTGACCAGAACATCACCGTACGTGGTCTCGATTAATATATGGTTTCGCTCGTTCTTCTTTGAGTCTTTCTTATATGCCTGGATGTGGTTGCCAGGTACGTGTCTTGTGCATTTCACTCTTCCATCAATTGGTGCACGGTTGACGTGCACGTCCAAGAGGCTCATGAATATGCAGATCTTATTCTTACTACACTCGATCACTCTTCCGTCGGCAGGAGCGATCATTTCCTCTTGACCAGCTTCGCCAGATAAGTGGCTGCGTTCTGGATCCCTGAAGAAGAATAGGGTGAAGGCTGTGAAACCAGCCGTTAGAAAGAAGAGGGCGAAGAGGGGTGTGCTTCTGTAATGTAGTTGGAGGGCGCCTGTTGTGGCAGTGAGTATAATCAGTGTGACTGAGATTCTTCTGCCGCCTTTCGCTATCACAGTAGTACTATCCTCCTGCACGTTTCAGGCTCTTCTTCAGGAGTTCAGCGATTCCGTCGATCATCTCCAAGAGCTCGGGGAGGATGGTCAAAACCACGTATGCGATGGCAAAGAGTGCTACAGTTGATCCAATCTTCGCGATCACGTTGTGAGCCATGTAAAAGCTCTCTTCTGGGCTGCCGAACCACATGAATCCAGAAGCTATGATCACGAAGGCGTTTCGCACAAGGTTCAACAGGTATATAATTGGCACGGAAGCAAGAAAGGCAAGAGCAACACGTCTTTTTGATGCGTCGATGCATGCGAGTGTGACACCCATGAAGAGTGCGATGCTCTCGATTGCGGTACAGGCAAGGACGATCCTCACCTTGTGACTGTTAAGACTCAAGACATCCCATTCCACACGCAGCGGCTGAAAATCGATACTTTGGAGCAACCATTCGGTCTGATCGACCACGATTCTGATCAACCATTGGTTAAAAGATGGTATCTCTGCAAAGAAGAAATAGATCACACCACCTATTGCAGCAGCACTTGTTGCACGGTAGAGTTGTAGAGCGTGCTCGGGTTCCGTTCCACTGACTCTTTTTTTCAGAAATTGTATGGCAAAGAATACGCATAATAGCCCCGCGAGAATTGTGGTTATGACATTGAAGTAGTCATCAATCTCGATGTAGTGAAATGGTTTTGTGAACCAGTGGATTGAGAAGATGAACCATCCGATGCCTGCGATTGCTGCCTTCTGCCAATATCTTGACGGGACTATAGCAGATAGGATCAGCATCCCGAGAGCACTGAAGAGGATGAACATGTGACTCATTGGACGTAAGAATAAACTTATGGTATAAAAATCAGGGTGGTGTTTCCAGCCTCATGCAAACATGTTCTTGGGCGGTTGTGATGAAGCTGGCCTCTTCGCCTTTAAGAGGGCATCTTCAAGATGCTTGCTTGAAACAGTCTCTTCGTCTTCTATCAATGCCTGGTGAAGCGCTGTTTTGAGTATCTTTTCAACGAGGTCCCGTCCAGAAAAACCATCCGTCTTGTCTGCAATTTCGCCAAGGTCAACATCCTCAGCAAGCCCAATCGGGAATGTCTCTGAATGCCTCTTCAATATCTCAAGTCTCTCTTTATTATCGGGCAATTTGAACTCAATCTCTTCTTCAAACCTGCTCCTAATAGAAAGATCGATAGCTTGCACCATATTTGTTGCAGCGATCGTGCAAACACCCTCACGTGGCAGTATCCCATCCATCTCTGTCAAGAGCGCGTTGACAACCTCTGCCACATCGCCGCGAAGCTCTTGGTACCTGCGATCCAGTGCTATGGCATCAAGCTCGTCTATGAATATAATACAGGGTGCAACCTCCTCTGCCTTATCGTATAATTGGTGTATTCGCCTCGCACCGTCCCCCACAAACTCCCCTATGAGCTGCGTAGCCTTTATAGGAAATAAAGGAACATCCGTCCTGTTAGAGAGCGCCTTTGCAAGCATGGTTTTACCCGTGCCAGACAGCCCATGGAAGAGGACATTTCGCGGCGCCCAGCGTCCAAATTTCTCTGGACACTTAAGGAATCGTTCGATCAATCGACACTTCTCTTTAGCAGCACCCTGACCAATCACATCCTCAAAACCAATCCCCTCATCTTCTCCTATCGTGATCCGATCAGGTTCGATCTCTTCTATAACAAAAGTCGTCATCCTGCTGATGACAGACCCGTCAGGCTTCACGTCAATTATCTTAAAAGCGAAATCTGGAAACATGCGTTTGTCGAAAAGGTATTCTCCCTTTCTTGCAGTCAAGCCCTGCCACTGCTCCTGTGCATAATACTCAAATACGTCAGGCTCAGAGAACTCAGGGTATTCCTGAAGCATCCCCTGCATAGGATAACCCGCAGGTTTCACCACCACAACACTGCGATCAGATCCAACAGGATCCGATACACTGGTCTTCTCAACCTTCTTACCCGCTACCCGTGACTTTTTCATCCAACACTCTATTGCACCCACAGATATTAAACCTTATCTGACACAACAGAGTATCACGCGTGCGTCCACAGCCACCTATTTGCTCTCACTTGTCGGTCTTTTAATTGGTGTTTTTATACTGAATATTTCAATTATCGGCAAATAGAATGTGGATGTGAAATTATTGAGGTTTATATGCAAAGTATTAAGTGTTTCTGGTCTCTAATAGTTATATTGGTTGGTGAGTTTTACGTGTTTATTGAGCTTGATGGATGGATGTCAAGGCTTCGGTTTTCAGCATGCCATTTTACGCCGGGCCATCCGAAGTGTGGTCGCTTGCATGGCCATACTTATGGTGTTAATGTGCGAATTGAAGGTGAGCAGAATGGAGAGTTTATAATGGATTTTGGTGAGTTGAAACCGATGATTATGGGTGTTTGCGATCTGCTTGACCATAAGGTGCTTTTGGCTGGACGTGACGATCGGATTCAAGTGGTTGAGGATGGCAATGATGTCGAAGTAATTGTGATAGAGGATGGTAAAAGGTATGTTTTTCCGAAAGAGGATGTGGTTATTCTTCCAATTTCATCTGCGAGTGCTGAAGATCTTTGTCAGTTTGTTGCGTCACAGCTCACCGCTCTGCTCTCTAACCATGGGAATATTTCGAGTATTTCTGTGCGGGTAGACGAAGGTATTGGCCAAGGTGCTGGCTGTACGATGGTACTTTAAGTTCTATAGATAATTTAAATTCTCATTGATAGGTTATAGAGAGCATAGTTCTGAGAAAATAGTTCTTGTAGTTATTATAGTGGACGATGAAGCCTTTTTCACCCACCTTTTATGAGATCTTTCAGCATGTGTCCTGTTAGGACGAAGAGCTTTTTTTTGTTCAGATGAGATGCGATCTTTCCAAAGAGTATTGATGGGTGGTCCATGTCGCCGTATTCTCTCACGAGATTCATTATTTTTTCATCACTTAAGAGGTGTATGAACTCGTCCAGCCGTTCGTCGCTGAACTTTCCGATTGCATTGTGGATGTGCATCCCAGTCTTGAGTTCTTTTCCGACTTGTTCCTGCCAAATTCTGTCATAATCACCGAGTGATTCTATTCTTGGATCGCCTCTGGCTGCGACTTCCCCTGCGATTTTGGCGCAGATGGCACCGGGGTAGATTCCGCCCCCTGTTGTTGGTTTCACCTGTCCTGCAGCGTCGCCTGTGATGAGCACTCCACGAGCACTGGTCTCGTTCAGTGCTCCTATTGGTATGCTGCCGAGTGTGAGGCTTGTGTACGAGCCTTTGTAGTTTTTTGATACTGTCGGGTGTTCTCGTAAGAGTTTCGTGAGATACTGGTATGGCGGGGTGTTGTTTGGTTCTGTGCAGAGTCCAATACGTGCGATGGTTTCTGTGGTTGGGACGGCCCATGCGAAGAATCCCGGTGCGAATCTGTTTCCGAGGAATATCTCGACAAAACCAGGATCGCACGTCTCGTACCGTCCCTCGATCTGGATACCAGTTAACGTCTTCTTAACTCTGCCAAGTCCACACATCCGTGAAATATTATTCTGAACTCCGTCTGCACCTATAACCACCTTTGCATCTATCTCTTGTGTGCTACCACAGTGTTTTACAGTTAATACTGCGCCGTCTTCTGTATTTTTAAGTGCTGTTGCTCTTGCAGAGAGCATGATCTCGGAACCAGCGTCAAGCGCGCGGGTTACCAGTGTGCGATCGAAGATCTTCCTGTCAATCACATACGCCCTCGTCCGCACGCCATCAATTCTGATAGAATGCCCGCTTGGTGAGTAGACGTTTGCACCTTTGATCCTCCGGTAAATAAATGAACTATCAGGCTTCAACTCGGACTCGCGCAGCGCTTCTGTACTGATTAAGCCTGTGCACTGGACTGGTGAACCGATGCTTAAGTGTTCTTCAAGGAGCAGGGTTCGTGCCCCGTTTTCTGCACTGCATCGTGCAGCAATAGCACCGATCGGGCCTGCACCAACCACAACCACATCGTATCCCATATTCTTTCAGAGGTCTTAGAGGCTTATTATCATGTGGCCTGGTTGGGTGTATCTAAGGAAGAGTTCTGCCACTTCGTGCGCTTCGATAATTGTAACACCCGGGATTAACTCAGACTCTTCCACCCCTATAATATCAGAACCAAGCCTGCAGCACTTGAATTCAACCCCTATATTCAGACACTCCCACATCTTCTCATCGTACTTTGGCGCGCCATGCCTCTTCCCGGCTTTTCCAAGCAAAACACCCATCGGACCCCATAGTACCACAACCACGTCAAGCCCTTTCTTTCGATAATACTTGGCAAACCGCAGGGTCTCAAGCGGGCTTGTGCTCTCATAGACCATATTTTTCAATAAGAGGAGCACTTTTCTAACTTCACCCTGCGTAGCATCTATTGTCATATACCCACATCTTCCACTTGCATTCACGCTTATATAAGTTGTTCTGCTATGTCGCTTAGGATTATATGATCACAGTACCTGCAGCGTAGCGTCACAGGATCTTTTGCAACTGTGAAAGCTGATGCTACGGGTTCGCCTGTATTGGTGATACAATTGGGGTTCCTACACCTCACGATCCCACGTATCTCACTCGGCAATTCTACCGTGTACTTTGAGACCACATCATAGTCTCTGATAATGTTGATGGTGGCATCTGGTGATATCAGGGAGATCTTATCAACCTCGCGACTGTCAAGCTCGCGCCCCTCTATCTTCACAATATCCTTGAGACCCATCTCTTCACCTGGCACATTCATGGCAACGCTCACAACTGCACTCGTGCCATTATTTATCCCGATTATCCGCATCACAGAGAGCGCCTGACCAGCAGTAATATGATCAATCACAGTCCCATGCTCAATCGAACGGATCAAAAGACCATCCTTCACACCAAATCCCTCCCTTCAAGCAGCTTCACAAGGAGTGCCATTCGCACAGGAACACCGTAAAACGACTGCTTGAAGTAACGCGCATAGGGCGTTTCATCCACACTCGAATCGATCTCACCAACCCGCGGTAAAGGATGCATAATTATAAGATCATCCCTAACACCTGAAAGCATCTCGCTCGTGAGCCGATAGCTTCCAGCAACAGCCAGATACTCGCTTGGCTCTGCAAAACGTTCTCTCTGAATACGCGTCATATACAATACATTCACGCTCTCAAACACATCTTCAAGCCTACTCGTCTCCTCAACAACTATATTACTCTCCAAAAGATCAGATTTTATATGTTCTGGCATCCGTAACTGTGGCGGCGAAACAAGATAGATCCTTACACCATAGAGCGCAAGAGCATAGGCAAGAGAATGAACAGTCCGCCCATACCGAAGATCCCCCACAAGCGCAACACTTATCCCGTCAAGCCTGTTCTCGCGCTTAATCGTGTAGAGATCGAGCAGAGTCTGAGTAGGATGATGCCCAACACCATCACCCGCATTTACCACAGGAACACGAGAATACTCAGACGCCATCCTCGCAGCACCTTCACTCGGATGCCGAAGCACGATAGCATCAGCATACCCACCAACAACACGGATCGTGTCTGCAAGAGTCTCACCTTTCGCAACAGAACTCGCTTCAACAGAACCAAGATCAATAGACGCTCCACCAAGCCTCTTCATCGCAGCATCAAACGAGAGACGGGTGCGCGTACTCGGCTCATAAAACAAAAGAGCGAGCAGCTTATCTTCAAGCAATCTGCACGGCACACCGCTCGCAACCCGCTCAAGCCGTTCTGCAAGCTCGAATATCTCATCAATATCCTCCCTCGTAAAGTCCTTCATCGAGATCACATGGCGCAATGAGAAAGACATCCAACCATGTTATCTCACACAATAAGTTTAAACCTATCGAAGACCCAGCCCCCCGGCCCCTACAAACACTCGACCTTTCGACCTTTACACGCAACCAATGAAGTACAGTTAAAAAAATAAAATTTGCCATACTTCGAAATATAGTTTATATCCATGCGTCGAGGGTGCTCTGTCCGGTGTTTGATGCTTCCTGAAGTCGTTGTATTGCTTTTGAGACACGTTCATGTGAAAAGTCGTGTTTTTCACAAAGTAATTCTATTATTTTATCTTTTTCTGGTTTTTCATAGTTTATTGTATAGTTTTTAGTTGTGGGGGGATTTTGGAAGAAATTTTTGATTGAATCAACCTCTATTATCTCTGCATCGATTTGTTTCAGTGCAGTGTCTATATTTTCGCGTGATTGTATCAGTTTCAGGGCTTTTTTAGGACCTATTCCTTTTATTCCTTTGTTATAATCTGTTCCGATCAGGATAGCGAGATCGATAAGTTGTTCTCTTGTCAGGTTTAATCGCTCAAGGTTTTCTTCAAGACTCAACAGTTCTGGTTTCACCTCCACATACACGTTTTTACGCGGAAGTTTTCGTCTTCCTGTGACTGTGATGTTTCGTATGACCATCGGCGCTCCAAAGAGGAAAGAATCATAATCCTGTGAGGCAACCGCGTATGCATCCCCTTCTTTTACCATGTATGCAGCCTGAGCCTCGCCCTCGGATGGTGCCTGCACCACGGGTATGCCCATATACCCAAGCAGCCTCTCTGCTTCAGCCACCATGGATGCGTCCAGGCGTCCAGATGCCTGAGCATAAATCATTACATCATCGCTTCCAGCCGCAAGCGCCTCTTCCCACTTTTCCATTGCAGCAATTCGAGTCTGTACACGCTCTTCTATCGTGCCAGCCTTGAAAAGAGGTGGCGTGCCGTCAAATACAAAGACAAGCTTGATGCCTGCTTCAATAAGATTGGTGGATCTGTAGAGCAGCCCAGAGAGATGTGACGTGACGCGCCCGCCTGCATCCTTGAGTGGCGTGCCATCGCGCTGGCGAATTACGCTCAAGAATTGATAGAGCATGTTGTATGCATCGACAACTATCGTCCTGCCAGCGAGATCCGAAAGCTCAACAACCCTCCTCTCAAAGAGACCCCCAATATCAACACCCATCAAACCAACCTACCATACAAACACACATACAAATAAAATGGCTTAAACTTTTTCCCACTATTTTACGAGTACTGGTCTACGGCGTGTATATCTATCGATATCGGGACTTTTGCAAGGCTACCAGTCTTGATACCCATCGGGTGCGATTGTAATAAATCTATTAATCTATCCCTGATGCGGTCGATGGTGAAGGAGGTATGAAGATGGAAAAATAAAGAGTGAAGAGTGAAAAGAAGTAAAAAGAGGATCATAGGAAAACGAAGGGGGAATGGGTTAGTGTTCAAAGATAAATTTATCTATCCAAAAAAATATAATACCACCTATCAAGTTAGCTATTATCACATGGAGTATCTCCACACCTAACAAGGCTATTACTCCTGCCAAAGTAAAATTGGTAAGCTGCCATCTAATTAAATACAATGGTAGATGCAAAAACACTCTTTTATCCAATTTTGTCCTACGAAGAAATATATATCGATCAAAAGGAAAGAAAAACAACCCACCTATGAAATTGGCAAAACCAGCCATGATAAACGGCGAAAGATGATAAGACTCAAGAAGATATAAAATATACCAAAGTAGGGGAGTGGACAGCTGCCAACGCAGTAAATAGATAGGATACGCCTCAATTATATCTGCTGTTATCACCTTTGCCATTGGTTATCTGTAACACGTCATCTCTTATCTCTTCTTCTGATCGAATGACAGTAACCTTTTTAACATGTTACAGTGAAGTATAGCACTCTATGTATCCAGTAAATGCTCAGTCAGTTCGCGTTTGCTGGGCGCTTACTCGTACTCTTGCCCAGGTGGCCTAGTTGGTTAGGGCGCCAGACTCATAGGGAATGATAAACAGGCGTTAAAGCCTCCTGAGAAATCTGGAGGTCACGGGTTCGGATCCCGTCCTGGGCATTCAATAAACATTCTCGCATCCATTCAGCTTTTTCAACCGTTCGCATTTGGCACATGCTCCCCCCTTGGTTCTGATCTAACACCCGAGCAAGCTGAGAACTCCCATTAGCCGCAACTTATAAGTATGGGCTATTCCTACAACTGGATGGGTGATCTATAATGAATGTTGATGAAAGACAGGAGATGAGTGAAGATGTTAAGAGGTATGCAACCGATGCTCTTGGGATGGATATTGTGGGAATTGCTCCAATTGAACGATACTCGGACTGCCCACCAGAGTTTCACCCCAAGCGATTGCTTCCAGATCCGAAGGCTGTTGTGACGATGGGGCTTGTTCATAACCCTGATATGGTTGAGGATTCTAACATACACGAATGTAGATCTGCGATTGACATCCATGCAATAGATACAGAGAACCTTCGAGCTGGCTATAGACTTGCAAAGTATATAGAAAAGAGATGGGGGTATTCAAGTGGTGCTACAGGTCTTCCTGTCCATCTTCCTGCTCCTTTCTTGAGAGAGGGGTTAAAAGACATCAAAGAAGCGGTAAAGCCTGCTGTTTTTATCTCTATAAAGATGGGAGCAGTACTTGGAGGACTTGGAAAGCGTGGTGTGAATGATCTTCTAATACATCCAGAGCATGGTGCAATAGTCAGGCTCGTCTCTGTTGCAACAGAGGCACCACTTGCAGGCGATCCACTGGCAGACTTTAATCTTCTCTGTGACGAGTGTGAGGGCATGCCATGTATCACGGAATGTCCTACAAAGGCACTTTCTGTAAAGAAGGGCGATCCTTACACCCTGGGCTCGATAGAATGGCAAAAGTGTTTCAACTTTATTGGAAACGAGGCTTTGATGCTTGGTAAGCCAGGATGTCTGCAGTGTGCAGTGGTGTGTCCTCACAGCAGATCTAATAGATAAAAGCAAAAGGAAACAAAAGGTGGAATCCAAATGGTTCGGCTAAACGATTCCGATGAAAAAAACTTTAAAGAACTGAGATCACTTGCACTGGGGCTTGGTGCGAATGATGCATTCGTTGTGCCTGCAAGCGAGATCGTTCTGGAAAACAGAACCGTTTTGAAGTGCCGATTTGGCTGTATCGGCTATATAAGTCATGTATGCCCACCTTTGATACCAACAGTTGACGAGTTCAGGACCATGCTCCAGGAATACAGTTGGGTCATGCTTGTGGACTGGAAGACCAGTGTCAAACTTGATAAAGATATCAGCGAAATGTTCACAAGGCTTTCGTTTGAATCTGGGGGAAGCGAGCTGGACAAAAAATATTTAGGGCAAATGAAAAATATAATCCGAGACAGAAAAGAGATCATACAGCCAGGAACACTCCAACTGGAAAAGGAGGCTTGGAAGATGGGGTATGCGATGGCTTTTGGAACATTTCCTGGCATGTGCACCCTGTGCGCTAGCGATGATTACACAACGGTTGACTGTGTGGAAAAAGGCACTTCCCTCTGCAAGCATTACACCGCAATCAGACCGTGTTTGATGGGGCTTGGAATCAGACTGGACAAAACCCTTGAGAAACTCGGACTTGACCTGCCAAAATTCCCTGTACTGGGAATCCCCCAGCAGTACACGATTGTCCTGCTCGACTGAAATAAGCTGAATATGCCTCATCGGGATAGATGAAAAATATTTTTGACACATTCTCTATTTATGGCTATACCGTTATTTGGACGCGTCTGACGAAGATCAGGAAAACAAATATTACTTATACCTAAATTACAGATAGCAGTACTTGAATTACTGTCTTGGTGGTGTGTTAGGTTTGAGGTTTGATCGGTTCACGTTGAAGGCTCAGGAAGCAGTGCAAGAGGCACAGAATATCGTTCTTGAGAATGACCAGCAGCAGTTGGATGTCGAGCACTTGATGCTTGCTCTTTTGGAGCAGTCCGAGGGCGTGGTGCTCTCGATTCTTCAGAAACTTGGTGCAAATACTGCTGCAATCAAAAAAGCAACTTTTGAGGAGATACAGAAGCGTCCACATGTGAGCGGTGCGGGTGCAGGAGAACTGTATCTTACCCCGCGTTTCAATCAGGTGATAGATAGTGCTTTTGATCAGATGGAAGAGCTGCAGGATCAGTACGTGAGCACAGAGCACTTGCTGCTTGCTATTTCTGGTGAGAGCGATGGTGCAGCCTCAGCCATCCTGCGAGTAGAGGGTGTTACACGTGATGCTATCTTGAAGGCTCTTGTTGACATCCGCGGCAGCCAGCGGGTGACAGATCAGACACCAGAGGACAAGTACCAGGCTCTCGAAAAATATGCAAGAGATCTCACAGAGCTTGCCAAGCTCGGAAAACTCGACCCGGTCATCGGGAGGGATGACGAGATCCGCCGTGTGACACAAGTCTTGTCGCGTCGTACCAAGAACAATCCTGTTTTGATCGGTGACCCTGGTGTTGGCAAAACCGCGATTGTCGAGGGTCTTGCCCAGCGTATCGTGGCTGGTGATGTGCCTGATACCATCAGTGGCAAGCGGGTCGTGGCATTGGATATGGGGGCGCTCATTGCAGGTGCCAAGTACCGAGGCGAGTTTGAGGACAGGCTCAAAGCGGTTATAAAAGAGGTTCAGGAGTCAGAGGGCAGTGTTATTTTGTTCATCGATGAACTCCACACTCTTGTGGGTGCTGGTGCTGCTGAGGGCGCAATGGACGCATCAAACCTGTTAAAACCAGCCCTTGCACGAGGCGAGCTTCGATGCGTCGGCGCAACAACGCTCAACGAGTATCGAAAGTACATTGAAAAGGATGCTGCACTCGAGCGTCGCTTCCAGACCGTGCTCGTGGACGAACCCACCGTGGAAGATACCATATCAATTCTCAGAGGACTTAAAGAGAAGTATGAGATACACCACGGCGTGCGCATAAAAGACTCGGCGCTCGTCTCTGCCGCGATCCTCTCAAACAGATACATCACTGATCGATACCTCCCAGACAAAGCAATCGATCTCATAGACGAAGCAGCCTCTCATCTCCGAATCGAGATTGCAAGCATGCCCGCTGAACTGGACGAGATCGAACGCCGAATCAGAACGCTTGAGATCGAAAAAGAAGCTGTCAAGAAAGAAAAAGACGAACCATCCAAGGAACGATTGGATGCAATCGAAAAAGATCTTAAAGAACTGCAGAAAACAAGCAGCCAGATGAAAGCACACTTAGAGCGCGAAAAAAATCTGATCTCACAGATACGCAGGATAAAAGAAGAGATCGACCGTGCTAAGATGGATGCCGAGAAGGCAGAGCTTGAAGGAAACCTCGGACTGGTGTCAGAAATCCGCTACGGCAAACTGATCGAGCTGAACAGAGAGCTGGAAGAAGCAAACCAAGAGCTTGCAGAGATCCAGAAAGATCGAAAAATGCTGAAAGAAGAAGTGGACGAAGAAGACATCGCAGAAGTGTTATCCAAATGGACCCACATCCCGGTCTCAAAGATGCTTGAAGGAGAAATGGAAAAACTCGTTCAGATGGAAGAACGAATAAAAGAACGCGTGATCGGACAAGATGAAGCCATAACAGCAGTTGCAAACGCGGTTCGCCGCGGAAGAGCAGGAATTTCAGAACCCAATCGCCCAATCGGAAGTTTCATATTCATGGGACCAACAGGCGTTGGCAAGACCGAACTCTCACGCGCCCTCGCAGAATTCCTATTCGACGAAGAAGAAGCAATGATACGAATCGACATGAGCGAATACATGGAAAAACACACGGTAGCAAGACTCATCGGAGCGCCGCCAGGATACGTCGGATACGAAGAGGGCGGGCAGCTGACCGAAGCTGTGCGACGCCGCCCCTACTCAGTAATACTCTTTGACGAAATCGAGAAAGCACACCCAGACGTCTTCAACCTCTTCCTCCAAATACTCGATGACGGACGACTCACCGACGGACACGGACGCACAGTAGACTTCAAAAACACCGTGATCATCATGACCTCAAACGTCGGCAGCCAATGGATCGAACTCGCCAAAAACGAAGAAGAAATGCGATCACAGGTCATGGAAGCACTCCACGAAAAGTTCAAACCCGAATTCCTGAACAGATTAGACGACATCATAATATTCCACCCCCTAACACAAGAACAGATAAAGAGCATAGTAGACATCCAACTCCACAGCCTCCGAAAACGACTTGCAGAGAGAAAGCTCTCACTCAACCTAACAGACGCTGCAAAAGAATTCCTCGCAAAAGCAGGATACGACCCAAACTATGGAGCAAGACCCTTGAAACGCGCAATACAACACCACATCCTCGACCCCCTAAGCCTAAAAATAATCGCAGGAGAATTCTCTGAAGGCGACACTATAGAAGTGAGCGAAGAAAACGGGGAACTCACATTTATATCTTCTGGGTGATGCATCGATAATAAAAATTATTTTTTATATTTTTAATTTGAGGGAGTTAAGTTATATCTGCGTTTAAAGAATTTTAATATGTTGGTTGTGTCGCGTTCGAGTAGTTCGGAGGCGGTGGGGGCATCTTTTTTTAGGGCTTGTGGCCAGTCGATGAGTATTGTTTTTCCGTTTTCTTCGAGTATATTGAATTCGCTCAGGTCGCCGTGAATGAATCCCAGTTTGTAAGCTATGTCGATCTGTTTCATGATTTCGTTAAGGCAGTTGTTGGGGTTTGTTAGGTGTTGGTCTTTTAGGAGTTTGCCATTGCAGCGTTCCATCACGATTGCGTGGCGGTTGTGGTCTATTGGTTCAGGCACTGATGCTGTTGGATAGAGTGCTGTTAGCGCTTTGTATTCTCTCTCTGCAGCGAGTCGTGAGGCGTATATCCATGAGATGTGTTGCCTCTCACCGAGGTAGTTGCGCTTGCGGCGGACGTGTTTAAAGGTTCCCATTCCTTCGCGGTGGAACTTGATTATGATTTCACGTTCGAATAGCCCGCTCTGTCCTTCGTAGACTACAGACTCTTTTCCAACTCCGATTACGCCACCGATGGTTGAGACGGTCTCCCGCTTCGCGAAGGTGTTCAGTGCCAGAATGTCGTAGGCTTCAAAGTAGATTCTGAAGCCTTCATAGGGCTTGTTAATGCGGTGGACGAGTTTCTCCTTTGCAAGGCCTTTGAGTCTGAATTTCAATCTTTCTTCGCTCAGGCGAGTATACTTCACGAGTTCTTCTATAGGCACCCATTTGTGATATCGCATACCGATTTCGATTCCGAGTAGTATGCGAAAGTCATCCTCTGAAAGCTTCTTGAACGTAAGAGCAAGCTCATTCTTCACAATACATAGTTAGAACTGCATCATTTAAAGATGTGTGGATTCGAGGTCGACAGCATCTTTCATTGCTGAGAACTGCTTAATCTAAACTCTCGCTTTAGGGTCTCCTCTTTGACTCGCCACAGACGATGCCTGTAGCGATCAGATGTGCAGCCCGCAGGGGCTCTGGAATATTGCTGCGGGTGGACGACAACCTAACAATCCGCACGGCATCCTCTTCACGCAATCCTGCAAACTGGATGTAAATTGGCCTGTCAGGATCCCTGGTTACGACTCGAACGATCCTGCCCGCGCGCAGTATGGTGTCCCAGCGCTGCTCTCCCTCGGATAGGTGGGTGAGGGCTCTTCGTATCTTCTCAAAGTCTGGTATCTTTCTCATAGCAACGATCACAGGAAGCTCGGTCTCATGGCACAGTCTTTGTATATCTACTACGTTGAACCCTGCGAAGGTGATACCATCAAGGAGCACTGCGCGTAACTGTCTGAAGTGACGTGTCTTTCTGACCATGTCTACCAGCCGCTCTGTAGCATTCATCCCGTCCCTCGTGATCGTTGTGCGCACCACACCGTCCAGCCACTCCCCGCCTCTGAAGACAGTTCCGACCACAAGCACCTCTTTTCTCGATAGGAACGAATCATCCACCCCAAGCAAACGTATCTCTGGCTTGACAGCAAATCTCGAGTTCATCAGTTATATGCCTGTGTAATATCGTAATATTCCAGCAACTCCCCCGAAAGCATTCAACAATTGATCGCCTTCTTCAAAATCTGTAGAAATGAAAACAACTTCCGTGTTCATCTGATCTGCAATCTCTGATAACTCTTCCACAACATCAACCACTTCCTTCACATTCACAGTTTCACCACAACCCCTGCAGACCAATGTATCAATATCCTCACCAGGCCTTTTCACGATGATTATACTCTCTTCACGACCACAACTCGAACAGACCACAGATACCCTGACCTTCCTCAACCCCTCTGATAAGAGCAGAGTCTCAACCGCACCCATCCCAAGATTTCCCTTCACCTGGTCTACACCGTACGACGCCCTCCCTTTATCCTTAACAAGCTCCTTCATGAAGCGCTGCATATACCCCTTCTCTCTCATTATGTCAAGCCCTTCGAGAATATCCCCTGCATTCTCAACAAGCTCATACAACCCAGACTCGTCGGTATACGAAGTGTCAACCAAGCCAAGTATCTTCTGCTGCATCTCATGGTGGAGATACTCGCCCTCCCTGAACTCTTCCTTCGTGGGTGACGGCCCGCCAATTATAATCCCTTCAAGATCCTTTCGTTCGATCGGGAGAAAAACCTCATCTGCACGCTCACCAATACGAGTATAAAACTCATTTATGGCTATCAATCGCAATTGCTGGAACCGTCGTGAACTCTGCCCACCCTTCCGCTGCTTACCAGGAACTGCTGACGTGAGATGCCTCAACGACTCAATATGCGTACCCTGCAAGAGACCGATCGTTGCCTCCCGCCTATCAAGCACAATCAATCCAAAAGTCTTCTTATCCGTCAACATCTCCTCAAGAGGTTCCAAAAAGAAATCTGAATCACAATGATACTTATACAATGGAAGAGGCTCAGGAGGCTCAATTATCACAGTCTGCATATCCGTCTTGTCAGCGCCAACATCAACTGCACCAGTGAATATAACAACACCATTCTCAGGCGCCCCCTTCATGTACCTGAGCCTCGATAGTAGTGAATCAAGGGCACTCAACACGTTCGTACGCGTCAACCGCGATTTAATATTCGAAGCTTGCCCATACTCCTCCTTCAACTGGGATGTAACATCAGAGAGCTGCTTATCATGCGGAATATAGAGCGAGATCAACTCAGTGCCCCTGCCACGCTTTTCCCGCAAAGCCTCAAGCTGTTTCTTAAACTCATACTTCCTACGAGCTTCAAACTCCTCCAAACAAATCACCAAAACCAAATCAAACAGACAAAGACATGCCAGGGCAAACCAAACAGATCAAAACAGAACACCACTAAACCATGACAAACAACAGCTATTCAACCTATACTAAATAAACAATTCCCCAAACAGCACTTCGCGGGACAAGAGCAGAAAAATTCTTCTTAACCTAACTTTGACACTTTGCTCTACTGAAATATCAAGAAAATGTATTTGGAAAAACCATGGGTTAAGGGTCGTTTTGACTTGTTTGGTCAAGTACTTGGTACTTGACTGTTTTCGTCTTAAAATCATCTGAGATTATTGGGGCCGGGTTATAAAATCTCGACAGATATCCTACGTCAGAATCAGATTTGATACACGATCAAATCTTTTTGACACAATCAGGGTGTCTATTCTTGATCGATTGGCAAATGCGAAACGATTCTGCGAGTCATAAAAACCTTTAAGACTTGTTTGGTGTGTATAGCGTCTTATGGTTGGGAAGGTTGTTTCGACGGATCAAGCTCCACCAGAACGAGCATGGTATCCGTCGACCCAAACTCCGTTGAAACAACATCTTGCATCCTGATAACCTCCAGATCATCTGGCATCATACCGTCAAACGAAGGATCAAACTTCATCTGAAGAGACCCGAAAGCCATAACAGCAGTGAAGACCAAAACAATCAGTAAAATTAATACAGGATACTTCTCCTGAACCACTGCTAACCTGCGCAAGGCATTTTCAATGAATTGCATAGAGCTTGAGGTTTATAGGGTATTCACAACCACACTCAGATAATATACCATAATTCCCGCACACATAAAGATTTCGATTATTCGAGGTTGTCAAATCTCTCACTCTAAAGAAACTATCAACAACTTGAGGAAGGATTTGTGATTTTTTCAAGTGTTTGTGTTGGGAAGAATCTAAATATAGTGAGAGCGTAGTTGTGTGTTTGAGTATGTCTGAGAAGAGAACGCCGTTTGATGAAATTATGCAGCGGATTGAAGATATGGTTGAGCAGATGGTTGAGGATATGGATATTGATTCGGATATGTTCAAGCCGTCGATTTATGGGTTCAGTATTACTCAGGGTGGTGGTGATAAGCCAGAGGTTCGTGAGTTCGGTTTTTCGCCTGGCAGTTCTGATGTTGTCGAGCCTTTTGTGGATGTGGTGGAGTCTGAGTCGCAGGTGCATGTGATGGTGGAGTTGGTTGATGTGGAAAAGGAGGATATCAGTACGCGGTGTAGTAGCACGAAGGTCATTATCAGGGTTAAGGCGTGTGATGAGAATAGGAGTTATGATGTGGAGTTGCCGGGTGAGGTTGATCCGAAGACTTCGAGGGCGACGTATAATAATGGTCTTCTTGAGATAACGTTGGATAAGATCGAGGATAATGCCCGTGATGTCCCGATTGAGTAGTCTTTTGTTGCAGTCGGTTTGGTTTTAGTTTTTTCGGGGTTGTCTCTCTTTCTGGGTTTGGTCGGAACAACAATCTCTTTATGTGATGAGTCATTGTTTGTGGTGTGTTGAAATCACTTGAAGTGATATAATTATAATTGTTAAATATTTTATATCTTTCTGAGGTGAGATTATAGATGGCAAATTTGAATTCCACAATAACCCTAATCGGAACACGGCTTGCAAAAATAGGGAACGAGTTCATCTTTTACGGACCAACCCCCGACTGTGGAGACTGCAAACTGAAAAACACGTGCAACAACCTGGAACCCGGGAACAAGTACAAGATTACAGGCGTCAGGAACGGGCAGGTCCATGCGTGTGCAGTGCACGACACTGGTGTGTATGCTGTCGAAGTGATACCAGCTCCAACAACAGCCCTTGTCGAGTCAAAGATGGTATTCAACGGCTCAAAGAAGAACCGTCCAGATGCGTGAAAGGGTACTCAATGGAAGCAGTAGTCCTGAGATAGAACCCTTTTTCCAGGTAAATACTCTGACTGATATAGGGAAATGATGCTCCAAAATGAGGGATAACAATGACAGACCATCAACTCTTTGATCTAACCGTCGGATATGCAAGTTTTAAGAACCCTGTCGCACTTGCCCCAATGGCTGGAATCACAGACGCGGAATTTGCAAAAAAGACCGCCCAGGCAGCCGGCCTGATAGTGATCGGTGCGTATAATCTCGATTTTGAGACCAATGAAGCTGCTAAACGAATGAGTGAACGGGGGCGTAAGGAGTTCATAACAGAAGATCCGATGGAGCTTCTGGAATCGGAGCTTGAGAAACTGGGAGATCTGGACAGTGTGATCGCAGTGAATGTGCGCGCCGTCTCTACAGAAGATTACATGCAAGCAGCACTCCTCGCGCGAAAGCACAACGCGATACTCGAACTCGATGCACACTGCAGGCAACCAGAGATAACAGACCTTGAAGCTGGAGAAGAGCTCATAAACGACTCGGATAAACTCAAAAACCTGATTCAGAGAATAAAAAGAACTGGCGTAGTCTTATCGGTCAAAATACGCGCCAATGTGGTGGAAAACACCCAACTTGCGCGTATGATAGAAGCTGCAGGTGCAGACATTCTACATTTCGATGCAATGGGAACTCATGGCGCTGACCTCAGAGCGCTGCGCGATGTCAGGGACGTAACAAACCTTTTCCTGATCGGAAACAACTCAATTCGCGATTTCGAGGCTGCAAAAGAGATGTACGGACGTGGCGCGGACATGATATCTGTGGCAAGAGGGGTGCTTGAAAACCCAGAACTCTTGAACGAGCTTGCAATCGCAACAACAGCACTCCAGAGACAGACCGGCTGGTACAATGTGCCAAAACACCTCTGTGGCGGCGGAGACCTGCGTGCCCTCACCTTCTGCTGTCTACCAGTAAAACACTGTGCAGTACACACCGCTCTCAAGAAAGTGGGCATGACACCAAGACAATTTGCAGAGTTCAAGATCAACTTTGTGAACGGCACGCCACTCCAGTACGGCGACGGCACGTGTTTTGGGAGCATGGCATGGTGCTGCAAAGCAAGCAAGCCCTGTTTCTTACGCGACAGCGTGCTCGACACAATAGACCTCTCACACACAGAGTACACAGAACTCAAAAAACGAATGGCAGACCACATCCTTGCACAGAGAAAGAATAACCCTCTCAGATGACTCCCGACGAGATTGCACAATGCGCAACCCTCGCAATGGCGCTTGAAGTATCAGCCACACCAAAACCAGGGAACATCGACAGAGAACACAACTACCCAGACACACGATACGAACACTTCCTTGCATCAGCCATCGCAACATACCCACACTTTGCAGAAGCAGCAAGAAAGAGAAAAAACCTTGGAAACCTCTTACACGACGCAGTAGCAGAAAGCAACAAGTGGCAACACGGAGGAAACACTCACTTCGGCGCACTCATCCTTCTACTACCACTCGCAATGGCAGAGGGAAACACTGTAAAAGCTCATGAAATCGTGAAAAAGACCACCACGGAGGATGCAATCCACTTCTACAAGGCATTCAAAGAAGCAGGCGTGAACGTCCCCAAAGTCAGCAAACTGAGCCTCCACGACCAGAACGCCACAATAGAAATACACCGAGAAAAGAAGACACTATACCAACTCATGCAGATAGCAGAAACCTACGACGAAATCGCAAGAGAATGGACGCACAGATTTCCGCTGACACGAGAGGCGCATAAACTACTGGTAAACCACACCAAAAACCAGAATGCAGACATAAACGAAGCAATCGTACAAACCTACTTAGAAATACTGAAAACAGAACCAGACACATTCATCCAGACAAAACACAACAGAAAAACAGCAATACAAACATCAAAACAAGCAGCAAACATCATAAACCAGATCAAAAAAGAGGGATACGCCAATACACTACCAGAAATCAAAAAATTCGACACCCACCTGTTATCAGAAAAGATAAACCCTGGTTCCACCGCAGACATAATAATAGCAGGACTATTCCTACTACTACTCGGAGGCTACCGATACTGACAACCAAAACCAAAACACCCGGACTCTCAGACGGAATAAACGAGATAATAGCAGTCACAACAAACCCGGACAACACAGCAAACGCAGCACCAATAGGACTACACAAAGAAGGGAACAAACTACAGATACACCTCTACCCAAACCAGACCCAAGAGAACCTCAAACGCACCCAACACCTAACAGCAAACATCACACACGACCCCCTACTCCTAGTAACAAGCGCCCTCTCAAAACCAGACCAAAAAGAATACACCAAAATCGAATACCAAGAAAAAAAATACCCAATACTGAAAAACAGCGACGCATGGATACTTTTAGAAGTAGAAAAAAAAGACCCAGCCAGAACACCCACAACCTACACACTACAACCACTCACACACGCAGTCAGAAAAGAGAAGACCCATGCGATAAACCGTGGGAGAAACGCAGTGATCGAAGCAACCATCCATGCCACACGCTACGTACTCAACCACAACCAAAAACACCTGAACCAGATAAACTATTACAACCGAATCGTGAAGATATGCGGAAGACCAGAAGACAAGAAGGCAATGGAGACACTATACGAACTCTGCAAGATCAGATAAAAGCAAAAGAGATGATGAGATGCTATTGTTCATCCTTATGGTATAAATCCAAGAAAACTATTTTTTCATCATTTTTTATGTACAAATAAGACAACCTAAAAGGTGGAGTATAAACTTCTCTGGTGCCTTTTCTGCCGTATCTCATAGGTTTACCAGTTTCTGGATGTATAGGAAAGTATAAACGTTCCTGTACTCCAAGTAAATCCGACCGAAGATAGGATTTTCTTGAGAATCTATGATTTTAAGAATCTCCTTTTTGACTTTCAACTTTAATCGCTGATCCTTAATCTTCCGAACCTTCTTTTCAAATGAAGGGTCATAGCAACAGTTACCATTCTTCAATTTCGGCAGCAAAGTCTCTGGCGTTCATCTCTTTATAGAGTCCTTTTTCATATCTTTTCAGAGCGTCCTCTGTTCTCTTTGCAAAAGTAGGATCCTCTTCAAAATTTTTACCCAAATCACTTGCTTTTTTCAGGATTAACTGATTTCCTAAAGGAATTACTACCTGCCCCTTTGAGCTGAGCTTCGTTACTGCGATATCAATCATACCCATCACAACGTAAGATCAGTCTTACAGAAAACATAAATCTTTCGAGAGGTTTTTCCTTTTCACTTATTGCATCCGCTTGCACACACAAAATCGAGTTCTCCCACAATTCGCCTGATGCTATATATGCAATGCTTCTGCCCTGTTTAGCCCCAGCCACTCCACCCCGCTTCGAAAGGCTTGTCTCATAATTGGATATTTTGCAAAATTGGATACTCATTTTTCGATATAAAACCATACTTGTTCTTCTTTTTATTTGGATTTTGAATTGTGAGACAGCCCCTGATTCGGGGATATATATGACAATTTGATCTTCTCTTCCTGTTGTCTCTACCCATTTTTCCCTCCTTAACTATAGGAGGTAGGTAGTTTAAGTATTATAACCATATATCCGCAAAACCGTCATAATTGGTATCCCATTCACGCACGATTGTTGGTTTAGGCGTTGGTGTTGATGTTGGCGAAGGTGTAGGTGTTATTATAGGTGTTATTGTAGGTGCGGATGTGGGTGTGGGTGGAGGAAGAGGTTCCACTGTCAAAAAACTCCCTCCAAATAAAATAAAAATTCCGAGTGCAACCAGAATTAAACCAGTACCGCCTTTCACTTTAAGAATTTGTGTTTCAAG
>Ga0180301_10000582_pt1 | contig 28158 bp, 32 predicted proteins | sample GuaBasSediGuay16_FD_121797 | JGI IMG/M metagenome (GOLD analysis project Ga0180301, IMG submission 121797) | Subseafloor sediment microbial communities from Guaymas Basin, Gulf of California, Mexico - Guay16, Core 4569-2, 12-15 cm | ecosystem: Environmental > Aquatic > Marine > Hydrothermal... | reverse complement strand
CAGGTAACCGTAAGATTGTAGATGGAGACACGGGCACTATAGTTAACTAAAAAGCCTCTCCACGACACTATCTCGAGGTCAACTATCCCTAAGGGCACCTCGCTAACACCTATATATCCATTTTCGTCTAGAGTGCCTTTAATGAGCGTACCATCCAGTTTCCTAACATGAACCTCAGCATAGCTCATTGGAGTACCGAAGGGAGTTACAACCCTAATCGGATCACCTAAGACAAATACAGGAGTTAATATCATGTATATTGTTATAAAAATAAATAGTATTAACGTAGAAATTTTTCCCAAGATTCAACACCCTCCTTAAATAAATTAATCCATGTTCATTATTTAAGAATTAAGCTATATCTATTTCACTGATTCTCTAAAACCAGTATATATTTTCCAGAAAATAAAGTGACGAATCACTTACGTCTTAAAAAGATAGGTTGTGAACAACAGGATGAAAATGTAATGTAGAGAGGTTACCAGGTATACTAAAACCAGATAAAGTGTTTCCATGCTGAATATTTCCGAGATATCTAGACCCATATATATTATGTAGGGTATTGCCACTACTATGTTTAAAATAGTTTTCTTTATAAATTTAGTAAGAATATTGTGTTTTTCCTCGCGGAAAAATGTTTTTACTTCTTTATACGCATATGCAAATGAGGTGAACGTAAAAATAAACCATGTAAAGAGACCACCCATATATGGTAAGGTTTCTTCAATTGCTACATAGCCTAGAATAATCTTTATCCAGTAGAAATACTGTGAAACAAGATACACAGCATATACAAGTGTTGCTACTGCCATAAAAGCATATATTATTCTAAGAAACTTTGCAAGCTTTCCCACTAGTCCTCCCTTTTCATTTGTTTTCATGTTTCTACTGTTTACCGTAACGTTTATATATATTTTTTGTTTATATATTTTTTGGGGGTTGTTTTGAGGGTTAGGGTTGTTATCTTCCTAGCATTTATCTTGATGCTTCTGGTTGCTGGCTACATGATCCTCGTCTTCGCCTTGCCCAAGGAAGCCTACATCGTGGTCAAGGTTTACAGGGAGGGTGTTTTGAAGCCTGGGGCCGTCTACCTCAGGGCCCTATACCCCCAAGGCTTCAAGTTTATTGGGGGAGGATACGCCAAAAACGGTGTATACAGGTTCAAGATAAATGTGGGGGAGCTTGCTTCTGCTTGGGCTGGGGATAGGAGGGGGACTATACCAACGTTCCTAATAACAGTTTTCACCGAAGACGGTTACGCGGAAACAAAGGCAGTAAACATCGAGTGGATTAAACTTACACCACTAAGCGTAAACACGTTCACACTAGAACCAAAAAACAAGAGGAAAAGATTTCTAAGAATACAGGAGGGTGCGTCATGCCAGTCCATGACATGCCCGGAAACATATGGATGCGACTACTGTGCAGTAATGGTAGACACCTTCGAATACTCTGGAAGAGTACTACTAATGAAAGCGGTGACAAATGAAAATAGCTCTGCGGACATGAGCTACTCCTACCACGTGGATAAAAAGGCTGGCTTCAGCATAGCCGTAACATTCTTCAGTACAGAGGTCTGGGAGATAGCGGGATACACATGGTACTCTAGGAGTGGGGGTGGGTCGGCTGCAGACACCCCCGGCAGGGGTGAAACAGGATACATATCAATGGTCATGTACTTGAGGTACGAGAAATGGTGCTTCTACAGCAACTTCCAGCTGGAGGACGAGGAGGTGGTGATATATGCCGTAGACTTCGACCCAAACACACTAACAAACAAGCCAGGATACCAGGTCCCAGTAAACCAATGGACAAACCTAGGAACATACACATCCACGGATCCCCTTAAGCCTATCTACGTTGAAACTGAGGGTGAACTAGGCTCGGGGAGGATAGCCGTAGACATAAAATGGTTCATAAACAAGTTAATAAGCCTAGCCAAACTACCAGCATGGGCACAGGCAGCAGCAAACTTCGCAAGCCTATTCCTAGCAATAAAAATAATATACCAAAACGTATACGCATTCAGCTACAGCATATTCATATTTGGAGACACCGGAACAACACACACCATCCAAAGAGCAACACACTACTTCCCCAACCTAAACACACCAGCACTATACTACAAAACAACAAAAGTCTAAACCCTAAACCATTTCAAATTAAATAAAGAGAAAACATTATTCCAGCAGGAACCATATCATTGTATTATTCTTTCTTAACGTTTACATAGTTCATCAAGGTCAAATAATAAAAACGTTTTTCGCTATGATTTAAGCGGTGTGAAGAAGAGTGGTCTTTCTGGCTGATAGAATCCATAAATTAAGCTACGCTATAAGGGAGTTTGTACCCTTAGCTAGGAGCCTTGAGGAGAAGGGGGAGCGTGTCCTTTACCTCAATATAGGAGATCCCTTGAAATACGATTTTGATACACCCAGTCACATTAAGAAGGCGCTGTGTGAAGCGGCAACCGAGGGATATAATTACTATACTTTTTCTGAGGGGGATCCGGAGCTTAGGGAGGCTATAGCCTTGAAGGAGCGGAAGTGGCATGGGGTCGACGTTAAAGCGCGGAATGTTATAGTTACCCATGGGGTTTCTGAGGCAATAAATTTTGTCTGTTCGGTTCTGCTAAACCGGGGCGAAAAAGCTCTAATACCTACACCAACCTATCCCCTATACCAAACCTATATTCTAATGTTCGGCGGTAAACCGGTAAGTTACCGGTGTCTAGAGGAAAATGGATGGCAGCCTGATATCGAGGATATTGAAAAGAAGATTGATGAGAAGACAAAGTTTATTGTTGTAATAAACCCAAACAACCCTACTGGGGCCCTCTACGAAGAAAAGACTCTAAAGAAAATCCTAGATATAGCGGCGGAGCATTCACTTGTAGTAGTGTCGGATGAAATCTACGATGGGATAGTCTTTGAAGGAGAGTTTAAGAGCCTTGCTAAAGTATCGAAGGATGTTCCTGTCATAGTGCTAAACGGTTTCTCGAAAACCTTTCTCATGACGGGTTGGAGGCTAGGGTATCTTTACGTGTACGACCCGACGGAACGGGTTGAAGAAACCTTAATGGAAGCATTCATAAAAGTTGCCAGATGTAGGTTATGTGTCACAACGCCTATCCAGAGGGCGGGGGTGGCTGCATTAAAGGGGTCGCTGCAGCATTTGGAGGAGATGAAGAAAAAACTGTTGAAACGGAGAGATTTCATTTATAAAAGGGTTAATGAAATTGAGGGTCTCGAGGCAGTTAAACCGAAAGCGGCGTTCTATATTTTTCCTAAAATATCTGAACGCGTTGGGATCAAAGATGACAGAGAGTTCGTGAAAAAACTTCTATTGGAGGAAAAAGTTTTGGTGGTACATGGCTCTGGTTTTGGGGACGGATGTAAAGGCCACTTTAGGGCTGTCTTCCTTCCCCCTGAAGAAGTACTTGAAGAGGCTTTTGAAAGAATAGAACGTTTCCTAAAGCGTCAGATGAAATAAATCTATAAACTTTGAAAATCTGTGTAGCTATTTTTCGAATCCGAGAAGTTTCCTTGCTTTAGGGCTCATTCTTTCAGGGGTCCATGGAGGATCCCATACTATTTCCACCTGAACGCCCTTCACTTCCCTAATCTTCTCTTTAACAATATTCTTGATGTAATCGACTATCAGTCCAGCTAAGGGACAGCCTGGTGCAGTAAGGGTCATTTTAATGTAAACAACATTGTTTTCTATCTTTACATCGTATATTAATCCTAAGTCAACTATATTTACCACCGGTATTTCAGGGTCGTATACTTCACGTAGAACGTTAATAACATCTTCTTTAGTTATGTTGCTCATATTCCATTACCTATACCCGCGTCATAGCAAGTTGATATTTAAACTTTATGCCTTGGACAGAGGCTCCCACTCCCTAAGATATCTGTCTAACACGTTCATCTTCTTTAGGTAGAGGCCATATTTAACCAGCGCATACATAGCCTTTACAGCTCTCTCTGGAGAGGGATATGCAGGCAAGTATCTTTCATCGAATTTCTCTCTGATATATACTGCTGCCTCTGAGCCTCCTATAACACAGACGGTTACAGGTTTATTGTATGACCAAGATGTTTTCGTAAGTTTTTCTATGAACTCTTCTAGATCAGGAATACCGGGTATATGGTGGAGGGCTATGAGAATCACCCCATCTACCTTAGGGTCTTCGAGTAGAATACGAAGACTTATATCGTACATTTCTGTTGTGGCTGAACCAGTTATATCCACTGGATTATCCGTTACAGCGAAGGGGACTAAGACACCTTTTCTCTTAAGTTCACTAAACTTTTCTAGGGTCTGGTCTGAGAGGTCAGTAACCCTCATTCCGAGCAATTCTATTTCATCTGCAGCCATAACCCCGGCGCCACCCCCATCGGTTAGTACAGCTATGTTCGGTCCACGTGCTGGAGGCTGGTATGTAAGAGCCTTTGCTACATCGAACATTTCCTCCATATTATATGCACGTATGACTCCGGTTTTCCTGAAGGCAGCTTCATAGATCTCATCTACACCGGCTAGAGCTGCTGTATGTGAGGCTGCGGCTTTCGCGCCTGCTCCGGTTCGGCCAGCTTTTAAAACAACTATGGGTTTCCTTAAACTAACCTTGCTGGCTACCTCTATGAACCGCCTTCCATTCTTGATGTTCTCTAGATACATTATTACGACACGGGTATTGGGGTCGTCTAGAAAATATTCTAGAAGATCGGATTCATCCACATCGATTTTATTACCGTAGCTGACGAACTTATTGATGCCAATGTTTTCTCCTGCCATATAATCCAATGCCGCGTTCCCTAGAGCGCCGCTCTGGGAGATCATTGAGATGAAGCCCGGTTTCGGTCTAGGAGCTGAAACCAATTCTCTTCCATCCCTTAAGACCTTTGTCGGCGGCAAGAAGATCGTGTCTATTCCCGTGTAGGCGTCGAATATTCCTAGACAATTTGGGCCGATGATCCTTATACCATGTTTTAAAGCTATTTCTTTGACCCTGTTTTCTAGAGCAACATTTCCTATTTCGCTGAAGCCTGCACTTATAATGGTGGCGGCCTTAACGCCCTTCTCGCCGCATTCCTCTAGAACACGAGGTACTATCTTGGCAGGAACTACTATCACCACAGAATCTACTGGCTCAGGGATGTCTTTTATCGAGGCATAGCATTTAACCCCAAGTATCTCCTTTATATTCGGGTTTACGGCATAGATTTGGCATTTCAATAACCCTCTCCTCCTGTTTTCTATAAGATTCTTTAATATAACATGGCCCGGCTTCTCAGGGTTCCTTGAAGCACCTATTACAGCTATTGAACTAGGGTTAAAGAAAAAGCTTATTAGAGAACCTTCTACGCTCATATCATTTCCCTCCATCTTTAGATTAAAATTACTTCGGTAATCGGTATCCTATTCTTGGTTGATGAAATATGTTCAAAAACAGTTATATTTATTATCTTTCCGTACGTGGCTTTATCCCTATTATGGATTTCACTTGACAGACTATACTATAGGCCACTAGCATTGTAAAGAATGTATGTAATAGATTGAAAATAGATGTATGTAGAAGGATCAGCCAAAGAGAAGTAAAAACTAGTTGAGGGAATACAAAAAGCAGTACAACGATGTTAGCCAAAAGCATTACAATTATCCTGGTAGCTGAGGCAGTCAATAATGCGGTAATTAATCTTATTTTCGTATTCTTTAATCCTCCCTTGACATTATGTGATAGAAGTTTTTCGGTTAAATGGTAGCCAGCTAGCATTGATGCTACAGCCATGAATTTCAGAAGTGGCCCTATCGGCACGAACTCTCCCTGCATCATGAGGAAAAGTAAATGAATTACACTAACTATAATCGACTCCTCGAACCCTACCAGTAAAAGCATAAATGCTGCTGGGATTTCCGCTAAATCGAATTTCAAGTAGGGTAGAAACGGATAAGGGAAGGTTAGCTTAAGGATACTAAAGAGACTGGCTAAGGACGCCATCAACGCAATTAATGTATAAATCTTTTTTCTGGCGCCTTCACTCATACTAAACCCCCTTTCTATTCACTATTGTTCCAAAAATATTTTGTGTTCCAAAAATGGAACATTTTTTTAACAGCAATTCGCCAAGCATCTCGGGGTCCTACTAACATAGTGAATTTCTCGAAGGTTTGAGGTATCCGGAGTTAGTTGAGGGTACATGGCAGATCTTAACGGTAAATTTATAAATCAATGAAGAACACTGTCATAAAAGTGGGCGAACGTGAGTTCTTTTGTAAAATTCCTTGAAGAAAAGGCGAAGAGAACTAGAATGGAGGCTTCTATTAGAGGAGCGGATGCACGTAGAGGGTCGCCAGAGCAACGGTTATCTCCTACAGAGTTCATTGAGCTGTATTACCTCGGCGTAACACCCGGGGAAACCGTTGTCATGAGCCGTAGTATGGCTAGAGAGCTTGAAGAAAGGCTACGAAGATTGGAGGAGGAAAATAAGAGACTACGTGAAATTAATGATATTTTAAAGGCGGCTTCGATCGGCTTGCTAATACTTTTAATAGCTGTGGTAATGATATTAAGGGGTATCTAGAATGGTAAGTTCTCTAAAAAACAAAGTTAAGAAGCTCGAAGAGGAGATAAAAGCACGGTTTGTTGGAAACGAGGAGGCTATAAAGGCTCTGGTACTCAACCTACTGCACCCTCGTTCTACTGCGCTTATTAGGGCACCGCGAGGGCTGGGGAAATCCACTCTTATGCTACTATTTCTAAGGGGAATATATGGAGATGACTTCACTGTAATCTCGGGGGCTTCGGAGGTTCGTCGTGGAGAGGTTGTGGGGAGGCTTCACATCCCTTCACTGGAGAAGGAGGGTATTGAGAAAGTTATATGGTCCCAGTTTGTTAAATCCCCTGGTAAGGGTCTCGATGAAACTAATCGATTAAACCCCTACACTGCAGCCAGCATATACCATATGTTACAGTTTGGGGAGGTATGGGCTTACGGTCAACGCTTAAAGGTGGGCGACTATACCCTTATAGCCAACGAAAATCCCCACGATCAAACAACTTTTATACATCCTCCACCTTTCTACGACCGATTTGATATATGTGTGTTTTTATCCTCGCTTTCATTTAGCGAGAAATTCATTTTAGAGGATCTCATGGACAAATATGAAGGTGAAATAGTAGACAGTATGCCGCAGATCCTTACTCCAGAGGAGTTAAGCGAAATACGGGAAGAAGTTAAAGAGGTTGAAGTAGAAGTAGAGCTTAAGGGATTCATAAACCTCCTTGTTAGGGATTTACAGGCATGTGTAAGGGGCAAAGATTATTCCGAGATAAAGCCCCCTTCATTATGCGAGGGCTGTCATTTTATAAGAGAGGTTTGTAGCAAGATTAAAGAAGGGCCAAGTGAGAGGGCAACGATAATACTTACAAATCTCGTTAAAGCTAAGGAATGGCTTGAGGGATCAGTGGATTTCAACGATGTATTGGAGATGAGTTTTTGGGTGCTTCCACACCGCATAGTGCTTGTCTCCGGTACAAATACCCTAAAGGATCTAAAAGATATCATTAGAAGGGAACGACGGAAAATGGGCGAACGTGATACCAGAAGACAATGGCTCATACTAAATAGATTATACAAGGAATTTAGAAGGGATCTCTATAATAGGGCTAAAGAAATAGCGCTTGAGGACTTGGTTTTTGCCGAAGAACTCATTCGACTCGAGGAGAAATGGGTTAAGGAAGGTAAAGTAAATGAAGAGGAGATTATAAGAAATTATATAGTTTCATAAAACTATATGGGTAGGCGTAGTACAAGTGTTGATGGAAAAACATGTGAGTGAGGTTCACCAACTATTTGAAAGGGTTAAGAACGAGCTCTTTAACCCTTCTATATTCATAGGTGAGGTTAAAGTAAGGGAAAAGACGGATAAAGTATCTTTCAGCATAAAGGGGGGGTTACTCAATATTACACTAGGTGAAAAGTTTCTGCAGGAAGGCGAGTGGGAAAACGTGTTAATATGGCTTTTTAGGCATTATCTTTCTCACATACATTATTGTCCTTACGACCTTAGAACGGCCTATGAGCTTGAAAGAGCCGCCTTTCAAATCCTTAGAAACCGGGAGTTAGCTCACATAAGTCTACGTTTTTTCGCTGAATTAATGGTAGATTTAATATATCTTCCATACCGGTTCCTAGAGGTTCCCGGACACCTTGAATATATTTTCCGTAGAGCACCTAAGGGTTTAGAACAGCTGCTTTACTCGACTTATAAAATATTTTATGAAGACCATATACCCGATTACGAAGTAGATCACCTTGTGGAAGGCTATGCTAGAGACATCTTTTTGGTTGCACGATCTTCGAAACCGTGGCTTCATAAACAAAAGTTAATAGCATCTATTATAGGCCGTCTCATAGCTCTCAGAGGTAACATGAAGAGCAAACCAGGAAAACTAAAAGAGAGGTTTAAGGAAAGATTCCCTGGCTTCATTCCCTTGTCTGAAGACCTGCGTAAGATAGGCGAACGGGAGGTTAGTCAAGTCTATGGGGAAATTAGAGATAGGGATGAAGCTAAAGCCTTTTATAATAACTGGCTTAAACCACGGCTCAGAGATGAAGAAAAGAGAATTAAAGAGGTATTTGAAAGGGAGGTGCTTGCTAAAGTTAAGGGAGAGAAAAAGCGTGGACGAGGCTACAAGAAGAAAGCTGTTGAAAAAAGAGAGGTGTATAGAGGCGAGGAGCCTTCTTTACCCACCTCTCTTTCGTCTCCTCTTTCGAAGCTGAAGCGAAAGGCGTTTGAGGAAGCGTTATGGAGAAGGTACTGGTATAAGGCAAGAGCCCAGAAAATCCTTTTGGAATACGCTCTACAAAGTAGGATTAAACGGGTAAGCTTTAAGGAAGAGACTTACCCAGAGGAATGGAGGGTAGAGGATGATGTAGAGGAGCTGGATATCGAATTAACTATTTCTGAAGGGCCATTCATACCAGAGGTAACTACCGCAAAGTGGGCGCCTAAAAGGCTTGAGGTTGGTTCAATACTTATACCGTCACCTGCTCCATCACTTGTAATAGTCTTAGATTCCAGTAAGAGCATGCTTTCCTCGTTTGATAATGCAGCTACATCTGCCTTCATACTTTACTTGAGCGCTAAACATGCTGGGAGTAAAGTATCAGTGGTAAACTTTTCTACAAACTTTATTTACGCCGATTGGAACACCGACGATACTGCCAAAGAGATAGTTCTTTCCCTGCCGATGGGCAAATATACTGTTTTCCCCTACCCAAAAATAGAGGAAATCATGAGAGAATCCCCCAGCGAACCTTTCTTAATGATCATCACTGACGGTGGATGGCAGAATTTCGGAGAAACCCTTCAATGGCTTATCAGAATTAGAAAGGAGGGCTTTAAGGTTCTCATATTTCATCTTTATGGATGGAAATACGATCAAAATATAAAACTCCTTAAAGAAAAGGCTAGGGTGAACGTTATAAGAGTTGATAGACCGGAGGTCGACTTAAACAGGATAACGCTCACTGAAGCGGGTAAAAGATACGGGCCTTCATTTTATCCTTCATGGGTTTAACGATACAGCACTAGGAACTTCTTCTCCTTCTTTCTTTTAGTACGAATAAAAAGTATGGCCAAAAGATATCCTGCCATGAACCCTCCTATATGTGCAAACCATGCTATTCCTCCCGCTCCAAAAAATAACCCTAGCATGCTCATTAAGAGTTGATATACAAACCATGCTGCTATGAAAAAGTGTGCTCGGACAGGTATTACAATAAAAAACCAGAGAATCACAGCCACTTTTATTCGAACCCGGGGACAAAGAATAAGAAATGCACCTAATATCCCAGAGATAGCTCCCGATGCTCCTACAGCAGGTACAAGAAAGCTTTGGGGACTTGTTAACGTAAATATATGTAGTATATCAGCCCCAAAGGCCGAAATAAAATATAGCAAAAGATATTTAGTGTGGCCCAGCTGATCCTCCACATTATCGCCGAAAATGTAGAGATAAAGCATGTTACCGGCGAGGTGGATCGGTCCGGCATGGAGGAACATTGAGGTGAAAAACGTGTAAAGTTTCTTGCCTGAAATGAAGTCTGCTGGAGTAAGTCCATATGAGTTTATTATACTCTGGTAATCCCCTAAAGTTATAGAGTAAATGAAGATGAGGGTATTTGCTCCTATTAAAAACCAATTTACAATAGGCTTACGTTTTAATTTACCGTCGTCGCCTATGGGAAACATGTTTAAATAGCCTGCGAGATAGTTTTGACTTAGATGAATATATTTTTATTCAGGCCAATAGAAAAATCACGGCTTTTACTGGAAAATCTATTTCAAGTTATTTTCTACTTTTCGCTCCAACCTGAGGAAACAAACCTAGTTTTTCAAAAACCGTTATCATCGAGATTATCGCAGCAAACCCAGCGAAATCGGTTGGAAGGGTTACTCCGGGCGATAAATCAACGGTAATTGTGGAGAATCGGAAAACTCCTGTAGGTAGTCCTTCACGTGCTCCAACAAGTATGCTTATTCTTTTCCCCTTCAAGATGTATTCTGCTTTGCGTTCAAGTGCGGTAACTATTACTTCGCCACGGGTTGAGGTAGCGATTATTGGTTCCCCACGTCTATCTCGGACGAGTTGGTATAGATCCTGTATATTCACCTTTACTTTCCTGGGCTTCCAAGGATAGGTCTTTAACTGTATCTTATATCTTGATTCAATGCCCTCAAGCAAACCTTTTAGAAAGTAGTATAATGATTCTCCTGAACATGTTTTGAAGGGGGCCACAACTATTTCCCCTATTTCAAACGTTTGAACAGCACGCCCTATACGAACACCTACTCTATAACATGCTTCTGAGGGGCCGTCGTAAGGCACTTGGACGAGAGAAATTTTCCTTAAAAAATCCCGTATCCAAGGTTTATCTGGTGTAATCTTCTTTGTTTCTATTTTACCATCGGTCACCGAAATTAAAGCCAAGTCTTCAAGTATATCAATCCAAACTATTTTTGAAGGATAGTTTAGATCCACTTCCGCACCTGTGGCTTCGCGGACGGCAGCACCTACCTGTATGTTTACATCTATACTGGTGAAATTATGGGATCCCCTCCTCCTCGTCCTTACAGCAAAGGTATCGTTGGCAGAAATCTTATCTACCACTACTCTGAGCGTCGCTTCAACTATTTTTTCTATATTTGCTTCTGTCTGTGCAAGAATCGGAAATATTTTTTCAACCTCCGGGATTTTTTCTCTTATCAGCTTTACGGCCTCCTCGATCTCTTCTACATTTGAAACCAAAAGTATTCCACTAAACCCATAGGGTTTAACATCTATTATTGCAGAGGGAATTATTTCGCGTATGTGTTCTGCTGCTATTTTTTCAAGTCCACGAAGGGTCGTCAACAATAGTTTATACATTCTACTCCTCCCTAAAGAGGTATTTCAGCTACTTAATGATAAATCTTGGTGGAAGTATACGTTCACTTTTACAACGAGGGCATCTAGAAGGCTTTCTAAGCCTTTTCATATCTTTGAAAACGAAGCCACATTCCGAACATTGGGGAGGGATCATAAATAAGTTTTTGCCTTTAAACCTTTTTCTAATAGTTTTAGCTATATGATGAAGATCCTCATATAGCATGTAATGTTCTCTTGGGGGTATTCCAAGTAGATTACCTATGGCCTTAACTGTGAGGGGTTCTCTTACCTGCATTAACAAATTTATTATTTTTTCTCTTCTAGTATACTCCATTGAACTCTCCAATATCTGATAAAATATTTTTATTTTGTTTATTCTTCCTTTGGTCTAAACTTGAGACCATATTCTATTACTCCGTCTTCTCCCTGTTCTCTAAGCCGTCTGAATACGGCACGTAACTGAAGACCTTCCTTCACCTCGCTGGGATCTATGTCGACTACTTGCGCCAATATTCTAACACCATTGGTTAAACGAATTAACCCAACTACTATTGGTGGATTGTACGTGAAGTCTCTTGTAGGATAATGTATAATTGTATAGTTTTCTAGTATCCCTTCCTCCGGTAACTTTACTTCCTCCATTTTCTCTGAACCGCATTTAAGGCATATCTTCTTTGGCGGATAGAAGATTGATCCGCATTTCTCGCACTTTGTTCCTATTAACCTATACTTATATTTTTGTTCTCTCCATACACGGGGTACCGACTGCACCATTTTATCTCACCCTCCTCAATATATTAACCGCAACACTTGATCCTACTCCTCCAACACTCTGGGCTAAACCTATTTCTGCATTTGAAACCTGGTTTTCCCCTGCTTCTCCTCTTAATTGAAGTACTATTTCAGCTATTTGATAAATTCCTGTGGCTCCAACGGGGTGCCCTCTCGCCTTTAACCCCCCTGACATATTGGTAGGTATCTTACCGTCCTTCTCTATTTCTCCTTCTTTAACCAGGAAAATCCCCTCACCTTTCTTTGCAAAACCAAGATCTTCTAAATGCATTGGTCCTAGAATGCTGTAGGCATCATGCACCTCCATTACGTTGATATCGGAGGGGGCTACTTTAGCCATTTTAAAAGCCTTCTCGGCGGCCTTCCTAGTGGCAAAAAGTGTTGTAAGATCTTCTCTTTCGTAGGGTGATAGGATGTCGGTCGCCACAGCGCTTCCCGCAACCTCTATTAAGATTTCTTTACCTAGAAGCCTAGCTTTTTTTTCGTTGCATAATATGAGGGCTGCAGCGCCATCGCTTATAGGAGAGCTCTCCAATAACCTTATGGGGTCAGCTACTAGGGGGGATGACATAACTTGTTCCAAGGTTACTTCAAATGGAAATTGAGCATAGGGGTTATTTTTCGCATATTTATGGTCGTGGACTGAGAAAAGCGCTATGTCCTCCTGCTTTACACCGTACTTTTTCATGTATTCCCTATAGACGAGTGCGTTGAGTCCAGCGAAGGTTATTCCAGTTGAAGCAACATATTCTTGGTCATCTGCCATTATGAGGGCGGAAAGGACATCCGGTGTAGCAACATCTGTCATCTTTTCTACTCCACCTACAAGTATGCAATCATATAGTCCCGAGGCAATCGAAAGGAATGCATAGTGGAAGGCTATTCCACCGCTTCCACAGGCGGATTCCACTTTTGCTGCAGCCACACCTCTTAAACCAAGATAAGTACTCATTAAAGGACCTAAGTGTTCCTGGCCCTGCATGAATCCGGATGACATGTTGCCGACGATAACTGCCTCAATATCATCACGTTCTACACCAGCATCCTTCATGGCCTTTAATCCAGCTTCAACGAATAATTCTCTTAGAGATTTTTCCCAGTGCTCGCCGACCTTCGTCATCCCTACACCGATCACATAGACCTTCTCCATATTAATCACCTTAATCTAAGCTTCTTTCTGAACTTAACATATAAACCGTAATCAATTACTTTTCTTTTTTCTATTAACTTCGAAAGTAGGGGGGCTAGGTTGCGTTTTCTTTCTATCCCATCTGTAACCTTGATACTGAATGCATCTGAGCCGGCACCGCTTCCAAAAGACGCCAGAAAAATCCTATCTCCCGGCTTGGCGACATCCAGTACCGCCACTAAACCTAGGGGAGACGAGCCTGCATAGGCGTTACCTATAATTGGTGAAAGAAGGCCTGGCTTTATTTGTTCTGTTGTGAAACCAAGTCTTTTAGCTACTCGTACCGGAAACTTAACGTTAGGTTGATGGAAAACCGCGTACTTGAAATCTTGTGGTTTTAGGCCCGTTTCCTCGAAAAGTAGTTTACTAGCGTTAACGATATGACGGAAATAGGCTGGAGCGCCAGTAAACCTATGTGCGTGACGGGGGTAGTGTTCATCTTCTCTCCTCCAGAAGTCAGGGGTATCGGTGACGTAGGATGCTGAAGCCTCTATCTCCGCTAGAGAGTTGTATGGATCCGAGCCAACTATAAATGCTGCAGCCCCGCAACCAGTAGTGTATTCAAGCTGGTCGCCTGGCCTCCCCTGAGAAGTATCTGCTCCAACCGCTACCCCATATTCTATCATTCCCGAGGCTACCAGACCCATAATACATTGAAGTGCTGTTGTTCCCGCCCGACAAGCAAACTCCATGTCTACTGCCAGTATATGAGGTGTTGTCCCTATGGCCTCTGCAATAATAGTAGATGTTGGTTTTACGGCATAGGGTTTACTTTCTGTTCCGGTGAAGATTGCCCCTATTTTTCTGGGGTCTATTTCCGCTCTTCTAAGAGCAAACTTTACGGCCTCTACTGACATTGTTGCTACATCTTCGTCCGGAGCTACTACTGCTTTTTCTTTGATAGGTGTATTAGCCGGATTAACCCCCCATATTCTTGCAATATCTTCGTCGCTAACCCTGTATAATGGAACATAACCTCCATATCCAGATATGAAGACATGTTTCGATGGTTTCATTTGAAAACCTCAAACCCACACTCTAAACCCTTAAAATAAAAATTTTTCCGTTTTCCGTCGATCATATTTTCGTCTTACGACGAACTAAGGTAAACTATTGCTTTTACTTATTTTTCCGGCGGAAATACATGTATTCCTCGAAAATTTTATCGCCCGAGCTACTTCCCAACCTGTCGGCGCCTAGAGCTATAAGTATAGCTGCATCGACGAAGTTCCTTATGCCACCTGCCGCCTTTATCTTAACTTTATCTCCGACAGCCTTCCTTATAATAAATACATCGTGGGGACGCACTTTGCCTAAAATCCCTGTATTAGTTTTAACGAAATCGGCTCCAGCGTCTGCAACCAGCTGTGCCGCCTTTATAATTTCCTCCTCCCCGAGAAGGGCGGTCTCGATTATAACTTTTATTAAGGCTCCATTTCTATGAACTATTTCACTTAGTTTAGAAATCTCTGAAAACACGCTGTCGTATCTTTTTGTCTTGAACTCAGAAACATTCATAACGACATCTATTTCTTCTGCCCCGTTTTCTAGGGCCTTTTTTACCATCTGAATCTTAACGTCTGTATCCTCAAAACCTAGAGGGAAGGCTACTACAGTGCAGGCTTTTACGCCGCTTCCTTCCAGAATCCTGCTTGCTATTTTAAGCCAGCAGGGTGGTACAACACATGCTGCAAAACCATATTTTATGGCTTCATCACAAACCCTTTTTACATCACTGTACGTGGCATCGGGTTTCAGTATAGTGTGATCTATTTTCTTAGCAAAGTCTTCGGGTCTCAGTCCAGCTATACTTTGAATCAGTTCACCTAACGTTGCGTACATGAATGTAATATATTCCTAAGAGCTAATAAAAATCTGTGCATCCTGCTGGTTTTAAAGGAAGTTTTACAGGGGGATTTAACCTTCAATTTTCGGGCGTTCACTGTATCCTTTTCTTACGGTTGCTAGAAAAACGAGTATTAATGTTAATTGTATTAACTGCATGTAACTCCAAAAGCCAAACATCGAGTGGAATCCCTGTGAGTCAATTATTATCCCGGAAACAATGCTTGATACGAAGGCTCCAAGCGATCCTGCTGAATTAATTATACCGGTAGCTAATGAAGAGTACTTTCGACCGATTATTGTGACGGGAATAGTCGACACTATCTGTGACTCGAGACCGTACAATATGAAGCTTAGTATTGCTAGTAGGAGGGTTCCAGCAATTTTCACATGTTCATAGTATACGGGAAATGAGTTTAGAGAAAACGCTATGATAGGGATTAGTAGCACCATTAACAGTGTTTTTCCATAGATGCTTAATTTGTCGAATAGCCAGCCGAAAAACAACATGCCTAAGCTTCCTGAAAAAGGAAATATTATCATTGTGAATATCGATGACATGGAAGCCTGTTCAACATTATATAGGTATGAAGGTAAGTAGATTATCAACGCATATCTAACAGCATATTCGATGGAGTATACTAGAGATAGAATGGATATTGTAGCTACGCTCCATTTAAGTGAAAAAAGTCCATCTAGTTCCTTATGTTTTGGGAAGCCCTTGCCAGTGGTACCTACTATCACTAAATCGCCAGTAAATCTAAATAAATATACAGCCGGGATCATGCCAATCAGTAGAAAAATAAAACCGTTAATGATAAAACCAAACCTCCATCCGTAGTATGTAGCCAGGATGCCTGTAAACAACCATGAGATTACATGGCCTAGAGCCCAGCTAGTGTTAACAATTCCATATCCCTTGCCCATCTCCCTGCTACTTAACGTAAATGAGATGATTTTTACGAGTGAAGGCCAGCCTGTGGACTGGAAGTATCCATTTATAAGCCAAAGAATCAAAAAGAAGGTAAAGTGGTTGCTTAGCCCAAAGAGGATCGTAGAAATGCTGGATCCAACGATACCTATGAATATTATTATCCATGGATTATACTTGACGCCAAGGTAGCCGTTCAATACTTGGCCTATAGAATATAATATAAAAAACCCTGAGGCGATGACCCCTAGGCTGGTGAACGTGATCCCGGTTTCACTGTTTATGTAGGGAAGAGCAACCGAATAATTAACCCTACATAAGTAGAATGAAGCATAGACGATCCACATGGTAACGATGATTTTCAGGGATCTCATAGAGCTCTCCGTTAGGCTATTATTTTAATTATATTAACAAAATAGTTGACATTTACCTTTATTAAAGTAGAGGGATGTGTTTACGATAAATAAATATTCTATGGTTGGTTAACTAGATTTAAAATGGGTAAAGTTAAAAGGAGGATAAAGTTTCTTCCACCCTTGAGAAGAGGAAAGAATGTAGCAGTAATATTTTATTATAATAACTGGAACAAAAATAGCATCAACGCCTTAATCTCGTCTATAGATCAGCACCTAGGTTATGTATCGATATACTTGATCGAGGGGGGTCTTAAGGACCTGCTTTCCTCCGTAAGGATGCTTTTAAATAAGTATGAGCGTTTGATCGTCTGCTTCAGTTTCATGACAACATATCTTGCATTGAATTACATTCATCTTAAAAACATCTTAAAACAGGTTAAAAACGAGAAAGTTCTACTTGTTGCTGGTGGCCCCCACCCTTCTGGAGATCCATGGGGAACGCTGGAGTTGGGGTTCGATTACGTGGTTTTAGGCGAAGGCGAAAAAACCTTGGTTGAATTATTGAGGGTTCTTGTAGAGAAAGGTGACGTGCTGGATGTTAAGGGACTTGCTTTTCTGGATAATGGTGTTTGCGTAACAACAGGTCGTAGACGCTTCATAGACATAAATCAATACTCTCCATTTCCTTTCTGGAGGGGGTTATTGAGCCCAATAGAAATTGCTAGGGGCTGTCCTTATGCATGTACTTTTTGTCAAGTCTCCTTCCTCCACGGCGGTGTTCCCAGGTACCGTACAGTTGAAAATATATTATTATACGCTGAGACAGCTTTTTCATTTGGAGTCAAGGATCTTCGGTTCATATCTCCCAATGCACTTGGATATGGTTCCTCTCCCTACGAGAAATCCCCAAACATATATTCCCTATACGAACTATTGTCGAAGCTCCGTCAGCTAGCGGACAAATATTCTGGAAGAATATTTTTCGGTAGTTTCCCTAGTGAAGTTCGTCCAGAGTTTGTCTGTGAAGATGCATTAGAAATTTTGAGAAAGAATGTGGATAATAGGCGGCTTGTAATAGGGGCACAGAGTGGTAGCGACGAAGTGCTTAGAAAATTGAATAGAGGACATACCGTCGAAGACGTATTGCATGCAGTTAAAATAGCTATGAACTATGGCTTTAAAGTGGATGTTGATTTCATTTTCGGCCTACCCTTTGAGGAAAAAGAGGATGTTTTAGAAACCTTGAATACGATAAGGAAGTTGATTGACCTTGGGGCTAAAATACATGCACATGTTTTCCTGCCGCTACCTGGAACACCCTTAAGCGATTTTTCTACACGGGAGTTGGAGCCGTCACTAAAAAAGGAGATTTTCAAGTTAATTGGTAAGGGAATGCTTTTCGGCGATTGGATGAAACAGGAAAAACTAGCAAAGATCATTCAAGACATGCGGGAAAAACAGCTCATACGAACCAACTACACGCTAAAAGTTTTTAAGGGTTAGGGGGTGTCATTTCGCGGTAATCATTTCATTAGTCAATAGGGGGCAAGTTCTCATCATCCGCCCCCTGAAGTCTACAATATTATTTACTTCTTTAAATATTTGTCGCAAATTAATAGTTGAATTTATATCGGTTCATGTACAATTATTTCCTGTTTCATATGATGCCAAAAGAATATTGGAAAAAACCTCCGCGGATAAAGGTTCTTGAAGCACTAGGCTGTATCGCCGATGGAAGAATAAAGTTTATCTCAGATAAGGTTGCTCAAGTTACTAGTTCGACAGGCGAACGTGTATATGATGTAAAGTGGGATGGAGAGCGTAGAATATTTTCTAACGATAATGGCTCAATATATAGAGGTTATTTAGGTTACCCGAGTATTGCTTTCCTAATGGTAAAAGGGGTTTTACCGTTCGATGAGCGTTTAGCGGAGGCTCTTAGGGGAATTCCCTGGAAAATTTTAAACGAGAAATATAAGCGTTATTTCATAGTGGAAAAAATAGTGAAGAGTAAAGTCAAGAAGAAGGGGATTTCAGAAGAGTATGTTGATAAGTTTATAGAACATGTCCTAGAGAAGATTACTGAACTGAAACTACTTAAATACGTTGAGGAGAGCTGATAAAAATGCTATCGATTCCAATAAATATTGGCTTTAATGTAGACTGGAATCTTCTGACAGGAATGGTAATAAGTTTTCTTGTAGGAGCTCTTATGGGGCTTGAAAGAGAGAAGGCTAGGATAAGTCCTAGGACGGATGAACGGAGCTTAGAAACACCTGGTGTACGCAGCTTCGGTTTCATATCTCTCTTAGGGTATTTTACAACAATTTTTCCAAGCTACTTTAATGCTTCTCAAAGTGAGATAATCCCCCATATCTTTCCATTGCTGATAGCTTTTCTAACAATAGTTATAATATCTCTTTACGGCTACTACAAGATCCTTGTACTAAAAGAACCCGGGATAACAACATTAGTTGCCTTAGTGTTAGCATACATTATAGGTTCAATGGTCGGTTTCGGGCTTCTTCTAGAAAGTGTAGCCATAAGTATTTTTGCCACGTTCATGTTGGCTATAAAACTTAGTATTGAAAAGATAATAAAGGGATTCACCTATAAAGAACTCCTCTCTGCACTAGAAATAGGCATTATAGTCTTCCTTGTCGGCCCCTTCTTTTTAACCACAGAAACAACAATCTGGATCATAAACTTAAAGGTGCTTTACACATTCTTCGTCATAATATTGGTGTTATCGTACATCGGCTACATTCTAGTTAAGGTTCTCGGATATTCTGCTATAGACTACTTTGCGTTTTTTGGAGGGCTTGTCCATAGTGAGGCAACTATTGTTAGTATCGGAAGAATGGTTGGTGCAACCAAGGCACGTAATCTCCTCCTCAGGGGTTCACTATTGACTTCGCTTGCCATGATTACCCGCAACACGTTTATTTTGCTTGGTTTAGGATACGCTACACCAGAACTCTTAGACAAGGGCTTTCCTTTCTATTATATATTCATAGCAGTACTTCCTCCAATAATTATAGGATCATTTCTCGTAACAGTTCTTGAGGTTGGAGATGAAGCCAGTGAAATCGACTTTAGACCAGTTGCCCAGAAACCCATAAGCTACTCAACTGCATTTAAGGCTATAGGTGTATTTCTCTTGATACTGGTGTTTACAGCACTTTTTACCTCAATTACAGGTTCCTGGGGTTCCCTGCTCTCAGCTATTTTAGGGGGACTTGTAAGCTCTGAAGCTGTAATATTTTCTTCTTTCAGTCTAATGGTTGGAGGAATAATTTCTCCTAGAGTAATGTTAGCCTCGAGTCTAATAGCTACAGCTATAGCACTATTAAATAAGGGTCTCTTTCTTAGGGCATGTAGTATAAGAGGTAAACTGCTTAGGGATGTTGTACTTTACCACCTTATTATATCACTTCCCTTATTCGTGTTTTCAGCAGCCTTCCTTCAAAACATTATATAGCGAGAAACCGATCCTAGACCATAAATTTTTAAATTAAATACGTGTAAAAGGATTCCACTGGAAGGGAGGTTGACGTATTTGGAGGGTAAATGGCGTTGGATCATAGAATGGTTAACTCCAGAAGATGCTCATTTATGGCACATTAAGAAAATAATATTTCAAGGTGAGACCGAGTTCCAGAAAGTTGATATAATTGAAACGAGATTCGGAAAACATCTTCTATTAGATGGAAAAACCCAGTCGACGGAAAAAGATGAATACATCTACCATGAAGCACTCGTTCACCCAATAATGTTCACCCATCCCGACCCGCGTAAGATACTCATACTTGGAGGAGGCGAGGGAGCCACGTTAAGAGAAGTTCTGAAACATAAAACCGTCACACACATAACTATGGTTGACATAGATAAGAAGCTCATAGAACTGTGTCAACAATACCTCTATGAATGGCATAGAGGATCCTTCCAAGACCCTAAGGTCAAATTGAAGTTCACAGATGGCAGAAGATTCCTCGAAGAGGAGGAAGATTCCCAATATGATGTAATTATATTGGATTTAACAGACCCCACAAGGGACAGCCCTTCAGCTAGACTTTATACAAAGGAGTTTTACACCCTTGTTTTCAAGACCTTAAAGGATGACGGGATGATGGTTACTCAAGCTACCTCAGTCCGCTATACAACCGATGTTTTCGCTACGCTATACAAAACGATTAAAACGGTTTTTCCGATAGCAAGGGCGTATGGAGTTTTCGTTCCAGCTTTTCTTTCTGATTGGGGGTTTGTAATAGGATCCAAAAAGTACGATCCCCTACAGATCGATAGGAATGTTTTGAAGAAAAGGATTGAAGCAAGGCTTAACGGCGAACTAAAGTATTATGATGAAGACTTACACTACGCGCTTTTTATCTTCGGTAAGGATATTAAAGAAGTCCTAAAGAAAACACACAGGGTATCTACGGATAATGACCCAGTTTATATGCCTATATAACTATGTATTGTTAACCCGGTGGTGGAAGAATTGTGGAAAATCATATTCTCGTTGATTATTGGAATGCTCTTAGGATACTTTTTTAGGGAGAAAACTAAAATAAACCTAGAGAAAGTAGTATCAGCCATAGCACTTATATTAATTTTCCTTATAGGCTTTAGAGTATCATCTAACGGACTACTGTTTTTAGCAGGCTACACGTACCAAGCTTTTATAGTAGCCATTTTTTCTATTATTTTAAGTTTCATATTCGCTCTTCTCTTTGAGGGTGAATATCGTTGACCCCTTGGTATATACTCATTGCATTTATTTTGGGAGTAATATATGGTCTGTTCGGCACCCTTCCACTAAATATAGTGGAAAACGTTATTGAGGGATCTCTTCTTCTAATGGTCTTCATAGTAGGCTTTGAAGCGGCAAAAATGCTGAAAAAGAGCGGCTTTTTGACTATCTTGAGAGCAGGGCTACGGTTAACAGTGGCCACCATTATAGGTAGTGCGATGGGGGGTTTCTTCGCAGCCCTTATACTTGGCCTTGAACCTAGACTAGGTTTAGCCATTGCATTGGGTATGGGCTGGTATTCGATGGCGGGGCCTCTTCTTATGGAGGCTGTAGACGTAGAGACAGGGGTCCTTGGTTTTCTAGCTAATTTTCTTAGAGAAATCTTAACCTTTCTTTTTTATCCCTACTTGGCGAAGAAGTTCAGCGCCAAAGCAAGTATAACTGTTGCTGGTGCAACATCTATGGATACAACCCTACCCGTGATAATATATTCCGGCGGTAGCAAGATTGCAACAATAGCTCTGGTACATGGCTTTTTAACAACTTTGCTCGCCCCCCTGTTAATTGAACTCGCCCTTCTTCTCCCTCCATAAAAGTTTTATTTTTGAATGCTGTAAAAATATCGCCGGCAGGGTCACGTCCACGACAGCCCCGGACGGGGTATTGGATGAATGGACGGCCGCTTCCTACACTTTTATTTAAGGTGCTTTCATGGTGAAGGATCTTCTTCCATCAATCTTCTAATAAAAACTGTGCTTAAAACAAAATATCGTTGTTTTCCATCCGCTATAAGCTTAATACCCTTTTCTTCAAGTCTAGTTAGAGGAATTTTTTCTAAAAGCTTCTCGAGTTTATCGTATTCAGGTGTGGGAAGAAAATACCGGAATAAGGCGTTCACTTCGACCCGTACATTCCTTTGATTGGTAAGAGATGTTAGCGTCAATATTCTTTTCCCATGTTTCTGTAAATATCGTTTCAATGTATTAACTAGAATATTTATTTCATCCAATTCGCCTTTGATACCCCTCTCCATAATAATCCTCCTCTATTTTTAGAAACTTGTATTGTTTTTGTCTTTTGATACGGAACCCGAATCCTATTCTAGTGTCATTTGTCCCTGTAGATCCCTACCTTTAAGATGGAGAGAAATTTAGAGGATAAATATATATCCTTATACAAATTAATTACTAACGTACAAATAGTGGAAGTGGGTGAAAATTTATGTCTGGTGAGATTAAGGTTTGGAGGAGTAAAATTGCGCCCACCACACGGGGAGCAATTTTCAGGGCAAAACGATGGTTCTATGCCACGTTCTTTAGTAAAGCACCAGAGGATAAACGTGAAGCATCTAAAAGAAACTGGACTCAACTAGCCAGAAAACTTGTGGAAGAAACCAATAAAGAAGGGGTTTCCGACAAAGGTGGCCGAGTAATAATATATTATAAGGATGAGGACGGAGTCTTTACGCCCATAAGAGCGGAAGTTGAAGTCTACGTCCTTGAGCCGATAAAAACAATAACTGTACCTTTCACCGAAGGATCCGAAACATCGGAAAACATATCTGAAGTGGAGGCGGAGATTGAAGAAGAGTAGACATTACTTTGTCTTCCATCTTTTTTGGAAAAGAAATCCATATATTAAGGTTAATACGAAAAGCATCATCACGAGCAATATAAAAAGAATTTTCATCTGGCTATAAGTTAATGTATTAGTTCTTTGAATATAACCCCACATCAAATATATTATTGTGGCACATGAAACTATCAAAATCAAGTTTAATGCTCCTATCCAATGTTTTTCCTTTTTCTCAGACACGATTACTACACCAACCTCTTTTAGAGGTGGCTTAATTTAAATATTATTTTAACGTAACCACGCCTCTAAAAATATTGAGGGTCTATTTTGTTGAACAGGGGTTATTCCTCATGCTAGCTACCGGGGAACCGGTTTTCGATAAAAATAAATATCCATAACCAGAAAAATTCGGGGGATAATGATGAGGCGTACACCACGTTCAAGGAAGCTTAGGAGAGTTTATGTACGAACTCCGGGAGGACGCACAGTGGTACACTATGAAAAGAGGAAACATGATGTACCTAAATGCGCCATATGCAAACGTCCCTTAAACGGATTCCCTAAACTTAGGACAAAGGATCTCAGGAAAGGCCATAGACCCCCTTCAAGGATTTTTGGAGGCTACTTGTGTCATCAATGTTTAGAGAAGTTCATTGTAGAAAAAGTCATTTCATCTTATCAGAAGTAGCCAGAGATGCAGAGGGATGAAAAAGGGTCTAGTAATCGCCGTAAGCGGGCAGGTTGGTGCAGGAAAAACAACCTACGCTAAAAAGTTAGCGGAGACCTTTGGCCTACGTTATGCTTCAAGCGGAGGGCTTTTCAGAAAGCTTGCTGAGGATCTAGGGGTATCTTTAATTAAGCTACATGAAATGGCTGAAACCGATCCAAAATATGATCTAATGGTAGATGAACGTGCTAGAAAATTAGCTGAAGAGGGGAATATTGTAATAGAGGGGCATCTAGCTGCATGGGTTCTCCAGGACATCGCTGATATATTAATACTACTAAAGGCCCCCCTGGAAGTTAGGGCAAAGAGGTTGGCAGAGAGAGACGGTAAAACAGTTGACAAGGCTCTAGAGGAGATAAAATTAAGGGAGGAGAGTAATCGAAGAAGATGTCTAAAATACTATGGTAAAAACATGGATGACTGGACAATATTTGACATAATAATTGATACAAGCAAGCTAGATATAAACCAAATATTCAATGTATTGAAAACATTTGTGGAAGCTTATATCAGTAAACAACGGTAATTTTTAAATTACTAAGACTTCACATTTGAACGATTTTCGGTATTTTTAACCTCTGAAGTAAGCTCATGAATAAGTGTAAGGAGTTATAGAAGACTTTGGGAAGTAATCAACTAAGTGAATAATTTAAAATAAAGAAAGTGTGAAGCCAGGGGGCCTAAGACAGCTGCTTTATAGCGGGGGGTGGATTTGAACCACCGACCTCCGGGTTATGAGCCCGGCGGGATACCTGGCTTCCCCACCCCGCTGGCTTCAGGTTTTACTATAAATATCGGCTGGATAAAAACTTTACGTCCCCTTACGGTTACTGGTTTCGAATAATAAATGAGAATCAATATAATTCCATGTACATGTATATGTAAATTACATTTTTCCACCAACTTCCTACCCTATACCTGTTTTTCTCACGTTAAGTCTCTTTAACCAGCTGGACGATGGACTACTTTCTTTCTGCTTGGATGAAACGTCTAAAAGAAGTTGTAAGAAGAAGTCTCGTTAACCTAACTTATTTCGATTCTTCTAGCGATTTCAACATCTCATCTAGGCTTACTGCATTGCTACACTTTTCTAGAACTTCCTCATCCTCTGTAACCAATTTCAAACCTGATTTTTCAGCAACATACACGTATGATGCATCGTAGAACGTTAAATCTCTTTCAACCGCCGTCTTTAAGACCTCCTCTAGATCATCCACCGCTAGCCTGTCCAACGGAGCCAATGCTTCTCGAAAGAGGGCCGCAGAATTGCCCAAATCTCTAATCCTCCCCCTCTTATATTCTTTCCATAAAACGTTACCCACCTCGTATACCGTCAAATCTAGCACCGCTAGCTTATCAGCATAAGATAGAATTCTCTCTCGTAACCTTAGAATTAAAGGATAGAGAGCAGAAGTATCTACAAGAAAATCAGGCATTATCTCTTCCTCCTGGACTCCCTCACAGCTCCAACCCACTCCTCGACGCTAACATCCATGTTCTCCAAAGCCTTTTTTAGAAGTTCCCTAAAATAGCTCTGCTTCACCCTTAGAATTTCCTCTTGGAGAGCTTTCTCAACCACGCTTCGGATGTCTATACCCAATTCCTCAGCCTCCTCCTTTAACTCTCTTCTAACCCTAACAGATAAAACCACTGTAGACATCAAAACCACTCACAACTATTGTATACAAAAATTGTATATAAAATTTTGTATACAAGTACACATCCAGTATGCAGACAATCATGTAATCTATTTAAATAAAACGTTTTCGCTTGGCATCTTAATTCTGTACTGGAACATAATTTTATTGGACTAAGGGCCCCGGGCGGGACTTGAACCCGCGACCTCCGGCTCCACAGGCCGGCGCGCTAACCAGCCTACGCTACCGGGGCCTTCTGCCATTTCATCACTATAGTAGGCTCGATATATAATTTTCTTTTCTAGCTCGTTTGTGCTGGGTTAAAACAATTTAATATTGTTGTTCTAAGAAAATAGGCTGTTTTTAGGAACTAATATTGGTGTAGAGGAGTAGAAAAATTAATAAAATGTTTGTGTTCGGTGTAAAAAGGGGTTCAGGTGGAGAAGAGTTCGGATTCAATATTCTTGTATTTTTCGCCTATAATAGAGAGGATTATAGAGTTTGTGGATAAAAATGCAGGGGAGTTTCCCTGGGCTGTGGCGGCGGCTATTAGAATGGGGGTTGAAATAATAATAAAAACATTATACATAGACCTCCTTTACCCCAGATCCACGTTAGAGGAGAAATTGGATATGCTTTTTGTTAGGAAGCTTTCTTTCAGGTACGTTGTAAGAAAGCTGGAGGAAAAAACCGGGAATAAAAACTTAAGGGAGAAAGCTTACCTCCTATGGCTTACCTCTGGAAAATATTTTTCCTCCTCAAACTTTTTCATAAAAAGTATCACTGAAAGAAAAGATGAAAATGCGATTGAAGATGTTAAAAAGATGCTTAAGGAACTTAAAGAAGTCTGGGAACTCTCGTACATCATGGAAAAAGAAGGAATCTTCAGCGACCTGAAGTAAAGCCGATTCTATTTATATATCCCACGGTAACTGTATTTCTATTATCTTGAAAAGAAGAGCGACTAGATAAGGTGTTGAGAGGTGTCTTCTCTTCCACAAGAGCTAGAAAGAGCATTGCTAGAAGTTTCAGACATTCTCTCAAGAACAGATATCAGGTGGCTCCTTGTAGGTAGCACAGCGAGATATCTGAACGGACTAGATGTTATACCAAAAGATTTAGATATCATTGTTGAAGCTAACAGGGTATACGAGGTTGATAGACTTTTTGCGGCTAACTTCCTCGCGGTGAAACGTATCAAATATAGTTCTAGTGAAATTTACTCCAGCCACTATGGAATATTTAAGGTTCATGGTGTTCAGGAAAAGAGAAACGTGTAAAAGATATACTCGTGTTGCTCAAGACCAAGGGGAATTAATAGAAAGATCTTAGATAATGTTTTTAAACATATTCCTCTAGAAGCTAAAAATTTAGTTTTGAAACTGATACAATAGATAAAGGTGTTATAAAGTTTGAGTGCTTTCCAGTTTATGTATGTTTTATGTTGTGTGGTTGCCCGTGCATGGTTGCTGATAAATATTACATGAGGGACGAACTAGGATAAGGTAGCCACAATGGGATCGTAGTTTAGTAGAATAGATTAATAAGTATTTAGGAAAAGTATCCCTTTCTATAAGCCTATATTTTACTGCCTCGAGGTAATGTTTTAACATTAGAATATTTGCCTTTTAATTCTTCTTAACGCTGACTCGAGGATTTTGAATACGGGATCGGGTAAGTCGACGAGGTTTGGGACGTAGAGTGGCTCCAGTTTGGATAGATCCTTTATAGGGATTTTCCTTTTTATAGCTAAGGCAAAGAAGTTTAGAATATATGAGATGTTTACTTCCCCGAGAATCTGGGCTCCAAGTATTTTCTCCTCGTCGAAAACTATCTTTAGTGTAATCTGGCTTGAATCAGGATAAAATATTGGTTTGAAGGTTGATGTCATCTTTACGGTTTTCGCCTTTAAATTCCTTTTCTTAGCCTCAGCGTATGTTAGACCGACTGCACCTGCATTAAAGCCTCCAAGCGAAATTGCCCAGGAATATAGCGTTCCGTCATACTTTTCTTTTATACCTGAAATGTTTAGACCCGCTACTCTACCCTGCTGGTATGCAGCATTAGCTAACATGGGTAAAGCAGGTTTACCTTCTATAGCATCCCAAACCTCGGCGCAGTCGCCAGCCGAGTAAACATCGTTAACGCTTGTTTTCATGTTTTCGTCCACCTTTATCCCTCCCGTCGGCCCTAAAGCTAAACCCATAATTCTAGCTAGTTCCACGTTAGGCAAAGTTCCAACGCTTAAGACAACTAGATCGGCTTCAAATACATTGTTTTCCGTCAAAACCTTATTAACCCAGTTTCTACCCTGAAATTCCACAACCCTGGAACCCGTAACCACCCTTATTCCTTTTTCCAAAAGAAATTTCTCGACGTTCTTGGACATATCTGGATCGAATTTACCGGGCAAAATTGTGGGCATTATTTCGATCAAAGTCACCTTTAAGCCAAGTTCCCGTAAGGCGAATGCCGTTTCGACTCCCAGAGGACCAGCACCAACGACAGTTGCATTCGTCGAAGCTATAGCCCTTTTATGGATGCTTACGCCATCTTCAACGGTTTTCAGCGTGTAGATGCCGTTAAGATCGGAGCCGGGGAGCGTTCTCAATTGCCTAGGAATGCTACCTGTAGCCAAAACCAGTACATCATACTCTAAGACAAATCTTTTCCCTGATTTAAGATCGCGGCAAAAAACCTTTTTCCCTGTAGAATCTACGTCTTCTACTAGGGTACCGGCATAGATTCTAAACCTGTGGTTTTGATGGGTTTCTTCCATTATACTGCTCCATGAGGGTATTTTACCTGCTATGACGTCTGGTATGGAGCAGGGATGATATATCGGGTATGGGCGTTTCTCCACAACTGTTATTTCCCTTTCTCTACCATAGATGCGTATGAAGCCGGCTG
>Ga0180301_10000581_pt1 | contig 28221 bp, 35 predicted proteins | sample GuaBasSediGuay16_FD_121797 | JGI IMG/M metagenome (GOLD analysis project Ga0180301, IMG submission 121797) | Subseafloor sediment microbial communities from Guaymas Basin, Gulf of California, Mexico - Guay16, Core 4569-2, 12-15 cm | ecosystem: Environmental > Aquatic > Marine > Hydrothermal... | reverse complement strand
CTCCCGCAATTTGGGTGGGTACTTGCCATTCCCGACAGGCAGAGCCTGTTAGCGGGCGCTCTTCCCCTGAGCTACCGGCCCACATAGTTTGTAGATAGTGTCGGATTTAAGTTTTACGTGAGTATTTAAGAACTAGTGAAGATTTGCTAGATTACTCATATTCTCGCCATGTATAATTACACTTAGTACATCTAAAGAACCTCGTCATGGGCTCGTCTCCACTTCTTGTTTGCTGCATCCAATAGTAAGCTTCATTGTTTCCGCATTTAGGACATATAATTTTAGTTCGCGGTAAGAGCACTCTTTCTTCGGCTACATATATCTTCTGCGAAGGATGGTGATAGATCTTACCTTTAACACGGTATCCTTTATCGGGTTTATTTTCTTCCGAGTATCCGCATTTAGAACATACAAGTATAGTTTTTCCATTCTTTTTTTTAGGTAGGAGTAGAGTACCACAGCGAGGACAATATTTCACTTTCTTCACCAGATTTTAGAGTCTTCATATAATTTCTCTATTTAAGCTTTGCGCGTTTACGCTTGTGCAATGATTACAACTAATTTGATTCTCCTCGCTAGAGATAAATATCACGATGAAAGTATTTCAAGAGAAGGGATCTACATGTTAAGATTCATATATCCGGATGCTCGAGAATGGAAATACCTAATAGCGAGTTTAGCCACCCTAATAGACGAGGCGAATTTCGTAGCCACAAAAGAAGGACTTAAATTAAGAGCCTTGGATCCATCGAGAATAGCCATGGTTGATTTAGAGCTTCCTGCTGAGATTTTTGAAGAATATCAAATAGACGAAGAAGAGGTAAAAATAGGAGTAAACTTCGACGAGCTAAATAAGATAATTAAAAGAGGGAAAGCTGATGAAAGAGTTGTCTTCGAGGTTGGCGAGAAACGCCTCAAGATAGTCATTCTGAGCAGAGCAGAAAGATCTTTCTCTATACCTCTTCTAGACATCTTTGGAGAAGAGCTTCCCTCGCCTAAAGTAACTTTTACTGTAAGAGCAAAAATGTTAAGCGATACTTTAAAAGACGCCTTAAACGACGTCGCTCTAATAAGTGATAGCGTTAAATTTAGAGGAGAAGAAGACTACCTATCTCTATCAGCTAGAAGCGATAGAGGAGAATTCGAGGCTAAGTTCTCGCTAGAAAACGGCTCGTTAATAGAATATGAAATCGTGGAGCCTTCTTCTGCTATATATGGCTTAAGCTTACTATCAGATATGGTTAAAAAAGCGACTCCATTATCTGATGCTGCATTACTTCAGTTCGCATCTAATAAACCCTTATCGCTAACCTTCGAATTACCGGGAGGCGGCAGACTAACGTATTACTTAGCTCCTCGAATGGAGGAGTAGAAAAGTAAAATGGATCTTATTTTCACAAAAGAGGATTTAGCCAAGTATCCATTTTCAAAAGATGCTCGTAAATATGTAAAAGAATTAAAATTTGATTATAAGGATTTTAAAACCCGATATGGAGAAGAAGTCTTGGAAAGAGCTTATTTGAGAATAAACGCCGCTATAGAGAGGAGAGTGATCCCGCCCATCTTCGACGAAGATCTCGACGTAGAAATATTATCTTTTCCTACGGCATTACTATTAGTGGGAAATATAGGAGATTCCCTTCTCTCCACGCGATACGCCATAGCAGAATCGAAAAGAGCGTCCTTGTTTCTTAGAAACGAATCTTCAGAAAAAATTCTGTACTTAGCCTCTAATACATTTGGTTGGAAAATAATATTTAGGAAAAACGGTAAGTTTCAAGGATATACTTTCAGACTCTTCTTTAGAGACTATCTTTCACATATTCCTGAACATTCCCCGGCGTGGAAGTTATCGAATAGAATACTGGAGAATGGCGAAGTTTTACTAATTAGACACGACGTAGTGAGGCTTTTAGAAGAAGCTGTAAAGATATACATATTAAATCGTCTAAGTAAAAAAATGAAAGTAGATGATTTCTCTGTGTTCTTACCTTGGATTGAAAAAATTAGAAATTCTTGGAGTAAGTATAAGGTTAAAATTGAGAAATGGAAAACCTTAGATTATGGAGAAGAAGCATATCCTCCCTGCATTATTAACCTGCTAAATGCCACGAAAGCTGGGAAAAACATTCCACATGTCGGACGATTTGCCCTTGCAGCATTCCTACTTAACATAGGGAAAACAGTAGATGAAGTGCTTGATATATTTAGATCCTCTCCTGATTTTAGTGAAAATATAGCCCGTTATCAAATAGAACATATTGCTGGTTTGAGAGGTTCAAGAATAAGATATTCTCCATTTAAATGTGAAAATATGAAGAGTTATGGTTTATGTAGAGATGACGGAAAAAGCTGTAAGAATATAAAACATCCACTTCAGTACTATTATAGAAAGGGAATTGCTAAAAAGAGAAAAAATGTGGAGAAAAAACGAATATCTTAAAAGGCTTTTTTCCAAATATTACAGAAATGCAAAAGTTCATATTCCTAAATCGCTTCCCCAGCGCGAATTCGCTTTTGTTTATTTTGGAAAGGAAGAATACATGCATAGACATATAGCATTTAGTAATGAAGAAGAGCTAATATCGCATATTCGAAAAAATACGCCGCGCCACGTATTCTACTCTTCGGCCTATTATGAGTACCCGGCAGCTAGTAATATGAATGAGAAAGAATGGTTAGGCGCTGAACTTATTTTTGATATAGATGTAGATCACATAGATACCCCTTGTAAAAAACTACATGATAAATGGTTTTGTCTGAATTGTGGTGCATCTGGATGGGGAGTCCCGCCTCAAACTTGTTATAAATGTGGAAGTGAAAGAATTAAAAGAGAGACTTGGATTTGTGAAACCTGCCTCTCTGTGGCTAAGGATGAGGCTTTGAAACTGATAGATTTCTTAATCGATGATTTCGGCTTTTCAAGAAGAAAATTAGTAATAACATTCTCTGGGCATAGAGGCTTTCATGTACATATAGATGAAGAAGATATTTTAAAACTGGATCAAGATTCCAGAAGAGAAATCTCAGATTATATAAGAGGAGTAGGAGTAGATTATAGATTTTTCATACCAGTTCGATCTTCGCTATATCCAGTTTATACTCTAGATTATGGAGCCCCGGCTTGGTTAGGGAGAATAATGAGAGCTCTTTATAATCTCTTCTCCTCCAATATATTAGAACAAGAACTCAAAAAGATAGGGCTCTCATCTAGGAAGATTGAGAAAATATTATCGATTCGTGATGAAGTAGTAAGGAAGTTAGAAGCCGTTCCACCTGAATTAGAATATCTTGGTAAAGTTATAGATCCGGATAGCTGGGAGAAAATCTTCCATTTCATAACAGAAGAAGAGGGAGTAAAAATTGACGAGCGAGTAACTATAGACATAAAGAGGCTAATAAGACTGCCAGAATCTATTCATGGGAAAACAGGTATGAAAGTTGCCATTTTAAGCTATCAAGATCTCGAAGAGTTCAATATTGAAAAACATGCAGTAATTTTTCCATCTGAAATAGTGAAAATATCATTTAAAAATCCTCCTAGAAAAGTGCTAAACATAGACTTGCCCACAAGCGGTGGCTTGTTCGAAGTCCCCTTTTATGCTTTTGTATATTTCTTAGCTAATGGAGCTGAAGTGGAAAGGGTAAAGACTTAAGTGTAAATTGCTGAATATTATTGATATAATGTCTTATAGCGAGATCGTAAAAGTATTCGAGGCCGAACTCGAATCAGATAAATTACAAGCTATAGACTTTGCGTTTTATTCTAAATCACGAGAATACATCGCCATGTTAGAGGAAAAAGCCAACAAGACTCCTTCGGACATTGAAAAAGCCCTCTATCTAAAAGAGGCCGAAATAATTTCTGTAATACTTGAAAAGCTTTTCTTATTAAGATTACGGAAGATATCAGAAATATTGTTTAGAGGAGATGCAGAAAATATAGAGCAAAACTTAGCAAAAGAGGAAGTTGAATTCAAAAAATATTTATTATCTTTTCTGAAAAAAATAAAGAGTACAACGGAAAGAAAAACACCTAGCAAAGATAAAGGATTACTGGTTCGATTTAGGAAAACTTACTCTCGTATAGTATTGGAAAATGGCAGTGTTATGGGTCCTTTCCATAAGGGAGATATTGCTTACTTACCGAGGAAGATTGCAGCGGAATTAGATAAGATAAAGATCGTCGACATTATAGCATAGCCTACTCGACTTTTATCTCCACGCCGCTTCTTCTGGGACTTTTCTCTTTCTTCTCTAACTCTACGGTTAGGACTCCGTTCTTATACTGAGCTTTAGAAGATTGCGGTTTCACCTTCGCCGGTAATTTTATTTCTTTAAAGTATTTACGGTCTCCTCTCTCCGCTGAAATTCGGAGAATATTCTCTGTGGCATAGACCTTTATATCCTCTTTCTCTACCCCCGGCATGTCGGCTATAATTTTTATTTTATCCTCTTCCTCTATCACATCAACAAACGGCTCTATAGTCTCTGTAATCATAGGACGAGAGATACCGGGTTTAATATTCCCCCACTCTCTTATTCTAGGCACACCGTCTGGTCCTATAGTCACTGAGAAACCGTAGTAGTATGGTCCTATAACCCGCCTTTTCTCTCGAAATTCTCCTCTTTCCTCACTTATCGCTTCACGCATCATTTCATCGAATAGCCTGTCTATCTCTTCAAAGAGTTTACGCGTACGTTTCCACCATTCATCAAACTCGTACATACTATCACCTCTAACATACAAAGTTGAACCTCCTATAAAAAACTTCTAGTAAATGAGAAAATATATCTGCCACTTAAGTCTTAGATATCTTTGCATTAAGGTGATTTATCCATGAAGAGGGGAAAAGAAATACCTTTAGCGCCTATAGATAGAATTCTCCACGAAGAAGGTTGCACTCGCGTAAGCGAAGAAGCTTCTCGCTTATTAAGAGATATTGTAGAAAAAATCGCTAGAACAATCGCAAAAGAGGCTTGCGAACTCGCTATTCACGCCAATAGAAAAACCGTGATGAAAGAAGATGTTCTGTTCGCTGCTCGTAGGATCAGTAAGCAAATCCCTTCACTTTTTGAATAAAAACTCACTTTTTATTATCTTCAAGTTTTACCGAAAAATACTTGGTGTATTCTCAATAATTCAGGACCAGTAGTTTCATAACCGACTATCGCTCCTTTACTGTTAACTACTAGACCAGAGCTCAGAAATATACTACCTCTATTTACAGTCCCTACGTCAACCGTTATATTGAATAACTCACGTAATTCTTCTAACTCTTCATCGGTTACTAGGGGATATACTAACAATCCTCGATTTGATATAGATGCTATAGATCCAACAAGAGGCGAATCACCGATAGTTCTAACTATTACCTCTACATCTAGAACCTCTTCAATTAGTTTTAGATGTTCTTTCTCGATAAGAGGAGAGACAATAGCCATTTTGTCATTGGCTAAGATAAGATTTCCTAGAGCATTTCTTAAAGAAGGTAAGACTGCTACATTTAATTTATCTCCAAGATTTTCTTCCACTTTTTTAATTTCATGCTCCAGGGAAAGTTTAGGTAAAAGAATTCCGTTAGAATTTCCTGCTATGAAAACCCCTAACAAAGGAGATTCACAAATAGATGCTAGAAAGACTTCGGTACCTAAAGTTTCTGAAAATTCTTCAATATTTTTATCGGGAGCATCAATAGGTAATATAGTTATGTTTTCATTGGTAAACGAGTATACTCCTATATTAGGATTTCCGTAAAGGAGAGATTTTTGAACTGACATTAACTCTGCTCTTCCTCTACTTCTTCAGGCAGAAAAACTCTCGCAATAGAGAGTTTTTCCCCACCTTCTCCTATCTCAACTTTTCTAACTATGACTTTTATTCGACGGGGAGGCTTTTCAACACTATGCTCCCATATCTTCTCGTTAACCTTATTACTGATATATACATCGTCTGGCTTTACATGCTTCAGCACAAACTCCTTTACTACTCTAACGGCTACTTTTGCTCTTTTTTTACGAGGAACTTCATATACCTTTCTCAAAGGTATCACATATTCTCTTTCCAATACTACTTTCTCTTCCTCGGACATGTAATCACCTTAGAGTTGCATTCGACTTCTCCGCCAATGTCTTTTAGGTCTTCTCCTTACCTTGCCCAGCGTTTTAGCTATAACCCAGAGTGGTACCGGTTTATTAGATTTAAATGCTGCAGCAAGCCTTAGCTTTTTTGCTAAAGGTTTATTTCGCGCCATCGAAATACCCCTTGGTCTCTATCAAAATCTTATTTTTATTTCTTTCCGAGACCGTCTAACTATTTCGGTCAAAAATCGTTTTAGTAAATCGTCTGTTATGGGCAACGGAACTCTACCACTCTGGGCTAACTGGATCAATTGTACTTCCACCAGTTCAACCAATTCAGGTTTTACCAATCTTAAATTATTTAATCTCTGCCTAGCCTCAGGAGTGAGTATTTTAGCCAGAACTGCTTGCCGCTCAAGCTCTATACGCCGTCTCTCCTCCTCTCTAGCCCTAGCCTCTTCGATCATCCTCTTATATTCTAGAAGCTTCCTCCTCTTGATTTCCTCTAATTCTTCGTCGTAGACATCACTACTCAATACAATCACCTAAGATATATTAAACATAAATCTTATTATCTATGTCCCTATATACTTCTCCAGTTCAGGCTTCTGTTTAATCAATTCTTTAAATAGTTTATTAGCAAGCCTGTCTAAGAGGGACCTTCCTTGAGGTGTTAATACTCGCCCTTTACCCTTTATAGTCATAACTAATCCGGCAGTTTCTAATTGTTGTAAAGCTTTTCTTATAGCAGATCCTCCGGCTTTTCGGAAATGTTCCCTGACTAATCCCATATCTTTTCTTCCACCGTAGGCAGTCCTCAGTCTTTCTATCCCTACAGGTCCATAGAGATAAAGTTTACGTAGAAGCGAGGCGCATCTTTTATACCACCAATCCGGATCATCAGGCACTCTCTCTACATGGGAACCTGTTTTGACATAGAAAGCCCACTCTGGCGGTTTTATCTCCTCGAAATTTTCCTTTAGATACTTCGCCAGCTCTTCTATGAACATATGCGGCGGAATATACTTTACCGTAACCATTCTTGATCATCCTTTAAATACTCTTCAAGGCTTAAAAGGCACCATCAATATAAAGTTTACTTCTTTCACACCGCTAATGGTCAAACAGCATTGAAGTATGAATAATATCATTTGACGATATTAGAGAGAACATAAAAAAGATTGGTATTTATTACCTCGGACATTTCTCTAATAAAATATGGGCTATACATTATTTGTAATATTTTTACTCCATACGACAACGTTTTTCTCTGGTCCTTGTATTATTCATTTCTAATACACAAAGAAAATACTTTCAGATGTCTAGAAATATTAAATCAAAGAACTAGAACAAATAGAGTAAAATATAAAAACACGATGTCTTAATAAAGTAATCGGCATCCCCGGTCATAGGCGGTAGGAAACGCCCGGTCTCATCAGAACCCGGAAGCTAAGCTGCCGCTGCCGTTGGGAGTACTGAGGTCTGCGGCCTCGGGAAACCGCGGTGCTGGGGATGCCATTTTTCTTACCCTAATAACCCCTTTATTTCCACTGGAATTTTTCTAAATTAAAATACTTAGAAAAATTATAAGTTTAGTTTCTATAACTGATAGTAGTAAAAATTTCCACTGGAAGTAAAGGGGTTACACGGTTTTTGTTATACGCGTTTAAAGTATAATTCACTTATAATAAGTGACTATAAGGACCCCTTTGTTTCCACTGGAACTCGAAAAAGAAGAAAAATGATTTCGATTACATATTTATTTTATTTTATATTTTTCTTTTTTAATTTTACATTGAATTTTGTTTTCTTTTTAGGATAAAGATTAAGGAGAAATATTATACGAGTAACATACCATGTTTATAGTGAATGATTCCAATATATATTCGCCTATCTAATTAATTATTGAGTGATGTAGAGTGCCTAAGGTGAAGATAGAGGATATATTACCATCAGGCGAGAAAGTGTCGGTGGTTATTGAGGGTAGTGAAGTTTCACGAGAGCGTATACTACAGATTCTAGATTTGTTTAATATTTTATCGAAGACGGATACCGTTAGAGAGCCGAGAACTCTTAAGGAGAAAATATGGGAAATACTGGTTAATAATTTCAGTGATGGAGAATGGTTTACTATTAATGAGGCTTATGCAGCAGTAAGGCAGTCTTTAAGAGATGTTAGTGTGACTGCAGTATCGAGTTATGTAAGTAGATTTCTGAGAGAAGGAAGGCTTGAGAAAACAGGTCGCAAACCGAGAACTCGTTATAGGATTAAGAAGACTTTTGTTCGCGTTTTTTGAATAGGACCAGATAACATTTCATTAAATCACTGTTAGTTATTATGCCTATAACTTCTTTTCCAGAAGCGACTAGCACGGCAGGAGATCCAGCTCTTAGGATGCGTGTTATAGTATGTAGGTTTTCGTCTGGGGATACCATTGGCAGTGGAGAGGACATTATGTCTCCAGCTAGTTTGTTGAGTGCTTTTTCTTTGTATTTGAAAAGAGTATCTACTAGGACCCGCTCATAGACAGTGCCTACTACTGTACCATCATTATTTACTACGGGAATTTGAGATATCCCATGTTCCCACATAAGTTCTATTACCTTCTCAATAGAGGTGTTTGGTCTTACGGTAATTACAGGTGAAGCCATAACATCTCCTGCGGTTAACTGCTCGCTTATGTATTCTTCTAGAGCTTTGAGTATCCGTCTGAGGGTTGAAAGTCTTGGATCTACACTACCCGATTCTATTCGAGCTATGAGCGATTGGCTTACTCCGGCTCTCCTGGCTAGTTCTTTCTGCGTTAATCCCGCACGTTTTCTAAGTCTTCTTATTTCTTCTGGCGTGGGAAGAGAAGACATGTTCACAAAATATTATATATTCCGGGGATATATACTGTATGTTTTATTTTCAAAAATCTTCGTTTTTCTAATACTTTATTTAGTATTTAGATAGGGAATGTTGTTATTGTATAGCTTTTTTATATATTTTTTAGATGTGGTTTAGCGAAATAATAATTTGCCTGGATTGTTTTCCTTCACATAGGGGCTAATTATGTCGTATTTTATTGAAGTAAGATGGCATGGACGAGGAGGACAAGGAGCGGTTACTTCCGCTGAATTAATAGTTTCAGCTGCAATTAAAGATGGTAAATATGCTGTGGCGATACCTTTTTTCGGAGCAGAACGGAGAGGAGCTCCAGTAGTCGCTTATAATAGAATTTCATCTAAACCTATAAGGACCAGAGCAGCTGTTAAAAATCCCGATGTAGTAGTTGTATTAGATCCTTCTCTAGCCAAAATAATAGATATAACTCAAGGATTGAAGAAAGAGGGAATGATAGTATTTAATGGGGAGCCTCCTGCAAGTTTCATAGAAAAGAATTTTAAAATAGCATATGTCGATGCCACAGATATAGCGTTAAGAAATAAGTTAGTTCTAGCTGGTATTGCATTAGTTAATATGCCTATGCTCGGCGCATTTACTAAGGCAACTCAGATATTCTCCATAGATTCAGTTGTAGAAGCCGTTAAGGAGAAATGGCCTGGAGAAATAGGCGAGAGAAATGCAACCGCTGTACTAGAAGCCTATAATAGAACGGTGGTGAAGAATGGAAAGTAAATCATTAAAATCTAGGTATGTAGCCCCAGTTGCCTTGCCTACGATGGGAGCTCTTGGAAAAACAGGAGCTTGGAGAGTGTTAAAACCAGTCATAAACTACGATAAATGTATAAAATGTTTAATCTGTTGGCTCTACTGTCCCGAAGGATCCATAACTGTTGAAGAAGAACGACCTGTTATAGATTATGAGTATTGTAAGGGTTGTGGTATATGTGCGAATGAATGTCCTGTAAAAGCAATTGAGATGGTGAGGGAGGAATAGTTATGAAAGTTGAAATCTTAACAGGAAACTGGGCAGCTGCTTACGGAGCCAAACTAGCTAGAGTCAATTTTGTTTCCGCATATCCAATAACTCCTCAAACATCAGTAATCGAGAAGCTGGCGGAGTTTATAGATAGTGGTGAATTGAAGGCGAAGATGGTTAGAGTAGAATCTGAGCATAGTGCGATGGCGGCGGTTATAGGAGCAGCTGCTGTAGGAGCTAGAGCCTTCACCGCCACATCTGCCCAAGGGTTGTTCTATATGTATGAAATGGTTTGGTGGGCAGCTGGTGCTCGACTTCCCATTGTAATGGGAATAGTTACTAGAGCTTTAGCGCCGCCTTGGAGTATCTGGACAGATCACGCGGATTTCTTAGCGCTCAGAGATAGTGGATGGATACTACTATTTGCTAGAAACGCACAAGAGATCCTAGATACGGTAATTCAAGCTTATAAAATCGCTGAAAATGATAACATCATGCTACCAGTTGCCGTAGGTTGGGATGCATTTATAGCTTCTCATACAGCTGAGCCCGTTAACGTTCCGGAGCAGGATCTTGTAGATCAATACTTGCCGAGTAAGAAGACGTTTTCTCACATGCTTGATGTTGATAATCCTTTCTCTCTAGGCAATCTAGCTTTTCCTGACAGTTATATGGAGTATCGTTGGTTAATAGATAATGCTATGAATGCGGCGCGTAGGGTCATAATAGAAGCTGATAAAGAGTTTGAGGAAATTTTCGGCAGAAGTTATGGTGGATTACTTGAGAAGTATAGATGTGAGGATGCGGATGTAATCATAGTGATGATGGGAGCGTCAAGTGGAGATGGTATGGATGCAGTGGATTCATTGAGAGAAAAGGGATATAGAGTGGGGTTATGTCGTATAAGAGCAGTACGGCCATTTCCTGTTAAAGAAATTAGAGAAATTGGTAGGAGAGTTGACGCAGTTTTAGTTATAGATAGAGCAGTATCCTTTGGTATTGGCGGCATTTTGGGTTGTGAAGTTAAGGCAGCTCTTTATTCTTCCAAAAGGCCTTTAGTTTTCAACTTTATTGCAGGCTTAGGAGGCAGGGATCTAAACGCCGAATTTATAGAAAGTCTAACGCGGAGAGTTTATGACGTGCTGGATGGAAAGGCGGAAATAAAAGAAGTTGAATGGGTTGGCGTAAATCCAGAGGTGGTGGAGTTATGAGCGGATTAATAAAAGTTTTTCCAAGAGAGGAATATATTCTTAAGGGAAATGCCTCATGTCCAGGATGTGGAGCAGCGCTCCTCCTCAGATATGTGCTTAAAACTTTAGGGCCACGCTCGATCTTCGTAATACCTGCTTGTTGCACATCTGTTATTGCTGGACCACTGCCAAAGACTGCTTTTAAAATTCCCGTTATGCATATCGCTTTCGCTGCAAGTGCGGCAACAGCTTCGGGGATCTCGGAGATGCTAGAACTCCAAGGTAAGAAAGATGTGAACGTCGTCGTCTGGGCAGGAGACGGAGGGACTGTGGATATAGGATTGCAAGCTTTATCGGGGGCAGCTGAACGAGGGCATAACGTCATTTACATATGCTATGATAATGAAGCCTATATGAATACTGGAATTCAGAGATCAGGATCCACTCCGTTGTGGGCTTGGACTACAACAACACCTAGTGGTAATCCTAGACCTAAGAAGAACTTACCCTTCATAATGCATGTTCATAAAATTCCCTACATAGCTACTGGAAGCCCCGCTTATCCTAACGATCTTATATCTAAGCTTAGAAAAGCTAAGAAAATTAAAGGTTTTAAATATATTCACTTACATACTCCGTGTCCTCCTGGTTGGCGTTTTGACTCTGCGAAAAGTATAGAAGTGGCTAGATTAGCCGTACTTACCGGTGCCTGGATTCTTTATGAGATAGAGAACGGTGTTTTCAGACTGACTGGTCCTAGTAGGAAGCTATTAGATAAGAAACAAAGGAAACCTGTGGAGGAATACTTGAAACTTCAAGGTAGATTCCGACACTTAACTCAGGAACAGATAGAGGAGATACAACGCTTAATCGATGAAGAATGGGAACACATCAAAAGCTTAGAAGGAGAAAAGCTTTAAGAAAAAGCCTATAAAAAGACTGATAGATAACGCCGCGGCAAGAGCTCTAAGAGCTTTAGAGGTCAGAGTATGTATTTTTTCGATAGTCTCGTTCCCAAGTACGGGTAAGAGGAAGTCTTTTCTTTCTAACACTATGTAGCATGTAGACATGTTTTCTATAGCTCGTTTCAAAGAGGTTAGAACGAGATCTTCGAGAGCACTCAATTTAGTTTTTTCTCCTACTGGCGAGTAGCTCTTCTTCGGAGTTACTCCAGTAGTGATGTGGGTATCGGTAGTGGCTACTTCTCCTTCATAGAGACATAGTTTTTTCTTAACGGTTTGAAGAAGCTTGTCTCTAATGGGGTTTACCATATTGTTTCCGTCAAAGACCGCAAAGAAGTATCGTTTATCTCCAATCTCGATTACTGCAACGGCTATTCCTCCAATGCCAACTTCGTTGCTAAAGTTGGTGAGAGTGCATGTGGTATAGAAACCCGCTTTAACTTTGTCGTGAAAAGGTAGATCCTTGTTGAAAAGCCTTTCTAGCATATTGACGAGTTCGGAATAGAGAGGAGTACTGGGTAACGGCCTCGGATTCTCTCCATTTAAATCTAGTCTATTATGTCCGTCAATCAGGATTATCTCGCCTAAACGCTTTGCCGCGATTTCTTCTACTACCTCATAGGGAATGTCTTCGAGGCCTCTTTCTCTACTTGAGATTATAGCGAATAAGTGTCCGTCCAGCTTAGCGTATAAAGTTGTAAAGTTTTCCGAATTTTCTCTGTAGAAGGGCGAAATCTTGATACGCTTAGTTTTGTCAAAAGTCATGGAGAGTAGGTGATTAACTACAACGTCGACGTCTGAGCGGCGTATAAGATCTCTCTCGTGACTGGAAGCTCCATGAAAGACAAGAGCAGGAACGCCTTTTTCCCTAAAAGCTTTCACGATTTTAGAGGGTAGTGTGCTACTACCGAAATCCCTGAAGGGACCAGGGTGTATGTATGGTACTATAAAAATGCCTTTTATCTCTCCTTTTTTATTGAAAAACGCTATCGAATATATCTGCAGTTTTTCCTTTCTAGCTGAGATTTCTTTAAGAGCTTTCTCTAGTTTTACCGGTTTATTAGCTAGAATATACTCTAGAAAGGCATTAAAAATCCTGTATCTTCCGCCAAGAAGCTTTCTTTCCAATGTTGAATTATATATCAACAAAAATTCGAATACTAATATTGATAGTAGATTCATGATTGTGATCGAGTATAACTGCTTGACTAAAATTCCTGGCAGCAGGCTAAAAAGTAAAAATAACAATGTTCCAACGTTTTTTTCGTCGAAGATACGGCACGTTACGTAGCTCAAGCCTGTAATCAATGGTAAGAACAGAGAAAAAGTTGGGTTATGAAAGATGATTTGAGAGAGTAGGGCGCTTAATATCAATAAGAAGTTGAAGAGGGGAATAGGACCTAGACTTCTCCGGATATCTACTATTTGGCTCGTTTTGAGAAATGAAAAAGGTATTAGGAAGTTTACTAAGAAATATATGTATATCTCTTTCTCAGCTATGTTATACAAGTATAGCACGACTATAACGAGTACTGAGGAGAATGTATAGAGTAATATAACCCATTTCATCGAAGGGAACCATATCAACAACTTGTATTTCTCAGCGAGTTTTCTAGCGGCTATAGTCATTTTATCCACCGCTATGGTGATATTCCAAAATAGCACTCACTTATATAAAACAAATTTCGGCATTATTTGTAGAAAAGCTTAAGTAGAGAATTGTATCAACTATTCGCTGAGCTTAAGAGGTGAAAATGTTGAGTGAAGCTGTCGAAGAAAAAGAACCAGAACTCCTAGTACCACTTGAAGCCTACTTAGCGGCAGGTATACGTATAGGCACTAACATGAAAAATCGCTTCATGGAACGTTTCATATATAGTGTGAGGCCTGACGGGCTCTATCTAATAGATGTGAGGAAAACCGATGAACGAATACGTATTGCCGCAAAATTCATCGCACAATTCGAACCTCGAAAAGTAGTTGCTGTGTCAGCTAGACAGTACGGGCAACAACCTGTCTTAAAATTCTGCGCGCTGACAGGATGTATACCGATGGTAGGCAGATTTCTTCCAGGAACTTTCACAAATCCGGCGTTTGAGAATTACATCGAGCCAGATCTTCTGATAATCTCAGACCCTAAAGCGGATCATCAAGCAGTGATGGAGGCGGTAAATGTAGGAATACCCATCATAGGTCTTTGTAACACCGATAGTATATGTAGCTTTATAGATCTAGTCATACCGACTAATAATAAGGGCAGAAAGGCGTTAGCTCTTATTTACTGGCTTTTAGCTCGTCAAGTGTTGAGAGAACGGGGAGAACTATCGCCTGATAAAGATTTGCCTATTCCGCCTGAAGAATTTGAAAGTAAGGTAGTATAACAGCAAAATTATATCTCTTATTCCATCTTACTATGTACTGATGAACATGCGGATTCGTAAGCCGTATGTCGCTGGAATGTTCTATGAGGCAAACCCGGAATTATTGAAAAGACAGATAGAGGAGTGTTTCTTACATAGATTAGGACCAGGAAAACTCCCTGAAAAAGCGAAGAAGTATGAAGTTTTTGGATTGATAGTGCCGCATGCAGGCTACATGTATTCTGGTCCTGTAGCGGCACATGCCTATTATGTGTTAAGTCAAGCCCGAAAATCGAAGTATTTTATCATTATAGGTCCTAACCATAGCGGTATGGGATCGCCTATAGCCGTAGCTAGCGAAGATGCCTGGGAAATGCCATTCGGTAAGGTGAAGGTAAACATTGATTATGCTCGTTGTATATCCGCTAGATCGGGTATAGCTTCTATTGATTCGCGCGCGCATCTCTATGAGCATTCTGTAGAAGTTCAAATCCCATTTCTGCAGTTCTTGTATGGAAGCGACTTTGAGATAATTCCTGTAACTATGTTATTGCAAAATTATGAAGCATCAAGAAGAGTCGGTGAAGCCTTAGCTGAATGTATTAGCGAGTATGGAGACGCAGTAGTTATAGCCAGCACCGATTTCACTCATTATGAATCAGCTGAAAATGCTCATAGAAAAGATAAGCTGGCTATAGAACGAATATTAGAACTTGATTCGCGAGGATTGTACGATGTTGTTATAGAGAATGAAATTACTATGTGCGGTTATGGTCCTGTAATAGTGTTGATAGAAGCCGCTAAGAAATTAGGATATACAAACATTAAAATTCTGAAATATGCGACTTCCGGGGATATCACGGGAGACTACAGTAGCGTTGTAGCGTACGCTAGTTTTGTAATCTTTAAAAGTGAATAGCCATGTCCATTGAGGATAGGAAAAAAGATCACCTTCTTTTCTCGATTAAAGATGATGTGGAAAGCGATGTATCTCCTATGTTTCAAGATGTATACTTCGTGCATGACGCTGTACCGGAGATAAATCTAGATGAGATAGAATTAACAACAGTTTTTTTAGAACATAAATTCTCAGCGCCGTTGATAGTAGCCGGAATGACTGGAGGGCATTCTCTTGCTAAAAAGATCAACGCAGCTATAGCGGAAGCTGTAGAAGAGCTTAGGCTCGGTATGGGAGTTGGTAGTCAGAGAGCCGTGCTTCTAAATCCTAATCTCGAAGAGACTTTCTCTATTGTTAGGGAAAAAGCGCCTACAGCTTATATAATTGGTAATATAGGGGCAAGTCAGGTTGTAATGGATTTAACTCTTAAGGATTTAGAAAGAATCGTTGAGATGGTAGAGGCAGATGCCTTGGCAATTCACTTAAATCCTCTACAGGAAGCGGTTCAGTTGGAAGGAGAACCATTTTATAAAGGATTCTTAAGTAAAGCGCGGGAAATAATAGAGAATTGTGAAGTGCCGGTAATTGCGAAAGAGACAGGCGCCGGAATTTCGAAAGAAGCTGCTGAGAAGATAGCGAGGACGGGGTTTTCTGCTATAGATGTGGGAGGCTTAGGAGGCACTTCTTTTTCAAAGGTAGAATACTATAGAGCCATGAGTAATGGTAATAAAGAATTGGCGGAGATAAGTAAAACTTTTAGTAATTGGGGAATACCTACTGCGTTGAGCATATTAGAAGTTAGAACTGCGACGAATTTGCCTTTAATAGCTACAGGAGGGATACGTTCGGGTATAGATATTGCAAAGGCACTAAGATTGGGAGCAGATTTAGTCGCTATTGGAAGACCTGTTATTCAGGCAGCTTTCAGTGAAGGAAGCACGGGAGTGAAGAAATACCTAAGGAAATTGATTAGAGAGTTAAAAATAACATTATTCCTTATAGGTGCGAGAAACTTAACGGAGTTACGAAGAAAACCGATAGTCTTTTCTTCGAGAATGCTTAATTGGATAAGTCAAAGAAGGTTAAAAATACCTTTGTAACTGCATGGTCGCTTGGACATAAATAAAGAGTTCAGACCCTCCTTCCTCTCCTTCCTCCCGGTTTCCTGATGGTATCAGTAGGCAACGGAGTGACATCCTCTATTCTATCCACCATTAACCCAGCTCTTACAAGTGCTCTTATAGCTGGGCCAGCTCCTGGTCCGGGAGTTTTGGGACCATAACCTCCAGGAGCTCTGACTTTCACATGTACTACTCTTATTCCCTTTTCTAAGGCAATCCTCGCCGCTATCATTGCTGCTTGCATGGCGGCCCAAGGACTCGGCTTATCTCTATCCGCTTTTACAACCATTCCGCCACTTACTCGTGCAATAGTTTCGGCGCCTGATAAATCGGTGATATGTATAATGGTATTATTGTAGCTAGCGTATATATGAGCTATTCCTACTTCCCCTTTCTTCTTTTTCTGCTGGCTCATTCTCCACCCTCCTTTGCTGATCTAATAGCATATGGAGATAGAGGATAAAATCTTACTTGTTCTTCCTCCTCTCGTGTAACCAAATGTCCTGGACTCGTAACTCTCTTATCTCCTATTGCGATATGCCCATGAACTATCAGTTGTCGGGCGTGATAAATCGATGAAGCTAACCCTTTCTTATATACAATGTATTGAAGCCGTCTTTGAAGAATGTCTTCTATGGTTAAGTTTAACACGTCGTCCAGAGTACAGTCTTCGCTTGGAAGTATTCCCTGTTTTACCAGACGATTTATGAGTTCTTTTTCAAATCGGGCACGTTTCTGGGGAGGCAATGCAAGCAGAGTTCTTGCTCTTGCCCTTATACGCCTTAAGTAAGTCCTGGCAATCCACAGTTCTCGTTTATTTCTTAAACCGTACTTTCCGACGAGCTCTATCTCCTGTAGAAGTCGTTCCTTTATCCAAGGATGACCCGGTGTTTCGTATTTACGTCTGCTCTTTTTAGGATCGCCCATACCGAATCACCTACTTCTTTCTCCTTCTTACTCCAACAGTCATACCGGTCCTTCCTGTGGTTCTAGTTCTCTGTCCTCTAACCTTTAAGCCGAACATATGGCGTATTCCACGCCAACATCTTATGCTTTTGAGGAATTCTATATCACTTTTCACAGTGAATACCAAGTCGGAAGTTATCAGATGTATGTTTTCCCCAGTTCTAGGATCTTTGGGTCTATTAAGGAACCATGGAGGAAAGCCTAGCCTATGGGGTTCTCTAAGTATAGTATCGAGTTCTTTCAGTCTTGACTCATCTAATGATCCTAGTTTTTCATGAGGATTTATTCCTAATTTTCTACATATAGCATATGCCATGTTTATACCTATACCCTTTATTAGTCTGAGAGAATAGGCTACTGCTTTATCTCCTGGCAAGTCTACGCCTGCAAGCCTCACTATCTGTTTAAATTCTTCACTCATTAATAGCCCCTAGGGGTAGAGGAATCCGCTTGATTCTTATAAAATTTTCGTGTATCTTGATGCGTATGCATAAATAGTTCTTTCTACTTCTACTATACAGCGATGAAAATGAAATCTGTCAAGATTAGAGCAGTACTAGTGGGAAAGAGTCTTATTAAAAATCCATGGGGAGAGAAGGTAGTCAAACTTGAGTTTGTAGAAGAGAGAGAACTGCCAAATCCTGTAGTTATACAACCTGCTGGAAGCGAATTAGCGAAAGAAATAATGCCTATAATTAATCAGATAATGAAGTCTATGCCTGTATTAAGCCATGGCAAAGCAAGTATACCAAGATTAACCCTCTACTTAACAGAGGAAGAATGGGATAGATTAATAGAAAAACCTGAGATAGGAGAAGAAATTCTTATCGAGATTAAAGGAAAGAGTATATCTATAAGTAAGAATTAATTAAGTAAATATTTTAAAGGTATATCTTGATATTCTCCACTCGGAGTTTTTCTTCTTATGATTATAGGCAAAACGCCTAGTTCCAACTCCCTCTCGGCGATAAGGAGAGGATCAGGAGAAATGTTTTCCTCAAGCTTTATTAAAACCGGGGCACCTAGCGCAACTTGAAGAGCACGAGCACCTATAATTCGAGCACGTTCATATCTGGTGAGTTTAGGAGGGCCAATTTTAATTTTAAACTTTGTTTTAGAGCGCATAGGCATGTAAAAATCTGGGTCATTTATAATGTTTTCCTTAGCTAAAATATGATTAAAAAAGCTAATATTCTCCGAATTCAGGTTTTTCTTCCTTACCTTTCTCTTTCTCTTTCGGCGGAGATGCTGCTATAATATCGTCGATTCTCAATACCATGACCGCGGCTTCAGTCGCAGACTTTAATACTTGTTTCTTTACAATCGCTGGTTCAATGACTCCCGCTTTTATCATGTCTTCTATTTTACCCGTGAATACATTCACTCCACTCCACTTCTCCCCATCTGCATGTTTTTTCCTTAGCTCTGCTATTACGTCTACCGGCTCGAGCCCGGCATTTCTAGCTAGTACTGCGGGTAGGAATTCCAATGCATCGGCGTATCTCATCACGGCTAATTGCTCTTTACTAGGCAAAGTCTTAGCATATTCTCTTAACTTTTTAGCTATTTCCATTTCTATAGCTCCTCCGCCAGCAACTATCTTAGGTTCTTTAATTATATTGCGCACAACGGATAGTGCATCATGAATCGCTCTTTCAGCTTCATCTACTACGTGTTCGGCGCCGCCTCTGATCAATATTGTCACGGCTTTCGGATTAGGGCATCCTTCTATGAATATCATCTTATCTTCGGCTACTTTTCTCTCCTCTACTATCTTAGCGTAGCCTAGATCCTTTTCGGTGAGATCGTCTATACTAGTTACTATTCTTGCTCCGGTTGCTCTTGCTAGTTTTTCCATATCTGATTTCTTTACTCTTCTAACGGCCAATATACCCTTCTTAGCTAAGAAGTGCTGAGCCATATCATCAATACCTTTCTGAGTGATTACTACGTTAGCACCTGTTGCCGCTATTTTGTCTACCATTTTCTTAAGCATTAAGGCTTCTTGCTCTAAGAACATCTTTAATTGCTCTGGACTTGTAATGTTTATCTTAGCGGTCCATTCCGGCTTTTCTACCTCTAGCGGCGCGTTAAGTAACGCAATTTTTGCATCAACTACTTTTCGCGGCATGCTGGGATGTACTACTTCTTTATCTAAGACTATTCCCTTTACTAATTCCGTCTCTTCCAAAGATTCACCTTTCTTCTTTTCAATCTTCACATTATCTAGCTTAAACTCGTATTTTCCGTCTTTTTCTTCTACCACTTGCAAAGCAGCATTTACCACTAGGTCTGCTAAGAATTCCTTATATTCAGCTACAGCTTTGCTACTAAGAGATGTAATGGCTACTTTCTTTAAAACCTCCTTATCGAGAGGATTTACGGATTCTGCTACTTCATCCACTACTTTAAGAGCTTGTTCGAGAGCTTTTTCAAATCCTTCAGTGACTATTGTTGGGTGTATTTCTTCATCCAGAAGTTCATTTGCATTAGTTAATAACTGTCCAGCTAGAACAACTACTGTCGTTGTGCCATCTCCTACTTCATCGTCTTGAGCCTTAGCTACTTCTACTAGCATTTTAGCCGCAGGATGTTGTACATCCATCTCTTTAAGTATGGTGGCACCATCTCCGGTTATCGTGGCGTTGCCGAAGGAGTCTACGAGAAGTTTATCCATTCCTCTAGGACCTAAGGAAGAAGCTAAAGCTTCTGCTATTACGCGCGCAGCATAGATATTTGATCGCCTTGCTTCTCTGCCTACAGTTCTGCTTGTTCCTTCTTTTAATATAAGAACAGGTATCGCCTGTTGAGCCTGCATTATCCCACACCTCCTCGGCTATCTTCAATTACTTTCGCTTCTATATATTTTTTACCCTATCCTGTGAATGAGCGGGTATAAGGTAAGAATATTCACTAAATATTCTGAATTCTTAAAATAAGTCTAAAAAATATATCGTAAAATTGTGGAGTAAGTTAGAGAAAATTTTAAATAGAAGCGAAAAGTGTTATGTCTGGAAAATGAGGTGAAAATATGGCCGTAGCCCAGTTGGGAGGAGTACCTGTTCTTATATTAAAAGAAGGAACAAGCAGAACCACAGGGAAAGAGGCACTTCGTACTAATATAATGGTTGCCAAGGCTATTGCTGAAGCTGTAAAAACGACACTAGGGCCTAAAGGCATGGATAAAATGCTGATAGATAGTCTCGGAGATATTACCGTAACCAATGATGGTGCCACCATACTTGATGAGATTGACGTACAGCACCCCATTGCTAAGTTGATGGTTGAAATATCTAAGGCTCAAGACGATGAAGTAGGAGATGGCACAACATCTACCGTCGTTATTGCAGGAGAGCTTCTTAAGGAAGCTGAAAAACTCTTAGTAAAGAATATTCATCCCACTATTGTAGTATCAGGGTACAAGAAAGGCTTGGAGAAGGCCAAGGAAGTCTTAAAGAAAATGTCGATAAAAGTGAATCTCGACGATAACGAAACCTTAAAGAAAGTTGCTATGACTGCTATGAGAGGCAAATCGGTAGCTGCTGTAAGAGAGTATCTTGCTGATTTGTCAGTAAAAGCTGTAAAACAAGTCGCTGAGGAAAGAGATGGAGAGTACATCGTAGATTTAGACAATATACAATTAATAAAAAAGAAAGGTGGTGCAATTCTAGATACAGAGCTAGTATATGGAGTTATTATCGATAAAGAAGTAGTACATCCTGGAATGCCTAAACGTATAGAAAATGCTAAAATAGCACTCCTAGACGCACCGCTAGAAATTGAAAAAACGGAGATCGATGCCGAGATAAGAATTCACGATCCCGAGCAAATGCAGGCATTTCTTAAAGAAGAAGAACGTCTACTTCAGGAGAAAGTTAAGAAAATCAAAGAAGTGGGTGCTAACGTCGTTTTCGTTCAGAAGGGTATTGATGATGTAGCCCAGCATTTCCTGGCAAAAGAGGGTATATTGGCCGTTAGAAGAGTAAAGAAATCAGATATGGAAAAACTAGCAAGAGCAACCGGAGCAAGAATAGTAACTAAAATTGAAGACTTAACTCCAGAGGTACTAGGAGAAGCCGGACTCGTCGAGGAGCGTGAAGTCGCTGGCGACAAAATGGTTTTCGTAGAGCAGTGTAAGAACCCTAAAGCTGTGAGTATATTAATACGAGGAGGATTAGAGAAAGTAGTAGATGAAGCCGAAAGATCTCTTGTAGATGCTCTTAGTGTAGTAGCAGATGTGATAGAAGAGCCTTACATACTGCCTGGTGGAGGGGCTCCAGAAGCTGAGGTAGCTAAGGAGCTGAAGAACTATGCTGCACAACTCGGAGGTAGAGTACAGTTAGCCGTAGAGGCTTTCGCGAATGCAATAGAGGTTATACCTAGAACTCTAGCTGAGAATGCTGGTTTAGATCCAATAGACATTCTAGCTGAACTGCGTGCAGCACATGAAAGAGAAGATGGATGGAAGTACGGAATTGACGTATTTGAAGGTAAAGTATCTGATATGCTTAAACTCGGAGTTGTAGAGCCGCTGATAGTAAAGGAACAGGCATTCAAAGCGGCTACTGAAGCGGCTACACTAATATTGAGAATTGACGATATTATAGCGGCATCTAAGCTAGAGACTAAAGAAGGCAAGGGTAAAGAAGAGAAGGAAGAAAAAGAAAGTGAATTTGATTAAATTAACCACCACTTATTTGCCCTATCGTAGCATTATAAATAGCATCTAAATCCTCTCCTAAAACTTCTACTATAAATTTATCAAGAGCTCCTTCTGAACCTTGATAAGCCACTTTTAATGTCGCTATTAGATCAGAAAGCAATGTAAGCAAGATCATCATAGCCACCAAACTTAGCCCTAAAAGCAGACCTTCTTCAATCATCTGACTCCCTTTCTTCCTCCTCGTTTTGCTGTCCAATAACAGTTTTATTACAAGATTTTTCACTACACAAGCCAGCATATTCCCCATAAAGACGTGCATTAAACTATATAAACCAAAGAAGCACAGCTAGCTTTTACTCAACCTTTTATAGTAGAATTTTACTTTAGGAAAATCCACACGGTATATTGTAGCATCTGAATTTTTTGCATAAAGATCTACTAGAAAAAAGTCAAGAGTACAAATGTAGCTAGCACTTCCACTATCTATAGGTACACATGATATACTGTATTTAACAATTACTCCGTCTTTTCCCGATATTGAGGAAATATATTTTTCGATAAAGTCTTCTGGTGGAAGTGGATTTGAAATTTCTTTATTTTTTAATTTTTTAATAATATTATGACCTATATCGTAAAGTTTAAAATATCGCAACGGTATGCATGCAATAAAAACTTCATTCTTCTTATAGAAAACTCCATACTCTCCATTTTCATAAGAAAAGTTTACCTCCGTGATACTGCAAATGGATCTAGGATAGATTTTTTTGCCATCTATGATTCTAAGAGTATTCCCCTTCTCTATGGTCCTATATTCATTAACATGAACATTTACGATCCAAAACATTAAGGATTGGTTTTTTATATTTAAATAGCTTTTAAGCTCTGATTGATTCCATATTTTTGCAGTTTTTCTAATATATTCTGAGCGTATTTGTTTCTTTACTTCGTTTTTAGAGAGGCCCTTTTTCGATAGTTCCTTTATTTTCTCTTTAAAGATTTTGCTCAGAATGGAAAATTGAATATCTGCTATGTTATTAGTCTTCCTATCTACTTCTTTCAAAATGAGTAATTTTTCTTCCATGGTTAGGCAGAAAATATAAATTTCTAAATAAATGTGTAATGTTGAGATGGCTATTATGGCTATAAGTAAAGTGGCTATAGCAACAAGAAAGCCCTTCTTATCCTTCATCACCACACACCACGATGACGTCTATAATTTCTATCTTATTATTATTGTATAGTAGTATCCTAGAGGTCGCTGTCAGATTCGATAAAGCAGTGTTAGAGGAGCATTGAATATTCCCGTTATCAAGCCAGTGGCAGTTATACTCTTCGATAAATACCCATTCGCCCTGTTTCGGGAGATTCCCTAGTAGTTCTTTAGCGATTTTTTCTCCTAAATACTGGCATCTTAACTCTTTATGTAGTTGAGCTAGGTAGGCATATTTATTTCTGGAGAGTAAGACAGCAAGCAGAAATATTATCGCCACTATTGTAGTACATAAGATATCTATCATATAACCTCTCATATTCTCACTATAGCTTCTGATACTTCTACTATCAGAGAATAGCAGGCAGTCCACGCTATCAAAACCAACGCTATCAGAAAAATGAATACAAATAAGGTCATCATTGCTATTATTAGCGAACTTCCTTTATCCTTTATAGGGATAAATTCTCACCTCATTATTTCTCTTTTCTAGAACATAGACTTTGCCATTTTCCAGTAAGCAAGGATTTTCGGAATTAGCTAATTCTAGCGATATTGTATAGTTTACATCGAGACTAGGAAGTTCAAAAAGTAAGCGACTATTATCAGGAATTTCTAGTCGAACTAGTTGCAGAAATCTCTGTAACAGTATAAGCGAGATTTTGTTTCTTATTATCGTTATATCATCATGGCATTTTACTGAAAATCCGAGCATTAACATGAATAAACAAATCCATGCAAATATTGCAAGCTTTTCTTCAATTATCCGGCTCATATGCCTACGCCTATATTCAAAATTTTAATGAAATGGATTATGAAATCTTTAAGCAGAAGCATGAAGAAAGGTAAAGAGACTAGGATCAGAGCTATAGATATTATTTCAACTAGACTTTCCTCTACAATCCTTCTCATATTCTCAATGTTGAATGTGATAATAGAAATATAAGGAAGGTATGTTAACGGAAGCCAGCTAAGCTTTTTAAAAGGAAATGTATAAAAAAGTTTAAAGCTATGAATACTAGAGTCTTTTTTAAAGCTTCGCTGCGTCTATAGTAAAAAAGGTCTAAATTTAAGGAAAAAAGGAAAAATGAAAAGAGATAGCTAGTGAAAAGCATTATTGAATAACTGTTTAATCCTTTAAACATAGAAATTAGGGTGAAAATTAAAGCAGTTGTTGCAGAAGAAATGTAGCATATTATGTCCGCCTTATACTTCAAAATACGCATTTTTTCATGTAATTCTTTTAACATAATTCTCCCTCTTCTCAGTACAAGTACTAGATTTTCTAGCTGTTTGCTTCCGTATTTCCAATCACTATTTAGCAAAAGCATATTGATAGAATCTAGAAGAGGGTTAAATGTCTTCAAGGAATGTCTTCTGAGGAAAAGCCATTTAGCAAGATTATTTTCATTCTTCATTCTATTTTCTTTCAAAAAAGTTCTTAAAGAATCTTCAAAGCTTATTCCTCGTTTTATACGTTCTAAAGTCCATAAAAGTAATTGCTCAAATGTTAAGTTCTCTTCTAGCATTTTCCTGAAAGCATCATGACGCTTTTTTCTTTTAAAAACTATATGTAATACTATATATAGCATTATAATGAATATCACATGGATAATTCCCGAAGATTTATAGTAAAAAAAGAGATTAATCCCTCCTATGGTGGAGATGATAAACGCTAGTGCCATAGTCTTTAAATCTAAGGTATAATCGCGCAGCTTCCGGCTTAAGATCAGATTTAAAAAAGTCATTGAAAATAAAAGAGTTAGAGAAGCTATATAATAGCTAGTAAGTCCAAAAAGAGATGTAAGACTTAAAAATATGGGAGTGAATGCGGCTAAAGCCGTAAAAAAGATAATAGTGTCTTCAAGTTTTCTAAGGTAAGTATTGAAGTAAATCTGTTCTTCTTCTAAAATTCTGATAGGATATCTCTCCATATCTCTTTCAGAGAGAGGAGTGAGTAAGAGTATCCTAGTTAATTGCAATTTTTCTCCCTTGAAAGATAGTGAAGAATTTAGTTGATCCAGAGTTGTATGACGCAAATCAAAACTCATTTGTCTATAAGAAGATGAAATTTCTGCTAAATCTCTTATAGCACGGTAAACATTTCCCTTTCTAGATATATAAAAAACTGCAAAGAGAATAATCTCTCTTAATAAAGATGTTAAGTCTTCAATTTTCATACTTACACTTTAAAAATAATAATTTGTTAAGAAGAGCCTCTATTCCTGCCACTTGTTGCTGCTTTATCATAGACTCTATTTTCTTAATGAAGAGTATCAACTCATTTTTAGAAATTCTATTTTCAATTGAAATTTTCTCAATTAAACTAGAATTTTCATAGGAAGAAACTCTCTCTAACAGGCCATTAAAACGTCTTATAAAAATAGGCTTAAAAAAGCTTAAAGGATTCACGTCGGCCACATGATTGTGTCTCTCAAATATTGATACTACTTCCCTTTTATCTCCACGATAAAAATCTCTTTTCATGAAAATTATCAAATCCAGGCTAAGAAGCAATCTGGAAGGTATTGAGAAGATATCGACATACCTATATATTAACTGCTCTAGACTGTAAGCATGTGTAGTCTGAATACAGCGAAGGCCTGCATTCATAGCATGAAATGCCGCCTTTACATGTTCTTCATTTTGTAATTCTCCTAAAATCAAATAATCTGGTTTTCTATGCAACATTTTTATAATTTCTAAGACTTTACCGGAAAGATTTTCATGAATTTCTTCTAAAGTGCCGACTTTAAGCCGTAACTGATGTTTACCCTCACTAAGTTGGTCCACGGATTCTACTACATCCTCTATATATACTTTTCTAAGGGTTCGTGGAAGTAGCATATCTAGTGCGTTTAATAACGTAGTTTTTCCACTTCCAGGTTCCCCACATATTAAAATATTCGATCTGAAAATTGTTGCCGTAAGAAGAAACGCTGCAGCATCTGCGGTTAAAGTTTTTTTATTAACTATATCCACTAGAGTTAAAGGCTTCTTCCCATACTTCCTAACATCAATAGCTATACCATTTACAGTAAGTGGAGGTGAATCGATAGAAACTCTTACTCTAAATAAGGTAGTCCTATAATCAGTCTTCAGTGAAGGTGATGAGAATGAAATATAGCTACCTGTATCAATTTTGACATGCGAGAGAAAGGCGTCTAATTCTCTGGAGGATAGTGCTATATTAGATACACATCGTCCATACTTTTCATGGTCTAGGTATATTTTCGTGGAAGGAGCGTCTTGATAGAATTCCTGAACTTTATCATCTAGGAGAAAAGGCATTATACGAGTCATTTTGAGTGAACTGAAAAATGACAAATATGCTAATTTTCTAAATTCTATTTTTGTTAGCTCAGATAGAATATCCGGACAGAATCTCTGTGCTATATTATGGAATAGACTAAGCCTATGATCCATAATTTCATCGAAAAATGCTGTGGAGATTTTTCTAAGGAAGTACTTCCTATCATACATCACTAATATTCTTCCCAGAGAATCATACGAGAATCTAATACCGGCATAACTTGAGAAAAGTCGTACTACATACATTTTCTCGGGTGTCTTATTTTCTATGATATATACATTGTAACATAATACTTCATATGAGTCTCTAGCAGAGATGATTTCTGTATTCCCAGAATATATAGCCGGCTTTTCTAAGAATATCATTTTAGAATGAAAAGCATTTCTTCCAATAGATCTCTTTATAGATTTTAGGTCTAAGCGTCCGTCGAGAATTTTTTCAAGTAAATTATAAGACTTGTTATCAAAAACCGAGTTTCTTCTAATCTCATGAATAGCCTTAGCCGAAGGTGTTAGTATTTCGCGAACAGTTTTTCTATCTATAAGTATACACACTTTTTCATTGTAAAGCATCAATGACTCTATTTCATCTAACAGAGAAGGCTTAATGGAAAAGATTCTAATTAGCTCATCTAAAAGAGATTCATAGTCTATTTTTTTATACTTTAAATATCCTATTCGCTTCTGTTCACCTGATCTTTTTTTAATATACATTCTCAACATAACTTCAGCTGCGCAGATTTTTAGTGATAGTGTATAAATACTTTATATTGTTTCTTAAAGCGCTGAGAGAACACCCGAACTTTTTAGATATATATCCCTGGCTCATTACTTTTCTATTGTAAACCGTCGTGAAGGCTATGTAGAAAAGTGCAAGCGCTAAAATGTAGGGATTTTTACCTTGGAGTTTTCTTTGGTCAATTTTGTATAATAATGAAATCGCTTGGCGACAAGCTTTCCTTTCTAGTAGAAAGATATTTTTCATTCCTATTTTATTTCTAATTTTCACATCTGAAAACAACTTTTTCGAGACAATAGGAATTATCTTTTTAACTCTATCGGCGACACTTGTTTTTTCATATATCTGAAACGTCTGCAGGAGGAAAATTGCTTCTAGCAAATTAGATCTTGTAACACGGTGCCCGAGATTTTGATAAATCTTTAGTACATCTTTGATTCGCACGTTAACTCCATGCTTTCTTGAGGCAGCTATTAGACATGCAGCTGAAATCCTATAGTGATTGAGCTTACCATCTAAAACCTTTCTAGCATTTTTTAATGACTTTAAGTATAGGATATAGGCATATTCCGTAACGTGTTTAGGGAGTCCTAGTTTCTGGGTTACATTAAGAAGGGTTTTATATACTCTATAATGCATCGACCTATCTCCAGTTGCTTTCGAAAAGAGATTCATTTTGCTTAGTCTTCTAAGCCGGCCATTTAACTTAGAAAACGCCTCGATGAAATCATCTTTTTCTCTCGGAGGCAAAAATGTTCCCATCTCTAATGGAGCTGGAATGTAGCTCTGAGATATAATCCTTCCTGGCATAAAATAGGATTCCCCGCGAATCTTATTCTCTGTATGGACTAGG
>Ga0180301_10000580_pt1 | contig 28222 bp, 28 predicted proteins | sample GuaBasSediGuay16_FD_121797 | JGI IMG/M metagenome (GOLD analysis project Ga0180301, IMG submission 121797) | Subseafloor sediment microbial communities from Guaymas Basin, Gulf of California, Mexico - Guay16, Core 4569-2, 12-15 cm | ecosystem: Environmental > Aquatic > Marine > Hydrothermal... | reverse complement strand
TGTTTCACCCGTTGAAGTATTTTTAGCTCTAAGAAACCTATCCATAAATGAAGGCGCAAGTTTACCTGAAGCTTATATGAAAATGCTTAGTTCAACTTTAGAAACAGGTTTTATCCAAGAACAAGTAGAAGTAATTGGGAGTGATGGGGAGACATATACCCGAGAAAAACTAGGATTACCATTGATAAAGGGTCCTAAAAAACTAGAGAAATATCAACTAGCAGTAATGACTGCTTTTGAGAAAACTAGTAGGTGATGAAGATGGAGTATGTTTTCTATCCAGGATGCACAGTTTTAACCGAGCAATATGGCTATGAAATTTCAACAAGAAAGGTTATGAATACACTAGGAATCAAGCTTATAGACCCTGAAAACATTTCATGTTGCGGTATGCCTTTAAGAAGCATAAACGCTTATGGATGGATTTATCTTTCAGCTAGAAATATGGCGATTCTTAGAGAATATAATAAAGAAATAATGCTACTATGCAACTGGTGTCATCTATCATTCACCCATGTTAAGAAAATACTAAGAGAAGATGAAGAGTTGAGATCTTGGGTTAATGAAGTATTAAAAGAAGAAGATTTAGAATATAAAGGTGACTTAAAGTTTAAACATGTTATTGAAGTTTTGTATGATGATGTAGGATTAGACAATCTTAAAGGCTTGATTAAGCTAAATCTTGAGGGATTAACGTTTTCTCCGCATTCAGGATGTCAATTTATTAGACCCACTGAGCTTGGTAGACCAGACAATGCAATTGAACCCGTAAAGCTTTCAAAGTTAATTGAAATTTTAGGAGCAAACGCTAAGCCACATATAGGATGGCTTGAATGTTGTGGATGGGCAATTTCAAAGACAAATATGGATTCAGGGTTAACGTTGGCAGGCAATAGGATTAAGGCTGCAAGTGAAGCTGGAGTAGATGGAATAGTAATTATTTGTCCTCATGGAGCAGAAATGCTTGATAAAAGACAAGAAGAAGCATTAAAAATTATTGGATCAAAAACTCCGCTACCTGTAATGTATTATACACAGTTATTAGGTTTAGCCTTAGGCTTAAAGCCAAAGGAGCTAGGCCTACAATTAAATAAATCAAGCATAAGTAAAATTTTAGAAAAGATCACATGACTTCGTCATAATTAACTTTAGGTACGATCATTGAAGCATTATCTAAAATTATCACCTTAGAATCTTTCCCCTTAAGTTTAATAGCGCTATCTATTGTATCTTGAAGATTAGTAAATGGTTTTATACGTATTTTTTCTAAGATGTCCTTGCTCATGCTTGTCACAGCCCATATTTCAGCCCATGTTTGGAGTTCAGCAATTTTAGCTGCTTTATGATAACCTAGTCGATATTCTTTTCTAATTTTCTCTAAAACCTCACTTGGGTCACTTGCACTTGATAATAAATTATAGAAGTTTGGTGGACCTATACCTTCATTGCAAGCTGCAACTAAAATGAGTATTCCATTCCTTTTTAGAGCTAACTTAGCGTGTTCTATCGCTTTATGAGCTTGATATAAATTAATGTCTAAGGGGGGATGTGCAATTGCAATTACGATGTCAGCTTTCTCTTTGATGGGAACACAATAAGTGTTCATTGCAACCTCCACACCTTTATAAAATGAAGAATTAATGTGACCTGCTGAAGCATAATGTATTCTATGTTCACCATTAAGTACAGTCATTATTGAAAATATATCTTCATATCTGTTAAACAATTTTAGCGCATCCATCATATCTTCATGGACAGGATTACCCTTAAGAGCTAGTGGCATTGCTCTTTCATCTAATGCAAGTTTATGATTTTGCTCCGTGGATTCATATGCTGTTGTTCCAGGTAGAAGAAATTTTCTTCCACCAGTAAATCCTGCAAAATAATGCGGTTCAATTGATCCTATGACAATTATCTTGTCACTCTTAATGAGAATATCATTTACTAATATCGATGTCCCAAAAACTGTTTCACCAATATAGGTTAACTTATTGTAGTCTCTGCAATCATGAATTGCAATTTTTTCTCGATACTTATCATAGAATTTCCCAAATATTCGTCGCAACTCAATTTCATTAGGAGGTCTATGCGTACCACTTGCCACTATGAATGTCATATTATAATGTTTAATATCTTCATGAATACAGCTTAATATCTTAGCTGTCGGTGTGGGACGTTCATGATCATTAACAACAACAGCAATATGCTTTGCATCTGATAGGAAAGAAGACAAGCAGGACGAATCTAAAGGGCTATTGAGAGCTAGTTTAACTACTACTGATTCATTAACCATACTAATCTCTTTAGGAGCTAACACTTCAACATCGAGACTATCAGGTAAATGCAATTTTCTAACTCGATTTGAGTAGTGATAATTAAGAATCAACTCTTCCACCTTAACTTAAAAGTGCTTTAACTGCTTCAACAATTGCTTTATCTGTAAACTGCTTCTGTGTTATTGCACTAGTTGGACATGCTGCAACACATGTTCCACAACCTCTACATGCAGCTACATCAACCTCAGCTACCCTCTTATCAGGATCTATTTTTAACGCATTATATGGGCAAGATGCAACACATATTCCACATCCACTACACAGCTCTTCATCTATCTCAACTGTAAATGGCTCTGCTTCAACTTCACCTTTAGCTAGAAGTGAAATTGCAGCAGCTGCAGACGCAGATGCTTGAGCAACAGTATCCGGAATGTCTTTTAACCCCTGTGCACATCCACAAATAAACACACCATTTATAGCGGTTTCAACCGGCTTTAATTTAGGATGTAACTCTAAAAGGAAGCCATCCTGACTTAAAGGTAGCTTTAACATTGAAGTTAATGGCTTAACATTTTGATTGGGTATTAATCCAGATTCCAGTATAACTAAGTCAACTGTAAATCTGTATAGTTCATTTGCCGTAATGTCAAATACGTCAAAGACAAGCTTTCCATCTTCCTCTCGGATTTCCATTGGCTTACCTTTAATAAGATAAACATTTTCAAGTGACCTTATTCTTTGATAAAATTCTTCAAAACCTTTTCCAGCAGCTCTAATGTCGGTATAGAAAATGTATATTCTTGAATTCGGAAGAGAAGATGCAATGTAATAGGCATGTTTTAATCCAACCATACAACCAACTTTACAACAATAAGGTAAATGACTTTCATCTCTTGAACCTGCACATAAGATTATTGCAACAACTTCAGGAGTCTTACCATCAGATGGACGAACAATTTTACCCTTTGTTGGACCATCTGCAGCAGAGATTCTTTCAAATTCCATGCCATGTATTACATTTTTATACCTTCCATAACCATACTCGCTAAGCTTTCTAATATCATATAATTGATAACCTGTAGCAATTATTATGGCACCAACATTTAACTCAATAATCTCTTCTTTCATCTCATAGTTTATTGCTCCAACTCTACATGCTCTAGCACATAATTGACACACTCCTTTAGTAAGATATAGACAGTGCTTAGGATCTATGACATATGCACTTGGTATAGACTGAGCAAAAGGACGGTAAATCGCTTTTCTATAACTTAATCCATAATTAAATTCATCTGGAACTTTAACTGGACAAGTCTTTGCACAATCGCCACAGCTAATGCATTTATCTTCCTGAACATATCTCGGTTTTTTAACTACCTTAACTTTGAAATCTCCGGCTCTACCAGAAATATCAATAACTTCAGAGTAAGTTAGAAGAGTTATATTTTCATGTCTAGCCACTTCATTCATGAGTGGAGTGAGGATACAGAGAGAGCAATCCAAAGTGGGGAAAGTTTTATCCAATTTAGCCATTTGACCACCTATACTTGGTTCACGTTCAACTAAGTATACTTTAAAACCAGCTTTGGCAAGGTCAAGTGAAGCTCTAATACCTGCTATGCCTCCACCTATAACTAAAACTTCTTTATGAGCAGGAAATGTAATCTTCTCTATTGGCTTGTAATTAACCACTCTAGCTATTGCCGCTTTGATAAGATCAATAGCTTTTAGAGTTGCATTTTCAGGATCATCATAGTGAACCCAAGAACACTGTTCTCTAATGTTTGCAATCTCAAGCAAATAAGGATTTACACCCGCCTCTTCCAATGCTTTCCTAAATGTATCCTCATGCATCCTAGGAGAACACGCTGCAACAACAACTCTATCCACTCGCCTTGCTCTAAGATCGTCAATAATTAATTTTTGTCCAAGCTCAGAGCACATAAACGGGTAATGCTTTACTATAGAAACGTGAGTAACTTTTGATATTTCTTCAGCTACTTTTTCTACGTCAATTATGCTGGCAATATTTTTTCCACAATGGCAAATGTATACGCCGACTTTCAATTATAATCCCTCTGACGCTCAATGATACTTTAAATGTTTTAATAAATTCTGCGGTTTACATCTTTGCCTCAAATAATTGGTAATATTGGGAGTACGTTAATTTTTAATCAGTTATGTAAATTTTATATGAACATGTAAAACAATATTTAAAACGTATCTGTAATAAAAGTTTTCATGGTGATTCCATGTCTACAAGTAAATATACGAACCTCATTGGAGTAGCAATAGTATGCTTAATCATTGGAGCAGGACTAGCCTATGCATTAATTCCACCGAGAATAGTTGAAAAAGAAGTTAAAGTACCTGTGGAAAGAAAAATTAAGGCAGCATGGATCTATGTTGGACCAATAGGAGATTTAGGTTGGACACATGCACACGATGTCGGCAGAAGATACGTTGAAAATAAATTTTCATGGCTAGAAACCACTTATATTGAAAGTGTAAGTGCAGGTGAAGTTGAAACCTACGTGGATATGCTTGTGGATCAGGGATACACTGTTATATTTACTACAAGCTTTGAATTTATGAATCCAACAATCACATCAGCTGAGAAATATCCAAATGTAATATTCTTCCACTGTTCAGGGTATAAGCGTGCACCTAATTGTGGAACATACTTCGCAGAGTTCTATCAGCTCTACTACTTAAATGGATTAATGGCAGGTGCATTAACTCAAACAAACAAAGTTGGATATGTAGCAGCTCATCCAATACCAGAAGTAATCCGCCACATAGATGCCTTTGCACTGGGAGTAAAGGAGGTAAATCCAAATGCAACTGTACATGTCGTATGGATAAACACTTGGTATGACCCACAATTAGCCAGACAAGCGGCAGAATCATTAATAGGAGAGGGATGCGACGTCTTAGCCTTCACAGAAGACTCCCCAACAGTAATTGAAGTTGCACAGGAATATTATGATACAGGACATCCAGTCTATGCTTTCGCTCACTACAGCCCAATGCTCTCATATGGAAAAGATGTATGTGTAAGTGGACAATTAGTTCGATGGGAGAAAATCTATGAAGATATTCTAGCCAAGGTATACGCAGGCGCATATAATACAACAAACCTAGAAAATGTAGATTACTGGTGGATGCTACGTGAAGGAGCAGTTGAGCTTGGAGCAGATTTCGGTGTGCCAATAAATCCAAAGTTTGTACCAATACTAAAGGAAAAGAAAATTAATCATCCAGAATTTGGAGAAATAAGCATCTATGACCTAGTTATGAAAAGACTAGAGCAAATGAGTGAACCAACAGTAATATTTGATCCATTCACTGGCCCAATCTATGACCAAGACGGCAATCTACGTATTCCACCCGGACAACGTGCAAGTCACGATGAATTATGGACAATAAACTGGTTTGTAGACAATGTAGTGGGCAGCATTCCAAAGTAAGTTATACCCCTAAATCATATTTTTTATTGAGGAGACTAAAATATGGAGCAATACATCGTAGAAATGCGGAACATTGTAAAGCGCTTCCCAGAGGTTTTAGCAAACGATCATATAACTTTTAAGGTTAAAGCAGGAGAAGTCCACGCACTTTTAGGTGAAAATGGAGCTGGAAAGACCACTTTAATGAATATTCTCTATGGAATCTACAGTGCAGATGAAGGTGAAATCTATATTAATGGTAGGAAAGTACAAATATCATCGCCAAGAGACGCTATAAACCTTGGAATAGGAATGGTTCATCAACACTTCATGCTTATAGACACATTAACTGTTTTAGAAAACATAGCTTTATCACTAGAAATACCATTCTGGAAGCCGCTGGACAAAATAAGAATTAAAGTTGAAGAAGTTATGAAGAGATACGGGTTAAAAGTTGATTTAGACGCAAAAATATGGCAATTATCAACAGGTGAAAAACAACGAGTAGAAATAATTAAGATAATCTGCAGAGGAGCACAAATATTAATACTCGATGAACCAACTTCCGTTCTAACTCCAACCGAAACAAAAGAATTATTCAAGTTCTTGAGAAAAATGGCTAGTGAAGGAAAAGCCATAATATTTGTAACTCATAAACTGAAAGAAGTAATGGAAGTGAGTGATAGAGTAACTGTTTTAAGAAAAGGAAAAGTGATAGCCACCCTTGAAACCAGCGAGACAAATGAACGTATGCTAGCTAAAATGATGGTTGGAAGAGATGTAATCTTCGAATTAGAGAAAGCTCCAAGCATAATTGGAGATCCAATATTAAAGGTCGAGAAACTTAGAGTTCTAAACGATAGAGGCACAATTGCAGTAAAAGATGTTTCATTCACTGTTCATAGTGGAGAAATATATGGTATAGCTGGAGTTGCAGGAAATGGCCAAAAAGAACTTGTCGAGGCTATTGTTGGACTAAGAAGAAAAATCTCAGGAAAAATCTTCATAAATGGAATAGAAATAGAGAAGTTGAATCCGAGAGATATAGGTGAAATGGAAATAGCATTTATACCTGAAGATAGAAGAATGGGTTATATTCCAAATATGAGTGTTGCAGAGAATTTAATTCTAAGAAGTTATAATAAAGCACCCTTCTCAAAATGGATGCTTCTCAATTATAATGCAATTAAAGAGTATGCTCAAAAATTAATTGATGAGTACAAAATAGTCACGCCAAATGAAAACGTTATGGCAAAGTTACTGTCTGGTGGTAATCTACAGCGAATGATATTGGCTAGAGAACTCACAATTGGAAAGAAGCTAATAATTGCCGTGCATCCAACATATGGATTAGATGTTGGATCTACAGAGTACGTTAGAAAACTTCTATTAAAACGGAGAAACGAAGGATCAGCAGTACTCCTAATATCCGAAGATCTAGATGAAATACTGGCTTTAAGCGATAGAATTGCAGTTATGTTTGAAGGAGAAATCATTGGAGAAGTAGAGGCTGAAAAGGCTAATATTGAGAAGATAGGATTAATGATGGCTGGAGTAAAGGAAGGAGAGTAGATGGTCATAAAAATTAGATTTGAAAGAAGAGTTTCACCTCCAAAATATCTCTCCATCCTATATGTAATTATCTCTATATTGTCCGCGTTTTTTGTAAGTGGATTTATTTTTAAAGCTTATGGAATCAATCCAATACTAGCATATAGAATAATATTTACACATGCATATGGTAGCCCTTCAGGAATATATGAAACAATAGTTAAGGCAATTCCATTAATACTATGCAGTGTAGGTCTCTCATTAGCATTCAAAGCTGAAATGTGGAATATAGGTGCTGAAGGGCAACTACTTTTAGGAGCTATAATGGCAACAGGATTAGCTCTATTTACACCTACCCCACCATCCATCATAGTGCCAGTAATGTTCATAGGGGGATTTATGGCTGGAGCCTTATGGGCTGTAATTCCAGCAATATTAAAGGTTTTACTTAATGTTAACGAGGTAATAACAACTATGATGATGAATTACATAGCCATTGAGCTAGTTAGATACTTAATTTATGGTCCATGGCGTGGATCAAAAGAGTGGGGATACCCAATAACCGATGAAATACCGGACGCTGCAAAGCTAATATGCATACCAGGAACAAGAATACATATACCAACATTAGCAATTGCAATTTCAACTGCATTCATAGTCTACTTAATAATTATGCGAACAACTCTAGGATATGAAATAAGAGTGGCTGGAGAAAATCCTGAAGCAGCCAGATATGCAGGAATTAGCTATTTGAAGATATCCATTTTATCAATGATTATAAGTGGTGGATTAGCTGGAATCGCAGGTGTTGGAGAAATAGCGGGAATACATTACAGGCTAAGATATCCTGAAAGCATATCAATGGGATATGGATTCACATCAATTATTGTAGCGTGGCTGGGAAGACTGAACCCAATATCAATTATTATAGCTTCAATATTTTTCGGAGGCCTACTTGTAGGCGGGTATGTTATGAAGATGATTTTAGGGTTACCAGTTGCGGTAGTTTATGTTTTTAATGGAATCACCCTAATGTTCATCTTAGTGGGCGGTGTATTATCTCAATATAAAATTAAGCTGAGGGGATAAAAATGCAGAGCTATATTGAAGCACTATTATATTCAGCAATAAGAGCAGGAACACCACTCCTAATAGCAACCATAGGAGAAATCTATGCTGAAAGATCCGGTGTTATGAACCTAGGAGTAGAAGGAATGATGATTATGGGTGCAGTTACAGGGTACATGGTTACATACATGTTCAATGATCCTTGGATTGGAATTTTAGCTGCCATAATTGTTGGAGGATTAATTTCATTAATACATGCATTTTTAAGCATCACTTTAAGGGTTAATCAAGTAGTTTCTGGTCTATCATTAACAATGCTTGGATTGGGATTAAGCTCAATTATGGGAAAAAAATACGTTGGGATATCTTTACCTGTAACCATAATTCCCATAAAAATTCCAATTTTAAGCGAAATTCCAATAATTGGACCATCACTATTTAGTCAAGACCCAATAGTCTACATCTCAATGATACTAGCCATTATAATGTGGATAATATTGTTTAAGACAAGCTTTGGAATGAAAATTAGAGCTGTAGGTGAAAATCCAGCAGCAGCAGACTCAGCAGGAATAAACGTGTTTATGATAAGGTATATATGCGTATTAATTGGTGGGATGCTGTCCGGACTAGCTGGAGCATATCTTTCAGAATCATATACACCTGCATGGATTGAAAATCTAACCGCAGGTATTGGTTGGATAGTAATTGGATTAACCATCTTCTCTCTTTGGAATCCACTTAGAGCCTTATGGGGCTCCTATTTCTTCGGAGGAATAAGAGCATTACAATTTAGATTACAACCCCTAGGAATATCGCCAAATATATTGGCAATGCTACCATATGCTTCAACTATAATAGTATTGTCAATTGGTGCAAAAGAAACTATTAGGAAACGTATAGGTGCACCATCTGCTCTAGGAAAACCATACATCAGGGAAGAAAAATATTAAATTTAAATTCCAGCAAATGGCAACATTAATCCAAGTTCAAAAAGGAAAACGTATCCAAACAAGTTAATTAACATTAAAGTTGAAATTAAGTCGCTTTTACCAATTCGCTCTTTCAGCACAATAAAATAATACATTGGAAACTCAATAGAAATTGAACCACCAATATAAAGCAATGCAACGAACAGAAGATATATGTAAGGAGAGAGATAGTACATAGTAAAAATAAACCATGGAGCAAAATTCATGAAAATATAAGATAATAATACAAAGAATAATGAAGAGATAAGGATGGTTATCGAACTTCCAGTAATAAATTTTAAGTTACGCACAGGCTTTCCGAACAGTAATAATAGGAATATTATTTTTGCAGCTAGAGAAACAGCACATAATAGAAGTATACTCTCAACTCTAAAAGTTAGGGTGTAAATATTGCATGGAATATTCATAATATGCTTCTCCACTCATTAAGTCTCTAGTTTACTTATAGATTTATAAGATAATAAGCTTAATCACTAAACTATAAAGTCAGCAAATCATCTACATTAATAATTTTAAATCCAGAGCTATGTTTCATCTTCACTGGAACGATAGTCAACTTATCCACTTCCCCACAATATAAAACGTCTTCTAGATGACCAATACTAATTAAATATCGTCCTGAAGGTGTCAATTGAAGGAAGTTTTTGATAATCATAGATAAAGGTGGTTGAGAAATTTCACCTTTAATTAATCCATACAGTATTTCTGCACATAATAAATCATCTGAGCAGGGCTTACCATATCTTCCTGCATAAATTATTGTAACATTATTACCATATCTTTCCAATAGATTTAATATATATGATGTAGTACTTGATAAGTTTAAAAAACAACCTAAAAGGATTATGGGGGCATTTTTAGCTGCTTCAATTATAGGAGCACAATTACTACTTGTAAAAACAATAGTTTTTCCTAAAACAACATCTTTTGAAAATTCTAATGGAGAGTTACCCAGCTTGAAACCTTCAATTTTAATACCTCTCCTCTCACCGGCCAATATGCACTCTGAACATTTTTCAGCTAATTTTAATGCATCCTCAATTTTTTCCACCACTACGACTTCTTCAGCACCATTGTAAAGGGCAGTCGAAATAGTACTTGAAGCACGCAACACATCAATTACAACTATTATATCTCCTCTAAGAGAAGCTTTTATAGCACCCTCAACACCGAAGTCTAAGTTCACTTTCATGCAACCACCTTCAACGAAAAGTTAATTTTAGGAAGCTTATTAAGTAATTGCAAAGTATTGTTTATAAATGGGGTTGTATAATGTCTAAAAAATTAACTTGGATTGAAAAACTTGAAACCATTATTCCTGGTTTTAGCGGTTATAAAAAAAGGGAACTTGCTAGAGAGGATGATCGTTTAATTAGAAACTATATAGTTAAAACCCTGACTGATGCTAAGATTAAGATAGAAGAAGCTGCTGCAACGGTAATTGAATTTAACTATGAGACAGCTAAGCGTCTCAATAATCTAGCATCTACAATAAATTATATTGCAGATAAAGTTAAATTTGCTGAATCTGGCTATGCTCCCCATTATAATATTGTTAAAGTTGAATTAAACACACTTGAGAAACTGAAGGAAATTGATAATAATCTTGTGGGTTCAGCTAAAAAAGTAAAAGAGATGGCATCTGAAATTGCAAAAATTTCAGCTGTAACAAAAGTTCCCAGTAAAAAATTAACTCAGATAATTGAAGAATTAGGGAAGATTGAGCAAATATTGGAAGAACGACTGAAAGTATTAAGAGGATGGAGTCAATAAATAGAATAGGTAGGTGAAATTAATGATTGATATTATTGGTAAGGGAATTGGCAAGGTGACCAGGAAGGTTAGCGGTCTTCAACCAAAAGTTATTGAATGGATTAATCCAGGTGAAGATGAAATAGTATGGAAATATCCTGACGAAGTAATTCCATGGGGAAGTGTAGTTATAGTAAAAGAATTTGAAAATGCAATATTCTATAGAGATGGCAAAGTATATGGGGTATTAGGTGCCGGGAGACATGTATTAGATACACAAAATGTTCCATTTCTAAAGGGTTTAGTTGAAGGATTGTATGGTGAAAGCATATTCAAATCAATGGTGATATTTGTATCTCTTAGAAGATTTCAAGGCAAGTTTGGAGGGAGAACTCAAACAGTTGAACTAGCACCCCTACTATTTCATGGAAGCTTCTATTTTAGAGTAGAAGATCCATCAATGTTCGTAAATAAAGTTGTAGGACCTCAAAATGCATATACCACAGATGAGTTAAATGAGTATCTTCGCGGATACTTTAATGAAAAAATAATGGCATATCTAAGCAAACATAGCATTCAAGACGTGTATGTAAAGCAAGCGGAAGTAACTGAAAAAGTAACAATACTCCTTCGCAAAGACTTTAGAGAGCTAGGAATAGCTCTTGAAAAAGTTGTTTTTGAGGGAGTGGACACTGAGGGAGAATGGAGAGACAGACTTTTCTGGATAATGAAAGGCGGGGTACAAACAGGATATGTACTTCAAATGGAAACAGCTAAGGAAGTTGCAAAGGAACTAGGTAAAAGTCCAGGTGCAGGTATTGGTACAGGTATGGTTATGATACCGCCTTTAATGCAGCCGCCTCCACCACAACCAGCTCCAACAACTCCTACTGCAGCTCCCACCGCAACAGTTCCTTCTGCATATACTCCAAGATGTCCCTATTGTGGTCAACCTGTTCCAGCAGGGGCAAAATTCTGTCCATATTGTGGAAAACAAGTTAAATGGTGTTCTAAAGGACACTTAGTACCTTTTGAAGCTAAATTCTGTCCAGTTTGCGGAGAGTCGGTAACATAGGCGAGTGATCAATGACTGAGACACTTCAAGCCTATAGATGTGAAAGGTGTGGTGCTCCATTAGAGGTTACTCCAGAATCAATAGTAGTTATCTGTGAATATTGTGGAAATCCTAATTGGATGACGGACATAAGAGAGGAAATCTATGTTGTTCCCTCTCTAAGTAAAGGAGACATAGAAAGATCATTTAAGCAACGAGTTGCTGAGGACTTTGATTTAAGAAGAATTAAGAATAAAATTTCAATTGTGGAAGTAAATGGTGTATACGTGCCATTCTACTTTGCAACTGTAAAAGTTGAGGCGAGATATGAGGGGTATAAAAAGAGGATAGAAAGAGTGGGAACAGGAAAACGTGCAAGAATAGTGACTAAGCGTGAAAAAGTAAGTGGAACACTAAGATCTACTTTGAAGATACCAATACTTGCAAGAAGAAGTGCAGAAGACTTTTCAATATTTGAATTGGCAGAGCATTTTAGACACTCAAAGCCGGAACTAATTAAAATTCAAGAAGTTGATTGGAAGAAAATAAGGCTTCCAGTTTTAAACACTGAGATTTCATCTGAAGAGGCTAGAGACATGGCTAGAGATGAAGCAGGAGATAGAATTAGAGAAAAAGCAGAATCAAAGGTTGATGAATTAATAGAATTTCAATGTAGGACTAAAATTGTAAATGTCTCTCCATTAACTCTTGTTCCATACTGGTATTTAGTATATAATTATGGAATGGCTCAATATAAAGCAGCATATGCAGGGTGGAGTAGCCATCTATTAGCCATCCAGGAACCAGTTATGGCATATCATCGTGCACTCTACTTTATAGGAGTATTAGCAAGCTGTGCAATAGCAGCTTTAGGATTCGCATTTTTAAGAGATTTAAGAGTAGCTTTAGGAGCATTAATTTTTGCATCAGGATTAAGTTATGCATTAGGTAGGAAAACTGTTTCTGATGTAAGAATTGAGAGAGGATAAACATGAAATGTCCGCATTGTGGAGCAGAATTTAATGTGCCAAGTGGAGTTACAACAGCTGTATGTCCATATTGTGGAACCACCATAAACTTGAAAACAAAGGAAATAGAAGCGGAACATTATGCATTTCCAATAATATATGACACTAACAAGGCCTATGAAAAACTTAAATCCATAGTCTCAAGACAATTTGGAGCCCCTGCAGATTTAAGTAAAGCTTCAAATCTAACATTCCGCCAATTACACTACCTTCCATTATACATATTCTTTATCGAAGGACGAGCCTTATGTAAAGAGGTAGAAGTCATAGAAACAGAAAGTGTTGCAATACCAGCATTAACAATGCTTCCATTAGAAATCCCAGCTAAATATCGATTCCCTGTTAGAGGAAGAATGTATTTCAAGCCATCATTGGTTGAAGCTGGCAAATACTATACACCAACAATGTCTAGAGAGGAAGCTGAAAAAATAGCTAAAATGAAAATTTACTATAGACTTCTAGGAGAAGTAAAATTGGCTTGCCCAGGCTCACCCATTGAAATTGACTGTAAATATAAAGGGCTGGTACATTACCCAATATGGGAGTTAGAATATTCATATAGTAATGAAAGATTTCGAGGAATAATAGATGCAGTGTGCGGTGAAGTTTTTTATGCAGAATATCCAATGTCTACTTTTCACAGAACTTTAGCATTAGGATTAGCGGCGGGAATGATTATAGGTGGATTAATCGTAGGAATAGGAGTTGGATTATTCTTAAAGAGCATTGCAACGAGTGCAATTGGAGGATTGATAGCTGGAATTGTAGGTGCTATTCCTCCATTAACTAAGTCAGCATTCAGAAAGCAGGTGTATAGACCAAAATTACATGCGAAGACTTCAAAAGTTAAAGTTCCAAGCTCAATTGTTAATAGTGGAATAGACATTCTAAGTCAAATATAAATTTAATAATTAATTTTGGAGAAGATGAAATAAAATAGGGTGAAACTCACGTTCCAATCCTAAGCTAGGGCCATGGAATTATCTTGAATACTTGCAATAAGTATTGTACTCTTCCTCCAAGCATTGCCATTCTGAATTGAACGGTGTTTCCGAAGTATACGCCTAATCCTAACATCAGAATGTATCTGCCAATCTTAGTTGGATAAAAGTACCATCCAGTGTGTTCTTTAGTGAATGTAAAGTACGAAGTAATGAGTACGAAGCCAAGACTTGTCCATAAGAAGTTAAACCAATCCATTGGTGCTCCGCCTAATGGAGCTTCAACTGACGCTAAAATCTGTTTAACGATATCTGCGCTTAAAAATCCTAAAGCTAAGGCGAATTGAGCTATTCCAGTTGCCCACGTTTGGAATAGACCTACCCATTCAGTGATTAGTGGTGGTTCAAAGAAGTAGCCAAGCCATGAAAGTCCCATTACTAATCCAGTTATAAAGATATATACTTCAGGTCTCCTCCATATTACAGCCATTTTACCACCTCAATAAATCACTTATGTATTTGATGCCCACAGATTCTAGCAGTAGGCCTATTAGAGTAATAGCTATAAGTATGAATTTCATCCAGTCTTCTCCAGCTATGCTCGCCACTTGTAATGGTTCTCTAAAAATGTATGCAGCAGCTGCGTATAGTTCTTCACCGATAAGTACATAATCACTAGTGGCTACGATGAATGGTAGCTGATGAGTGTTTGCAGTTCCAGCAATTAGGAATGCACCCACGAATTTCGCTACTTCTCCTATGACAACGGATTCATAGTATAGTCCACCTATGTGGAAACTTGCTGCCGGTCGTTTCTCTTTGAAATGTACCTAATATTGCAGTTACCATTGGTGATTGACCGGGCTGATAGTTGATTATTTTTGGATCGAACTTTTCAGGTTTCCCTTCTCTTAAATAGGCTACTCGGAGAACTTCTTCTGTTAAAGGTATTGCATCGGCAATGCATATGTTCATGATTGGTCTAACATCATACCTTGCACATAATTGAGCTACGTATCCCAATATAGCTGAGGATGCAACTATCTGAGGGCCTTGAGATGAGGCTAATCCACCTCCAGCCCCATAAGTATAGTGAATAGGTCTACCCATCTCTGCAGCTCTACCGCTTTTGATTAGTTTATGTGCTAAGTAGAATAGAAATGCTGCAAGTAGTAGTACTATTAATTGGAAACCTCTGCCTTGAACAGGTTGCTCCATGATTATTCTGCTGTAAATATATATTCAATTTATACTCCTTTCTAAAGGGCATTTTAAGCAAACTAGAGTAACTCTTAGTGGCTGTAATGCTTAAAAGCATTTTGCTATATCCTATTCGAAATACAAATTATATTAAAAAATAGTGTAAAAAAAGAAAATTTAGCTGGGTCTCACATACTTGCTACCTAAGGTATCCCTAGCGATTATGTATCGCATAATATTTTGAGCACCCTCTGCACCAATTACATATGAAAATAGCCCTAACCATGCTCTATATACTGGGCATTCCTTAGTATATGCAAAGGCTCCATGCCATTTCATTACTTCTTCAGCAATATCCACTGCAGTCTCAGGCGCCCACATCTTAGCTAGCGCTACTGGGATGTTAAGGTCCTTAGGATTTAGAGTCGGATCCTTCTCAATGTAAATTTTATCTGCTAGTCTAGCAGCTCTATAGACGAAGTATTTGGCTGCTTCATATTTTGCGTATAATTCTGCAAATTTGAAGTTTACACCTTGAAATGAAGAAATATATCTACCCTCAAAGAGTTTTCTTTGCTTAAACCATAATGCAGCTTGCTCTAAAAGCCATCTTGTTGCACCAATACATGCAGCAGCTACGACTATTCTTGCTAAGTTAAAGCCTTCCATTACATGATAGAAACCTCTATTTTCCTGGCCTAGCAAGTATTTCTCTTCAATTTCAACATTTTCGCATATAAAGCCACCAGTAGTCAAACCGTGCCTCCCAATATCGGGATATATGGTTGGGTTAAAACCTGATCTTAAGACACCATTCCTCCTAGCTAGAAATGCGAATGCTGACAAGCCTCTATGTCCAGGTCCACCAGTTCTCGCTACTAGAAACCATCCTCCACCCCATGGAAGCTTAGTTACTTCTCCAACTCCACTTATATAGGATTTCTCCCCATTAATGATATATTTACCATCTTCCTTTCTAGCAGTGGTTTTTATCCCAGCAATATCAGAACCTCCTTGAGGCTCTGTAGTAGCAATTCCAAAGAAGGCATTTCCTTTAGCAACCTCGGGTATAATTTCTTCACAGACTTCTTCTCTTGCAAATTGTTGTAAGGCAAAGGGCCAACCATTATTTAATAGAGCGTAAACAGCTATCGCCACAGCTGGGTCAGCATATGCTATTTCATCAACTGCAATTACAGCCATAGTATATGTTCCACCTTGACCACCATATTTTGGATCACATGGAATAGCGAAAAGACCTTGCTCACCCATTTTCTTAATTAAATCTAAAGGAATATCTATGGGGTCCTTTTCCGCCCGCTCATCAATTTCAATCCACTTAGGAGCAATATATCTTTGACAAAATTCCCTAACAACATCCCTGAACAATTTCTCTTCTTCATTAAAACTTACCACTGGATCCTTAGCATAATTTAGAGGAAGTTCACTCATATTAAACCCCAATGTAAATCAAAAAAAGAATACTAAAAAGGCTTGTGGAAGTTATCTAAGCTTAATCTTTCGCAGTATTACAACTGCAGCGATTATGATAACTGAAATGACTACTATACTCTGAATATAGGGGATGTAAGGTAACTCCGCTGGAGAGGGAGGCGGAGGAATTGTAACGTTGATGACTTTAAATTCCTTTGCCAAAGTTGGCTGATATACGGCTATAAATGAGTAAACTTCATACTCAGTAATAGTGGATAAAATTAATTGTACATTAACATTTGAACTCTGTTTTGTAAGATTAACTTCTTTATCATAGAAGTTGAATACTGTTTGATTGACTATGTTTGGAGCTAAAATAATTGTATAACCATCATCAACGTAAACTAATTGAGATTCACAGTTAGTTGCATTTGGAATTACAGCTCCCTCAACAATTATTAAACGGATATTTTCAGTTTGGTTTATATCCAACTTAAAAGGTGATAAGCTGATTATAGGTGGCTTTATTTTAATAGGGTTAATTGAGGGAGATATTGAATTTAACATTGACTTATATGCCTTTAATGCATTATATTGTGTTTCTAATCCATCATAAGTTCCCTTTAATTCTTTAAGTTTTGATTCTAATTCTGATGCAGCATTCAGTGTTGCATTTGCCATATAACTTGATGCATTTGCAATATATGCTAAACTCTCACTCATCATTTCATTCCCCTCAGCAATCTCAATGAGAGCATTTCCAAGTTTAATCATAGATGAAGGTATATCTTCAACATAAACTAATGTTTTAAGCGTAACTTCCATCGCCTCTAAAATTGCATTTTGAGTTTCAATTAACTGCGGTTCAAGAAAGACTACCGTCTCTTGAAGAGATTCAATTAATTGTAATGCTGACTCTAAAATGTCAATTATACTAGTGATGGTATAATATGCTTGATTTATATTTTCAATAGCATTCAATATTAATTGCCTTTGATCAGGATTCAAAGTTTGATTTAATAACTCTGTTAAAGTATCATTCATCTCTAGCAATAGTTGATCTACATCTTCAAGCTGATTTATCGTATCCTGAAGATCAGCATATAGAGAAGATAATGTATGATTAAGGTCATACACTATTCCACTAGCATTAATCATTGAAATCTCCTGACATGCCTTTTTAAGAAGTGGCTTTATTTTTTTCAGGAATGAAACATAATGTGCAGCTGACTTTCCTTGATTAATCATCTCGCTTCCAATAGCATATAGAGCCTTGCTTGATTCATTTGCACCATTAACCATCATGTCTAAGCTTTCAGACATATTTAGCAATCCATCACCAAGATTTTTATACAGAGTGTATGATGTATTTACGGCAGAAATCATTGATGATAAAGATGAAAGTTGCGACTCAATAATATTGAAAACATCTTCAGGGCAAGCAGCTGCCTGAATAGTAATTGACTCTATTGGAACTGTACCCCAAACAGTTGTATCAACAACCTTTACATTCATAATAATATTTGATTTATTCTCAAAAAGTAAATTCCAATTATATCGAATAAGATCCCCACTCGCTGAAGAAGAATTCGAATCAGGCTTCATATCTATAACTTCTAGGTATCGCGTATCGACTTGAAATGAGAGAGTGCAATATATTGGAGGTTTCACAATCTTATCAACACCTATGTCCTGCAAATTGTTGATTAAAGTAATATTCAAAGTAATTATTGACCCAATACCAGCAACAATATAGTTTATATCCATGAAATGTGCAAGCTCAGCCTTAGTACCATTAACTAATATTTCTTCATTAACAGTTAATGGAGAGTTTATTGCATCAGCAGAGTACTTTAAGTAAGTAGTACCCGGAGAAACTGTAATTCTCCAAGCGATCATAGTTATCGGACCAATTTTCTTCAATAAATAATACATGGGAGTCCCAGGTAAGAGCTGAATGGTTGAGGAATTAATATCTAAGGCAAAATCAATAACTTCGACATTGGCGCTGGTTTGCCCATTATTGTTAATTTCTAAAACAGACGTATAACTCAGCCTAGTGATATTTAGAATAGGATCATATTCGATGGTATAATAGGCTGTTTTAATTATATTCAAATTTTCACTGGATATATTCAGAAGTGGATGAAGATGAGAATCACAGTAGATTTGACTTGAGAATACTTGAAATAAAAATAAAATTGAGAATATCATCAAAGTTTTAAGCTTCAATTTCAATTTAAAGCCCCCTTAATTTTTCTTCAGTTCTAGAAATTTTCTCTTCAATTTCATCAATAATTTTAGATTCAGCATTCCTCCTCTTTGCTGATGAAAGTTCAATTTTAAGCAAATCAAGTTGCGCCTCTAGCCTCATTTTAATCTCTTCTTTAGATAATTGAAGAGTATCAAGTCTTATTAGAGTTTTAGGAGAACCCATTATTCTTCCATCTCTAATATAAATTAAACGGGAACCCATTTCAGCCACTTCAGGATTATGAGTCACAACAATGAAAGTTTGGCCATAAAATTGATTTAACCACTTAACAGTATCTAGAACTTTAGCAGAAGAATAAACATCTAAGTTTCCAGTTGGTTCATCCATTAGAACATATTTTGGATTATTAGCTAATGCCCTTGCAATAGCAACTTTTTGTTGCTGACCTCCACTAAGTTTTCTAGGCGTATTCATCCACCGCTCCTTCTCTAATCCAACAACTGTTAATAGAAGTTGCGCGCGCTTTAACGCCTCCTCCTTAGTATACTTTCCAGCTAACAACATAGGAAACATTACATTTTCAATTGCAGTTAAAGTTGGTATCAAATTGAAAAATTGGAAGACAAATCCAATTTTCTCTCTTCTTAACCTAGCAAGTTGATTTTCATTGAAGTCAGTTACATCAATTCCATCAATGATAACTCTACCACTAGTCGGCTTATCTAACGTGCCTATTATCTGCAATAGAGTAGTTTTACCTGAGCCGGAGGGACCCATTATAATTAATAGCTCACCTCTTGAAACACGTAAATCTACACCTCTAAGGGCATGAACTTGGATTTCCTTCGTTAAAGTATAAATTTTTTTAACATCAACTAATTCGATTATTATTTCATTCATATCTTAAAGCCTCCACAGGTCTTATATTAGCAGCCTTCCAGCTTGGAAGAAAAGCTGAAAAAGAACTAACAATCAACGCTAAAATAACGCCTTCAATGGCAGTATCCATAGAAACTACAAATGGTATTTGTAAGGGTACTCTAAGCATCCTAGGTAAATAGTACTCAATTATGCCATAAGCACCAATAAAGCCAGTTGTTACACCGATAATGCCGCCTAAAAATCCCATAACTACAGCTTGACCAATAAATATTGTGAAGACATGCCATCTCTCAGCTCCTATTGCCTTTAAAATTCCAATCTCACGTGTCTTCTCCCTAACAGTCATAGTCATTGTATTAATGATACCTAGTGCTGCAACAATTAAACTTAAAGATGCAATGGCTAAGAGCACTGCATTTATAGTGCTAATTATCGAGCTAACAGTATGTAGAATATCTTCTTGTGTTATAACTTCAACAACAGGATAATACTCCTTTATACTCTCAACTACAGAATTTATAAGCATAGGATTTGAAACTCTGACAACAATCATAGACACTGAACCACGTAGATTTAGTAATTGCTGAGCTTGAGCCAAACTCACCACCATGACTGGCATTCCGCCTGCAAGAGCCATTTGGAGAAGACTCCCCTGCGCAACAATTCCAACTAATGTGAAAACCTTAGGTGTAGGAGATGCAGTAGTAGTAATAGTAACTTTATCACCAACATTTACCTTTAATTTTTTAGCTGTATCAGTAGTGATAAGAGCTTCATATGCAAAATCAGATCCAATATTCCTACCAGCGGTAATAGGTGCATAAATTGAAATTCTATGGGGAGGAACACCAAAAATGAGAGTTGGATTTCCATTAGTCGAACCAGTACCAAAAGCTAATGGAATAGTTTCATTTACACCTGGAATTTGATTAACTACAAATGCAACATACATTGGAATTGGACTTTGCTCCCTATCACGAAGAAGAATTGATGAACCTAAAAGCTCCGTTACCTCACGCTCAATCTCAACCTTCATACCAGTACCAATAGTCATAAGAGAAGTCATAGCAGCAATACCTACAATAATACCTAGAATAGTGAATGCAGTACGCGTTTTCCTAGAAGTTAAATCCTTTAATGCATAGATTAGGCACACTTTAAATTCTGTGGACCGCATATTCACCGTTGAAAATATTGATAGCTGAATATATAAACTAAAAGTTGCCTTGAAAATAAAATTATAATGAAAATCTTCATAATGAAACACACAAAGCGATAAAGATAAACATTAGTTAATCAATTAAATATTAAGACTGAAATTGGGAGTATATATATGAAAAGTCAAATAAAATTTAAAAAATTTATCAGAGACCTAAAAACAGTTTACATTTATGGAGTAAATGTAAATGAGGACCCATTTATAATACTTTATTCAAAAGTAAAATTTAATGTAAATAAACCTGTAGAAGCCTTTGCAAGAATAGAAGTACTTGTTCCAATAGCAATTGTATCAATTAAAATACGTCAACATAAGAAGCATTCAAATTTAAGAATTTTAATTCCACCCTTAGATCAACAGTTAAGAAAACTTGTTAACGCAATGATTGAAAAGAAAATCATATTATTGAGCTTAATGAAAATCGATGATTTTAAAGAGCTTTACTTGAAAGTCATGGAAGGTGAAGCTATATCAGATCGAGAATATGACGCAATAACATTTGAAATACCAGTTGAAAATGCAGAAATACTTTCATCACTAATAACATCAATGGAATTTCTAGATAAAAGGAAAATTAAAGAGCTAATAAGAATAATTGAAGAAAAACAAGATAAAGAAATGAATAAAATACGTCTAGGTGAACCATAATGAGTAATCTTGAATACCTCACAAGAGAAATCGAGTCAATCACCAAAAAATTAAATGAAAAATACAAAATGAAAGAGGAAATACAATTACTATCAAAGGAAGCACAGAGACTATGCGGAGAAGCAGTTTCACTGACACATAGAAAAATGATCAATGAAGCTTTAGAAAAAATAAAATCAGCAGAGAAAATCTTCGAAAAAGTTTGGAAAAATCTTCAAACAAACTTGGATTTGATTAGAAACACCCTAACAGCCTTCCAAGAATATGTGGAAGCAAGAGCATTAATTCAAATAGTAACTGAAAATAAAATACCATTAATAAGCGAACTAAAAGTCCCGGAGCAATCTTATGCTTTAGGACTAGCTGATTTAATAGGAGAATTGAGAAGAAGGACAATTGATTTGTTAAGAGAAGATGCAATCACCGATGCTGAAAAGACTCTGGAGTTAATGGAAAAAATATACGTCCTACTTCAACAGCTTGAATATCCGAAATCTTTAGTGCCAGGATTAAGAGGTAAGTTAGATGCCATGAGAAGATTAATTGAAGACACCAGGAGATTAGTTGTATACTCAATTATAAGCATTAAATTAAGAAGAGCCTTAGAGAAAGCAAGCAAATGAATGAAATCATTCTTCCTCAGGAAAAATCTTATTACTTATACCGCTTCCAATAATTCCTAAAACTACTCCAAAACCACCTAAAAGAATACCTATCGCATTTAACCCAACACCTATCATGGGAAGTAACATCATAGGAAGAGGTAAGGCTTCATTAGTAAATCCAATTGAGAGTAATAGCGACCCTATCCCAGAAACTGGAATGAAGTGTGAAAAGAAACCTGCAAAGGCACCACCTATTGTAGATTTAGCTACAGCTCCACCAAGTAAAGGGGGTATAATGATAGTTAGAATTTCAAATTCCTCTGGGAAATTAACTTGAGAGAAAATAAGAGCTGATATAACTCCAACCGCAATACCAATTAACGTCCGCTTAATTCCCATCCATCACCACTATAAACTCTATAAATAAAATTATTATTTAATTCTTATCTCTAATCACCACCACATAACTTAAAATTTATGAAAATATAAGTAAAATAAGGAGATTAAGTTGATTAGAATAGGATTAATAGGTAAAACAAATACGGGGAAAACAACATTCTTTAATGCAGCAACGCTTCTAAGCGCTGAAATTTCAACCTATCCATTCACAACAAAACAGCCTAACATAGGCGTCGCATATGTACAAACTCTATGCGTATGCAAAGAGTTTAGAGTAAAAGACAATCCCAAAAACTCGGTCTGTATAAATGGATGGAGATTCATACCCATTGAACTAATAGACCTGCCAGGACTAATTAAAGGAGCATATCTTGGAAGAGGACTTGGAAACCAATTTTTAACTGTGGCGATGCAAGCCGACGCACTACTCCATGTAGTGGATGTCTCTGGAAGCATAGATGCAGAAGGAAGAATATGTGAACCAGGACTAGGAAACCCAATAGCAGACTTCTACGAAGTTGAATACGAATTAGTCCAGTGGTATAAGCGAGTATTAAAAATGAATAGTAATAAAATCGAGAGAATGGTGAAAAGTGGAAGATATGATATAGTTGAAGCATTATATTCAACCCTCTCAGGAATGAAAGTAACTAAAAATCACATAATTGAATCACTCCAAGCCAGCGAAATAGAAGATAAGCCAATATGGAGCTGGACTGAACAAGACTATGAAAAAATGGCCTTGGAACTAAGAATAAGATCAAAACCAACACTAATAGTGGCAAACAAAATGGATTTAGGGCCAGCAGAAGAAAACTTTGAAAAACTAATTGAAGAATTCGGAAGACAATTTGTAGTTCCATGCTCAGCAGAAGCTGAGCTAGCATTAAGAAGAGCTGAAAAATCAGGGCTAATCGAATACACCCCTGGAACTGAAATATTCAAAGTCATCAATGAAGAAAAATTAACACCCAAACAAAAATGGGCATTAGAATATGTTCAGAAAAGAGTTATGGGAAGAATCTTCAGAACTGGAGTCCAACAAGCACTAAACACCACAGTATTCAAACTACTGGAAATGAGCGTAATATATCCAGTAGAAGATCCAGTCAAACTATCAGATAAACATGGAAACATCTTACCAGACGCATTCCTAATGCCACCAAAATCAACAGTACTAGACTTAGCCCGAGAAATACACAGCGACCTAGCAAAAGGATTCATATACGCAATAGACGTGAGATCAGGAATAAGACTACCAAAAGACTACATTCTAAGAGATAGAGACGTAATAAGTATAGTATCAGCATCAAAAAAGAAAAAATAGAAAGGGTTGATCATATTTAACAAAACTAAAAATATTATATCTCGGTTTCTTCACGTTTAGAGTTTATATGAGTAGTCTCATGGCGACTTTGATGATGCTTGCTCATTTGATAAGAGTTTTTCAGCCTCTATTAAATCCTTCTTAGAGTTGACATTGAAAAATATTGGTGTATTAGCTAGTTCTTCTAGATATTCAGCTGACACGTATTTTACAGAGATTTGATTTAATACACCTCTTAGGGATAAATTATTATTCTTTAGGGTTTTTTCAATAGCGTGGAGAGTAGGAGTGACCCTATAAATTGAGTATAGAGGTTCTATGAAGCCATTTTTCCATAATGGTACTATGGCGTCATAGTGGTTTATGTTATTTGCTAACCATAAAACTGTTTTAGGTGAAATGAAAGGCAAGTCGCAACCGGTAATAAATGCTAAATTCTCATTACATTGTAGTAAAGCTGATTTAACGCCACTCAGAATACCTTGGATTTTAGGATCATCCATAGCAAAAATAATTTTATTACTGATAAAATTGTTATTAGTGAGAACACGTTTAATAGCGTTTTTTTGATAATTCGACTTAATTGAAATAATGATTTTAGATGCTATTGTATTTAGCTTTTCAATTACATGCAATATAAGGGGCTTACCATTCAAATCTACCATAAACTTAGGTTTTCCAAGTCTTCTTGATTTTCCACCAGCTAACACTATGGAGTTTAACATAAACATTCATCAAACGTTAAGGGGGAGGTGCCATAATAAATGTTATTCCCCTGCTTTATAGAAGTATACTCAAAAATTAAAATAGCTAATTATTGCTCCTCTGTTTAAATATATGTAGATTAAGCTTAACAAAATCGTTAATATTGATGTGAACGTATGTAGATTACTCCATTATAGTTGATAATATAGGGGAGATTAAAAGGGAAATTAATGTAATTTGCCTGATATTCATGATAATCACTAAAAATTTATAGATTTATTGCTCATTAAAGTTTTACATAAAGTAGTTTGAAAATCCTAATTCCATAATGAAGTTAATAGAGAAGTTTGTTTAACTTATAGTGGGGAATTATAGGAGAATATATAAGGTCAAATAGAGGAATGTTAATATTCTTTTTGAGGAGGGAAAATTTTGAAGACTGCAGAACTGCTTGTAAAAATATTGGAGGCAAATGGAACTTCTATAATATTTGGTTTACCTGGTTATAATATCCTAGATATCTATGACTTTATAAGGGAAAGTAGGAGTATAGAGCATGTTTTAGTTAGATATGAGAATGCAGCTGCAGTTATGGCTGATGTTTATGGTAGGTTAACTGGAAAACCAGGAATTTGCTTAGTTACTGCTGGTCCTGGTGCAACAAATTCGGTTACAGGAGTTGCTGGTGCATATGCAGAATCATCACCAATGGTTCACATATCGGGTCAATGCTCTACTACGGATAGAATTCAACCCTTCCACGGAGTTGATGACTGGTATTTCTTAGAGAAAATATTTAAACCAATAACTAAATGGAGCGTAACGATTGAGGATCCAAGTAAAATTCCTGAAACAATTAACAGAGCATTTCAACTGGCTACCAGTGGAAGGAAGGGGCCGGTTCACATTAGTTTGCCTACAGATGTATTAAGAGCTGAACTCAATGGGGAAATTGAAATCAAACCATATGAGGAAAAAAAGAAAAGCGTAGATGATGTTAGCGTTAAAATGATTTATGATATTGTTTCATCATCTGAAAAACCAGTTATAATTGTCGGTAGAGGAGTTCTAAGGAACTTATGCTGGAATGAAGTTATAGAATTGTCTCAAACTATTTATGCACCAATATTTCATGCACGAGAAGGTAGAAGTGCAATACCGTTCACTTCACCTCTTAATGTGGGATACTTTATAGGTGCAGCCTTTGGTAGAGGAACACACCCATTAGTCTCAGAGTTATTCCAAGAAAGCGATTTAATATTAACTTTAGGATTGAGTTTAGGCTCTAGATCAAGCAGATTCTTTAAGGAAACAAGCACAAATAGAGATGTAATTCACATCTACCAGGAAGATTATGAGAATAGAGTGCTCATCAAAGAAAAAGTAATTGAAGTAAATACTTTGAATTTATCGTCTTTCATCAAAAAATTAAATGATAGATTGAAAGGAAAAATTAAAAGTGACTGGAGAAATCTTGAAGAAAGAATCTCTAAAATCAAGAGTACGATTGAAGATGAATTAGAGAAGTTTGCATATGATATGTCAAAGGTAAAACCTATGCACCCAGCATTTATATGTAACTGTATTAGGAAAGCAGTGGATAAAGATGCTATCATAACCTCAGATATAGGTAGTCATAATTCTTGGATGGAAGTGTACTTTAGACCTTACTCATCTAATACATTCATAATGCCTGGTAGATATGGAAGTATGGGATTCTCGTTACCAGCAGGTATAGCTGCTAAAAAAATTAACCCAGATAGACAGGTTATTTCAGCAATTGGTGATGGCGGGCTACTTATGATACTAGGTGAACTTTCAACTCTTTCAGACTTAAAATTGAATTTATGTGTCATCGTATTTAATGATGCAAAATATGGTATGATATGGAAGCTTCAACAAAGATATCATGAAGGAAGATTTATTGCAGTTGATACAGTTCCACCTAGTTTTTCAGAATGTGCAGAAGCATTCGGTATAAGAGGATTTAAAGTAGAAGAGTCCAGAGAACTTCAATCTACACTTGAGAATGCCTTATCGTTGAAGGAACCAGTTCTAGTTGAGGTTATAACTAACTTCCGCTACGACTTCTATAAGTACCGATTATAATCTTCAGAGGAACATGGCTTTCAATCTTTAATCTCAAATTCAACAATGAATTTCTCCTCATTTTCAGAGATAGTTACCTTAGTTATTTCTATTTTCTTCTTTATGAAGTCTATCAATTCGTATCTAAGGTCATCAAACCAATCATATAATCCACAAGAAAAACAAAAGGATGTTCCGGTAAACTCTACTTTAATTATGTTGTCTGTCACTGTTATCAGCTTAGCAACTGCTTCAGGTGAGCGATAATAATTGTATTGCTTTATAGCAGCCTTTATGTTTGCAATTAGAGAAGAATTCATCTTACTATTAATTTAGATTGTAAAAGATAAAGGTTATTGTTTGAAGTTAAGTTTTTCCTGGCTTTCAAAGGTGTTTATCGAGTATATTTCATGTATTTCCTTTCTAGATCGTGGTGGAGGGCTTTCAGCAGGGAAGCCTACTGGTATTAGTGCAACTACTTTGTATTTTTCAGGGATTTTAAGTAGCTTTTTAACTTCATTTTCATCGAAGGCACCTATCCAGCATGAACCTAGGCCTAATTCGCATGCAGCCAATACAATGTGTTCTAGGGCAATTGTAGTGTCGACAATTGCCCATTTAGGTGATTTTTCAATATTAGCTAGACCTACAATGATGCAAGAAGCATCAGCGATAAAGAATTGATTTCTGCAAATTGGCACTAATTTTTCTTTTAATTCGTCATTTAATACAATAATAAAATGCCATGGTTGTCTGTTGCCAGCACTTGGAGCCCATCGTGCTGCATTTAGTAATTTAAATATTTTCTCAGTGTCTAGTTTTTCTTTTTTGAATGCTCGAATACTTCTTCTTTTCAGAATGGTTTCATAGACGTTCATTTATACCTTCTCCTGACTTTATTTAATGCTTCATCAACATTTTTTAATCCCAGTTTTAGTAGTACTTCACTTTTAGGTATTCCATTCTCGTCCCATCCAACCTTTTCATAGTATTCTTTCTTCATTTTTTCAACTTCTTCTCTATCTGCTGCTTGACCTGCGCATGGCCCTGTGGGTAGAGGTTCATAGAATCGAGGTGGATTTTCATCATGTATTTTTGGATCCCATGAGAAGTCTGGTCCACCTAATAGGAGGGCGGCTCTTTGAATTTGTATTATTCTAAGTCCATTTTCAGCAGCCCAGCTTTCAGGAGTTTCATGCCAGCCAGTGACTGCTTCAAAGAAATCCCAGAACAGTTTTGGTTTTCCAAAGTAGTTAAATATGCATATTACGGCTGAATCCAACATTGAACGAACTACTTCACTTCCATGTGACTCTATTGGTATTCTTGCAACTGAAGTGTGATCGCCGCCTTGAACTGAGCATACATAGGATATTGGAGTTGTATAGTCTA
>Ga0180301_10000579_pt1 | contig 28241 bp, 32 predicted proteins | sample GuaBasSediGuay16_FD_121797 | JGI IMG/M metagenome (GOLD analysis project Ga0180301, IMG submission 121797) | Subseafloor sediment microbial communities from Guaymas Basin, Gulf of California, Mexico - Guay16, Core 4569-2, 12-15 cm | ecosystem: Environmental > Aquatic > Marine > Hydrothermal... | reverse complement strand
TGTGTAACTGGCCTTTTTACGACACACTTAAGTATGGGAGACTTAGAGCATCAAAGTAATGGGGGCTTTTACGATGTCAATAAAGGTAGGAGACTACGAAGTTAAGAGGGGCTTACTTTACACAAAAACCCATGAATGGGCTAAGATCGATGGGGACGAGGTCGTAGTTGGCGTCACCGATTACGCTCAAAAGGCTTTACACGAAATCGTGTTTGTTGAAATACCACAAGTTGGTAAACAAGTTAAGAAAGGCGACGTTATATCAGCTATAGAGTCGACAAAAGCTGTCTCAGAAGTTTATTCCCCTGTCGACGGCGTCATAGTGAAGGTTAATGAGACCTTAAAGGACATGCCTGAACTTGTGAATAAGGATCCCTATGGAGATGGTTGGATAGCTGTTATAAAGGCAACGCGTATTCCTAAAGAAGAGCTTTTTACCGATGAAGCGTATGCGGAGTTTCTAAGAAGTGAAGCCCTAAAGAGCAGTTAAGAACATTTTACAATTCTTTCCCTACCATAGTCGATTACGACTTTAAGATAACCTCTGAACATTGAGTCGATTTCTTCATCTCCAGTATCTACTTTTAGTGATTTTATGCCACTGAGCTTTGATGGTGTTGCTAAGATAATTACGTTTTCCTTACCTATTTTTCTCAAGACTCTAGGACTTATCTGCTGATTTCCTCTACCAAAGATAAATCCTTGATTACCAATAGGAGTGATTATCACTTTAGCTTCCTTAAACTCTTCCAGATACTTAAGCAAGCTTTGCTCATCTAAGTCTCGTGCTATAACTCTCTTATTCAACATCAAGTCTACGCCTAATAGCGTCTTCGGCTGAGATAAGTAATCGCATATTGCTTTTACGGTAGTTCCAGGACCTAATATGTAGAGCACGTTATCCTCCATTATTTGCTCCACAACGTATTTTGCTATAGCGAGCTGAGCGCTTTTTTCGCTTTCAGTTTGTGGCGAAGCTGCCTTAACTCCTTGGACAAGCTCTGGCTCATAAGGTGTTAGCATGTAGCCGAAGAGCTTTACGCTAAATACGTCTTTTCGAAAAGCTTCCTCGTCTATATCAAGCACTTCAGCTTCTTTCACATCAGCTTCTCCCGAGATAAACTTCATTACCAAAGTAGCTGCTGAAAATGGGTCATTTGCGAACACAGCACTATACATTTTAACGCCCGCAGGTACGCCTAATACTGGCACTTGCTGATCAATAGCGCTTAAAACATCTCTAGCAGTACCATCTCCTCCACAGAAAACTAGAAGCTCAACACCTTCATCTGCCATGAGCTTAGCAGCTTTCTTCGTATCTTCGGCGTCAATCTCATGTCCTAGTTGTATGGGAAGAACTGTTGGGTTAAAGCCTGCTTTCAGGGATTCGTACTCTCCCATATCCTTTGGAGCAACTATAAGCTCAAGCAACTTCTTATGAGGGGCTAAGTATTGAAGAAATTTTTCAGCTCGTAGTGGAGCAATAGGCTTAGCACCTTTCTCTATAGCTTTTCTAAGAATATCCTTTCCATCAGTTCCCTTTAACCCTACAGATCCTCCCATACCAGCTATCGGGTTGACTATGAAGCCTATCCTAGGCATTTAGCTCACATCGTAGTTTATGCCTATTATGAAAAGCTCCTCCCCGATATCCCACTCTTTTACCAACTTCATGCCTTTACTCAACTCGCGGCTTAACGTTATGTTTAAGACCTTAGCTCTAGTTTCCTGGCTTATGTAACTCTTATGCTGCTCAAGGTGTTCTAGAGCTTTTTCATTTGGCACTACTATGCAAGCCTCTATGAAAGCGTCCACCTTTAGGTCAGCTTCCTTACGCATTTCCTGAATTCTCCTGACAATGTCTCTAGCAAGCCCTTCAGCAATGAGTTTTTCGTCAAGCTTCGTGTCTAGATATACGCGTCCTCGGCTAAAGCTTTCCCAAGCAAGCCCCTCCAATGGCATTTCTTCAAGCTTTACACAGTCTCTATCTAGCTCTATAACTTCTCCATCTAAGTTAAGCTGTATTTTACCCTCTGTCGACAGCTTTGACAAAGCTTCTTGCATATCGAGCTTAGTTAGTAGCTCAACAACTTTAGGAGTTTTATCTTTAAATTTAGGTCCTAATACTGCGTAGTTTGGCTTTATTATCACGTTTTTAAGCTTTAATTCTTCGCTTAGCGGTAAGTAGTCTAACTCTTTTACATTAAGCTGGTCTAAGATTAAGTGCTTAAGCTTCTCTGCAGCATCTTTGAGTAATTTATCATCGCTGACTACGATAACTCTCGTTAATGGATACCTTAACTTAATACCAGCTTTTTGTCTAATGCTGAGAGCAGTTTCTATAAGCTCCTTAACAGCCCCCATTTCAGCTTCTAACTTCTCATCTACTAAGCTTATGTCTGGTTCTGGCCATAACATCATATGAATGCTCTCAGGCATATCCTCTAGACACTTGAACATGTCTTGATAGATTTTCTCAGCCATGAAGGGGGCTATAGGAGCCATCATTATTAAGGACTTAAACAAAACATCGCTTAAGACAGCATATGCTATCGTCTTGCTAACCGTATCCTCCTCAACCCACGTCCTCCTTCTAATTAGCTTGATATACCATCTGCTCACATCATTGACTAAGAAGTCCATTAAGTCTTTAGCTACCTCAAAGACCTTTAAGTTTTCAAAATCTGTTGTGGCTTTAGCAATGAGCTTATTAAGTCTTGATAAGATCCATCTGTCTTCTGGTTTTAGCTTATCCAATAAGTCCTTTAAGCTGATAGCTTTGGGGTTGAATTTGTCTAAGTTCATGTATAAGCTCGCGAAGTAATAGGTATTCCATATTATGTTTAGAGCCCTGAAAGCTTCCTCAAGCTCCTTCCACGTAAACTTTAAGTCATCCCATGTTGTGCACTTAAGTTCATACCATCTTAGAGCGTCTCTTCCAAGCTTTGAAATAACTTCCTCTGGGTAAACTACGTTGCCAAGGGATTTGTGCATAGCTCTGCCATATTGATCAAGTGAAAAGCCGTGCATTAAGACCCTTTTATATGGAGCTTGGTCGAAGGCGACTACACCGCATACCATTAGCGTGTAAAACCATCCTCTTGTCTGATCGTGACCTTCTAGCACTAAGTCGGCTGGCCACCAGGCTTGGAAATCCTCTGCTCTCTTTGGATAGGATAAGCTTGCCCAGGAAGCAGCTCCAGAATCCATCCAAACATCAACCACGTCCTTGACCCTTCTCATGATACCGCCACAAGAACATCTGAGCTTAACCTGGTCGACCCAAGGCCTATGTAAGTCGATGTCGCCTTTTGGCTTTTCAACTGCTCGCTCTATAAGTTCCTTAAGTGAACCTATGACAACGTATTTACCACATAACTCGCAAATCCATATTGGCAAAGGTATGCCCCAGTAGCGTTGCCTTGATATTACCCAGTCTTTCGCATCTCTAATCCAGTTTCCAAACCTACTCTTTCCAGCCCATTCAGGAACCCACGTGACACGCTCATTTTCCTCCATCATCCTCTGCTTTATATCCGTCACCTTGATAAACCACTGGTCAGCGAGCCTCAAGATGAGAGGTGTCTTACAGCGCCAACAATGTGGATATCTGTGCTCAGCCTCTTCCTCAAATAGCAGGAGTCCTTTTCGGCGCAGATCCTCGACTATAATGGGGTTTGCTTCAAATACCTTTAAGCCAGCGTATTTTCCAGCTTGTTCAGTAAAACGTCCATTTTCGTCAACAGGACATGGTGTAGGAAGACCGTATTCAAGTCCTACTTCGAAGTCTTCTTCACCGTGTCCAGGAGCACTATGTACACAGCCAGTGCCTTCTGTTAGTCTGACGTACTTATCACTTAATACAACATAGTGAGCATTTGTAAGTTCGGATTGAAGAGGTACCTCCTCCTTCAGTGGTGGCTCATACTTTAACCCTTCTAAATCTCTTCCCTTGAACACCTCAAGTATTTCATAATCTACGTTAAGCTTAGATACCAGAAACGGTACTCTCTCCATCGCCAGTATATAGACTTCATTCCCCACCTTAACTCTCGCATATTCGTAGTCAGGGTGTACCATTACAGCTACGTTAGCAGGCAAAGTCCAAGGTGTCGTAGTCCAAATTATTATGAACTCCTTATCCTTGTTTTTAAGCGGAAACTTCACGTAGATGGATGGGTGTTTTACAAGCCTATACTCGTCTGTCACTTCATATCCTGCCAAAACGGTCTCGCACCTAGGACACCAATGAACAACCCTTACGCCACGCATTAACAAGCCTTTTTCATCAGCTTTCTTTATCATCCACCATACAGCTTCTATGTAGTCGTTGGTTATCGTCATGTACGGGTTATCCCAGTCCATCCACACACCTAATGACTTAAACTGGTTTGTAGCGATCTTCAAGTTCTCAAGTGCATAGCTTTTACACTCGTTTACAAAACGCTCTACACCTATCACTTCTTCTATATCGCGCTTAGTGGATGTGCCAAGCTTCTTCTCGACCATGACTTCTATAGGTAAGCCGTGCATGTCAAAACCAGGTTGATCTCTAACGTGATAGCCCTTCATTCTGTAAAATCGGAGGTAGGCGTCTTTGAGTATTTTATTCCATGCGGTGCCCACGTGTATGGGGTTTGTGACATATGGAGGACCATCTAGGAAATAGAATTTAGGGCCGTTCGCCCTCAGCTGATTGACCTTTTCCCTAATCTTATTGGCTTCCCACCACGATAAGATTTCTTCTTCAAAGCGTTGTGGCTCATAGTCTTTAGGCAATAAGCCTATGAACGCCATAGCAACCCCTTTTAACTACTTCTCATTTGCCCTATCCAAGGTGGAAAACTTATATTTTTAACCTCAAAGCTAACCTTATGTGTTCTTATTATAAAGAGGGCTTGCGATGATAAGAGGGTCCATATCCATTGAAGATAAGACGAGAATATTCAATGTAGCCTTTAAAGCTGGGATACTAGTCGGCATCGTTGCTTTGACGATGGCTGTGAGACTCTTACCAACTAAGTGGGGGATATACTTAGACGAATATGATCCATATTTGCATCTTAAAAACGCCAGGTTTATTGTGGAAAACGGCTTTGCGGCTTGGTATAACTGGTATGATAAGGGGCAGTGGCATCCATGGGGCATTTACATGCCTAAATATGATTATCCAGGAGTAGGGTTTCTCGAAGCCTTAACGTACGTGTTCTTATCTTGGCTAGGACTTCACGTAACCCTTTTAGAAGTTGCTGTGTACATGCCGGTTGTTACTAGCGTCGTGGCGGCATTGGCTATGTATCTTATTGGAAGGGAAGTTTACAATGACGTGGCAGGTTTTTTAGCAGCTACATTTTTCGCGCTTAGCCCAACAATTATTACTAGAACAGCGGCTGGATTTACAGATACTGAAAGCTTAGGTTTACCATTCTTTCTACTTTCGCTCTACTTCTTCATAAGGTCAGTTAATAGAAGGACAGCAACATCGGCTATTTTGAGCGGCATATTCTTAGGGCTTATGAGCGCGAGCTGGGGAGCTTACGTTTTCCCATACAACATCTATGGAGCCGTGATGTTGGTCGCTATCTTAACGAATAGATATGATAGGAAGGTAGCGAGGAACTTTATCTTAACAATAGGAATAGCGCTTGTAATATCTTCACAAGTACCATTATTGGGGGCTAGGATTGTCGCCTCAAGCAGGATTGCTTTAGCATTATTGGCTGTATTAGCCATTGTCTTATACGAAATAATATCTGCTTTTGTCAAAGAGGAAAGGGTTAGATTGTATACTTCAATAGCTTTAGCCATAGCTGTTGCCCTTGGCATTTACGCTTATTGGGCTAGCGGTGGTTTAGGAGGTAGGTTGTTAGCTGTAGTCAACCCCTTTGCAGCTGCAAAGCTGCCTGTATTCCCCACAGTTGGAGAACATCATCCATCTTCTTGGGGAGCGTTGTATAGGGAAACTAGGTATTTATTGGTCTTTGCAGTAGCAGGTATTATCTTACTCGTGAGAAAGCTGAGATTAGCAGATTTAACCCTAATCGTGTTGGGCGCAGTTAGCGTTTACGTAGGCTCAGTTATGATAAGGCTTACAGTCTTTGCCGATATAGCTGTGGCGTTGCTAGCTAGCATAACGTTGGCATACTTGCTTTCAAAAGCGTCCAAGCAGATAAGAGAAGGCGTGATAAAGGTCAAGCGGAAGGTAATAACAACACGTTGGCAAGGTTTAGCGGTAATCTTGCTGACCATAGTCGTAGTAACTCCAATAGCATATAATGGGGTAATGGTAGCAAATCATCCAGCTGCTATAGCTTCTTCAGCTGGAGGTTATAATAAGGTGGTTGACGACTGGATGGTAACCTTAGCCTGGATAAGAGACAATTTGCCTGAAGATGCAGTTGTAGGGGCTTGGTGGGATTACGGTTATTGGCTTAACGTTATGGCTAATAGGTCTACTATAGCTGATAATGGCACAACAAATAGCACTCAGATAAAACTCATTGCCACAGCGTTGTTATCTGATGAGGAAACAGCTATTAAGATTTTTAAGCAGTTAGGAGTTACGCATTTTGTTGTTTTTGAACCGTGGCGCACTGTAGCTGGCGTTCACATACCTACTCGTATGCTAGGAGAAGTTGGTAAGTCCACGGCTATGATGCACATAGCTGGATTTGAAGTTTCAGACTACTTGGCTTTAATTCATGGCATTTGGTGGCCTATTGGACCTAAAGCGCGTAATACAACTCTTTATCGGCTACTTTACTACCCGTTTAGACAAGAATATTTGAGTAACTTCAACATCGATATACCGCCGCCTGAACACTTTAAGCTTATTTATGCTTCGCCTCAGAAGTGGGTTTTAGTTTACGAGGTATTGTACTAGCTAGTTTTCGCTTGACAAAGCTTTTTAAGCATTCTCCTATACTTTCCATATTTATCTTCTGGCGAAAACTTGGCAGGATATGGATTTTTTAGTGGACCTCCACAGACAGGGCATTTGTCTTGGCTTAAGGTATATCTTCCGCAGTTTGCACATTTCTTTAAGAGCATTTACATTACCTCGTGAAGGAACCTGAGCCACCTTCTTCAGATATGACTTTCAAGGCTGTATCCACTACACGCTTTAATGCTTCTTCAGCAGTTTTGTAATCTCGTGCTATCACTTCAACCCTGTATCTCGGGGCTCCAATAGCTGTTATCTCAACTTTATCAGCTAAGTTAACGGCAGCTTTGAGAGCTTCCATGAGGGCTTTCCGTATACTTTCAATTCCCGTAGGCTTAGTTGATGTTAAGCTCAACGTACCTGATATAGCCACTTGTTGGACTTCGATGTGTTCTCGCGCTATTTCTATAAGCTTATTTGCCCAGTTTTCAGCTATTTTCAATGGTTTGAGAGCTTCGTGGCCTTTAAGAACCATAGCTTCAAACCCGCTATATAGGTCGCCGTAGTGACCCTCTATTTTGACTCCAACGTCCTCTATGAACTGCTTAGCATCTACGCCGAGACTTTTAGCTGCTAATTCAAGCAGCTTAAGAGCTTTTTGTTCACGTTTCCACTCAACGAGCTTTTCTTTACGCTCCTTGTCTGTTACTCTTCTAAGCGAGAGATCGATGTGCCCTTTTCTCTCGTCGACTCTTATTACTTTTAAGACAACTTTTTGACCTTCCTTGATGTAGTCTCTAATATTCCTAACCCATGTTGAGGAGACCTCACCTATTGGTATGTAGCCCTCTTTTCCATCATACTCGTCTAGCTTTACGTAAGCTCCATGCTCATGTATGCTCGTCGTCGTAGCGATTACTAGATCTCCAACCTCTGGAAAAGCTCTTCTCTTAATAGGCATCTTTAAAGTCCTCCAAGCGCTTAGGTGCTGTAACTTGGCTTTAGCCCAGCTCTTTGAGAACTTCGCCTTCTATTATAGCTTTGCCTCCTGAAGGTTTCGCTAACGTGCGCCCACACACTAAACACTTGACTACTATTGTAGCATGAGAAAAAACTACTTGCTCGTTTCCACAATCTGGGCATTTAACTTTCAAAAACCTGCTCTTTGGCTGAGGAACAAGCTGTTTCCTCTTCTTGACCATTGTCTAAGACCTCTTAAACTATTTCAAGTTTTCGAAGCCTTATGCCCTCTCTTTGATATTGGTGCCCACATTTCTTACACTTTAACTTAATAGCTAGCTTCTTAGTGGTTTTAGCAAACCTCTTTTGTACAGGTTTTCGCGAGCTACCATATCCTTTCTTCTTCCTGGCATATCTTCGAGCTCCTTCAGCTAAAGCCCGTTCTCTACCCTTCTTGTATAGGGTTACCGTGTGTACTGTATGCGCCTTACACCTAGGACAGTATGTTCTTATCTCCTTAGGCACCTTCACTTTATTCACCTCTTTAGCTCAACAGCCACGCCATGTTTTATTAGCGCCTCAGCATTTGGCGCAGGTATTAATGCTACATCTTCAGCTCTAAAGGGGCCGTATGTGCGCAGGTCTATTCCCACAAATGATGGTATGTCCTTTAAGAATCTAACTAATATTCTTTTCTGATCTTCGATTACTTTCTCAACTAATAGTAGGGCGTTTAAGTCATTTAATCTTTCTTCGTCGATTTTAAGAAGAGAGTCGTAAAATTTTGCTTCAAACTCCGTTAACAAGCTTTTATCGAGGACTATCCCTTCAGCCACGTGTCTTAATATCTTGTCCCTCCTTACGTTGAAAAGTTCACGCGCTAGCGTCCTTATCCTTTCCACTTCAGCTTTTGTTAGCTCAGATGATAACCCCTTAGCTTCGCGAGACGTATTTAGCAACTCTTCAACTGTTTTCTTAATGCGTTCTACTAAGCTGTCCGGCAGCTTTTGTAGCTCTTTGCTTGATATCTCTGCTTTTAAGGCGTTTAAAAGTTCGTTTAGAAGCGTCACAGCTCAATCCCTTCGATAGGCTCACCAACGCCCTTTGCTAGTAGGTAAATAGCTATTTCTATTGGTAGCTTGACCACCTCGTCCTTGTACGGACCTATAGATACCCCGCCCAGTTTTATCTCAGGCATTCGTATGACCTTAAGCTTAACAACTTCTCCCCTTAGTAAAGAGGCTTCTTTAAATGGCTCAAAGGAATCTAGCTTGGTATAGGGGATCTTAACTGCTATAAGCCCCGTTTTACCGTGTAGAGAATTGGGTAGTCGCATAAGCCTCTTAATGTCTATGGTAACTCTCTCATCTATTTTACAAGCAACACACTCAACTGCTTTTGAAAGAATCTTATCTAAGCTTGATGGGCTAATCTTAAGCCACGACCAGTAAGGAGGGTTTTGAAGAAGCCCCGCCATGATGCGTTCTCTGTTATCCATGAAATACTTAACCCATTTTTTAGGCATTTTAAGCTTTAATAATGTTTCTTCATCGACTTTGCTTAAGAAGTCGTAAAACCCTCTAGCTAACCTACCACGCCAACCTGAGTCTGAGATTGAAGGTCCTATTAGCAAGTTGCTTACCTTTGAAAAGCCGTGGAAGTTTAGTCCTATGCCAAGCCCTCTAACATAATCAGCTAACTCACGTCTCGCATCTACGTCTAAAGTTAGAGCTGATGGGCTTTCAACGTGGACGTGAAAACCTCTATGTCCTGAAAACACTATTTCCATTTCCTTTATAGAAAAACCTAAATCGTTTGATAAAAAGTCTTCAATGAGCTTTAAAGCCTCCCCTTTAGCCACCTCTAGACATTGGTCGCAGACCCAGCTTTCTGAGTCTATTTTCTTAGAACCACACTTTGGGCATTTGTCAGGAGCCATCCCTTTGTCAGCGTGCCCACAATCTAGGCACCTCCAAGTGTCATGTCTTTCCTTACATGGAGTGTATATGTGATCTGCGTCTATGTCGAAGACTAAGTCTGCTGCTAACCAGTTTTTCTCTTCCATTTCTGGAGCACTTGGGTTTTCATAGTAAGCTGAGGAGTAGTAAACATGTAATGGAGTTTCCTTTTCTAAAAGGGATTTCAGCTGTTCTGGGCTCGTAAAGCTGAGGTGCCTTATCATGGTCTGCTTATTAAATGGCATATACGCGAATTCTCTTTTCTCAAAGTCTCTTACGTTTAGGGCGTTAGGGCTTATTTTCTTGTAGTATTGTTTAAAGAGCTTCGCCAGCAATAGTCATCCCCTTCTTGCGCAACTTAGCCGCTTTGCGGTAGTAAGCTAGCGGATGCCTTATTCCTTTGCATAGAACATCCGGTGTGCACAAGCCAAATGACTTTAGGGTTTCGCAGCTTGGAGGTATGTACCTTATCTTTGATCCTCTTTCGCCAGCTATGTGCTCCACCTGGTATCTCGTCTTACCCTCATCAAAGTCAGCTACGTTCCTGAACAGGTCTATGACCTCGTCTATGGTCTTCCCAATATTTAGCAAGAAAGTGGTTACGGTAAATCTAGCCGTGTGTGGTAAGCTTTTGCCGGATTTTATATCTTCTATCATCCTGCGCACGCAAGGCGGGTATTCGCTTAACGTAGCATGTAGCTCAGTAATGTCTTCAGCTCCCTCGGGTGCCTTTACTTTAGATTTGTAGTAAGAGAGAGCTTCAGCAGCTATGTTGGCGAGCTTCTCCGGTAGGTTTTCGTTTAAGGGGGTTTTCTCGGCAATTCTATTTTTAAGCTCTTCAGCTATTAACCTTGCAAGCTCGTTTTTCTTTAAGTAAACGAAGCCATTTATAACAAGCCTATTGACTAACTTCCAATGTAGTGACCTGAAGCTTTTAGAAGTTTTAAGGTAATCACTCAACGATATCGCGAAATCGAAGAGTCTCTCTCCAACTTTAACCTTCGCTTTGATAACTTGCCAGTTAAAGGCGTCTTTTGCTATTTCAGCTAGCTTGTCGTCGTCTTCTAGCTGTAAGAGCTCATAGCATCTCTTGGCTTCAGCTACGGCATATCTCCTAATTAAGGGTTTAGAGCCTGTTGCTAAAACCAACATTATGGCTACGGGATGGGATAATAGCTCAACATCCACGTCGCTTATATCAGGTGTTATATACGCTCTATCAATCGCTTCCTTAATGCGCTCTTTAGCTCGATAAAGTAGCTTAGCGTACTCATCCTTCGACAAGTCCTCTAACGATATGTTAAGCTCCTTAATATATTTTACAGCAGGTGAAGTGAACGGATACTTAGCTAAGTCTTCCTTAGATAGCATTAGTTACCTCCTAGTTAAGAAGTGAAGCCTATGTTAGGTCTCAGCCTCCATTCTAGGAGCTAAGTAGTAAGTTATTCTGCCGTTTGGTAATTCAAAGTCGAGGCCCAGGGGCATGTTTGTGGAAAACTTTACTAAAACTACGTCTGCCGCATCAGCTGCCTTCATCATATTTTCTAGGTAGTTGAGGCTGTAGAGTGCGTGAGAAGGCTCTTTAATTTCCATACCGAGAAGCCCCCCACTATCTTTATCTACGCTGACCTCTACTTCTCCCCGATCTCCGGAAGCTTTGATTCTAAAGGAGGATTGATCAGCTTCGAATCTGACGTAGTCGCTAACTACGCTCGCATCTTTTATAGCATCCTCTAAGGTCTCTGAAAGCATTCGGACTGTGACATTGAAGGGTACTTTAGGTGTTGAAAACTCTTCTCTTCCAAGCTCAAGTAGTGGTACTGCAAAGACTCTTGTAGCTCTGCCCTTAAGCTTAACCTTTAACCTATTTTGTACTGGATCATGTTCAAGTTCAAGTTTATCAGATGCCGATGCGCGCTTCATAACCTTCTTGATGTCGTCAAAGTTTACCCCTAATACCACTTCGCTATCACAGCTATATTCTTCAAAGCCAAGAGGTTGTAGCTCGAAGTCAACCATAGCTACTCTAGAAGGATCCATGGCTCTTAACATAAGCCCATTTGGCGTAGCTATGAAGCTAGCCTCTTCAATGAGCGTGGATATAGCATCAATTATCTTCCTCCATAGCCTAGCATCGCTAAAAACTGCTTTAAACACCACACACTCCCTCCTTTTTTGCACTACTTCTCTAAATGAGAACTTCTGGTTTAAAGCCTTATTATCTCAGGCTTCGCAGAGGGATGAGAGACTAATCGTACTCTCTCCACGTGTATCCGCATTTAACGCATCTGAAGAAACGCGTTGAACCTTCGTCAGCTCTTCTAGTCTGTACAAGCCACCAATATGCTTCGTTGTGACCACATTTTGGGCATTCCACTTTAATGGTCGGCAGAACTTTTTCTTGACCCTTATCTTCGCGGATGATTATTGTCTCTTCGCGAGAGGTCTTCTCTTGTGAAACTCTATAGCCTTCAGCACCCCCTCTTTTCGTATAACCACAACTTCTACAAACTAGCACAACTTCATCGCTTTCTTTTTTAGGCATAAGCATTTTACCGCATTTAGGGCAAAACTCTACCATATAGCCTCTTCCCAAGCTTCTACTTCTATGGTGAAGTGGGCATCTTTTAAATTTTCCCTCTCAGGTAATCGACTATGCCATTTAAAATAGCCTGCACTTGTCCTAACTTACTGCTCTCCATCTCATTAAGCGATTTAAGCTCTAAACTTCCTATGCAAGGGAGCAGCAGCTCATAGATCTCTTGAGCAGCTACTACTGTTTTGAGCTCTCCATAAAACTTTGAATTTTTAAGAAAGTCAGCTAAGATTGACGTATTGAGCTCATCGCATATGGCTACCTCCATGCCATCAATCCACCGTGCTCTAAATACCACTCCTAATACTACGTAGCGTTCATTCATTTTTGAAGACATTATAACCATAATTCTTCTCTCAAGTTTGTCCATGTAAAACACTTAACCTCTCTATAATTGTTTTAAGCATTGAGGCGAAGCCCTTTGCTAAAAGCTCTTTTTCAAGCTCTAAGCTATTGAATTGAAGTCTTCTAAGATACGCCACCAGGATTTCCTCCAGCTCTTGTAGTGTCAATATCCTATTAAGCCACGCATAGGCTATAATGGCTTCAACAAGATCTGCTTTATCCTTAAGCTCACCATACGAGAACATATCTAAGCATATGTTAGCATATTTCAACGCTTTAGATAAAACTTTGTTAGGAACCCTTCCTCCTGTTGGCGTGTTTGTAGCTTTAGTCTTAGCACTTGAAAAGAGGAAGTTTATAAGCGCATCTCCAAGCTTAGCAAGCCCTTTATTGAGCTCAATAGCTAATCTCTCATTTTCTCTTGACATACTCTTCAACTGCGCTGTTGAAAGCTTCTTTGAACTCTTCGCTGAGCTTAGCAGCCTTCATAGCGGCTTCTATCAACGCTTCAGATGGCTTTTTTGAGCCATCTGTTCGAATAGTTAACATTACAGATCTCCTTAGAGGATGAGGAATTTTATATCCAGCAAATGTGACCGAGGGGTCTTCAAGTAGAATTTTCTCTATAAGGTTGCCTAACGTGTGGTCTTCATCTAGTACCTCTAGCTCAAGCTCTCTTTCTTCATTTTTCAAGATCTTGATCTTCAACTTTAGCCACCTATGCTAATGTACCTACTTGAGACCTTACGCTCTTCAAACTGCTTGCATTTCCTGCAATAAAGCTTTCCTTCTCTTAAGATGAGCGGCTCACCGCATTTAAGGCATAGCGCGTATATGACGCCTAACTCTCTATCAGCTATTGTGAGTTGGTATGGCGGCCAGTCAGCTATTACCTTAGCTCTTATGATATCCCCAACAGCTATTGCGCTATCTAAGCTCTTTACACGCCCTCTGCTAATTTGAGATATGTGGAGAACTGCTGAAAAATGCCCACTAAGCCTAGGTTTTCCCTCTATGCTTAAGATGCGTATATTGGCTAGGTCTTCTTTTAAGGCTTGGACTTGCCCTATGACTATGTCGTCTCTAACTGGTATAACGACCTTCCTACTTGATTGCTTAATAGATATTCTTCTCTCATGACCATTTACCTCTATTTTGCCTACAAACTTCGCATAGACAGCGCCATTTTCTTCGTATGTTCCATCTCCAGGCAAATACTCCTCTATGACACTAAGCTTGTCGCCTGGAACAGCTAAAGATTTCGTGCTTTTAACACTCATAGCTTTTCACCAGCCTAAAGAGGTCAGCTTTTACGACATGTTTTTTCTTATAGTGGAAGTTGTATGTCGGACGCAACTCAACACTGATGGGGTATATTTCAGAGACCTTCGCACCTAGCTTTTCGGCTGTTTTGCTGATGAAGTTAACACTTTTAGGCGCTCTCTTGTGTAGGGAGTAAACCACTTTGCCTATGTTTATAGCGGCTCTTAAGAACTTTATGTCAATTCCTCTTCTATGAACACCGAAAGGAGGATTTTGTATCACCACATCCACAGCCCCACTTTTTAAGGGTATGTGCTCAATATCACCTTGTACGAAATCAACGTTATTTAGCATGAGTTTTTGCTTGCTTAATAAGGCTTTTCTCAAAGCTTCTCGATCTAGATCGATGCCCACCACATAGCTTGCATTTAAAAGAGCTGCTCCAAGAGCTAAAATCCCCGTGCCGCAACCTAAATCTGCCACCACTGACTTGCTTATGTCTTTATGCCGAAGCTGGATATACCATAGGATTTCAGCAGCTACCTTAGCTGGTAGGGTATACTGTTCCAGGGTAATTTTAGGTTCAGGAAAATGCTCTACACCTTCAAGTAAGATCTCAAGTTGTTTTTTGCTGTAGACGCTCACGAGTTCATTATTCATATAGCTAAGCATTTAAGATAGCGCTTAGCTCAGAATAGTCAATTATAGGTTTGCCAAATAGCTCTCGATTATCAAGTGCTATTCTCGGACAACCAACTACTATAAAGGCTTCTACTTCAGTAAAGGAGGCTAGCCGCTCCCAAGTAATTTCATCAGCTGTTATCAGGTAGGCGCGTAATCCACGTTTTCTAATTAAGTTCACGGCCTTTAAAGCTAGATCTAAGTTAAATTGACCAGCTTTTAAGCTAGTGATTACTCCGAAGACTTTAGCTTTTCTTGCCTTGTATATAGCTGACCATTTCACGTGTTCAACTCTCTTGACTAGGTGGGTAACCTCTTCAATACGCATGCTTAAAGGGTCTGCGAGTATGACAGGTTTATCAGCTTTAAGAGCTATGCCTAATGGGTGAAAGTAGCCGCATCCAATAAATACTATACAGTCTACATGTTCCATGAGAGATAACGCAGCTGAAACATCACAACCTAGTATTAAGCCCCTAGTTTCCGCGTCTATTAAGGCTCCAATTCCAAGCCTCTGGAGAATTTGAGAAAGCTTTGGCAAGTCGTGGACATGTTGCGCATTGGCTACTAAACCTACTGTTTTGAAACCTTTCCCCTTAAGGTAGCTAGCTAGGGTTTCGGCTAACTGATCTAAGTTATCTAAGATAATCTTTACAGGCTCAAAAACAACGTTAGTAAGCGTATTTATTATGCCGTGAGGATAATGCCCAAAGTGCACTATAGCATCAGCTTTAACTTTCTGCGCTTCCACATCAGCTATGTCGCATGCACCATAACAACTGCTACCTGAAATTAAGACTTCGAAGCCTCGCTTTTCAAGCTCTGATGCTATGGAGAGAGCATAGGGTTTAAGACCATCGGGCATTTGCAGTAAGATCCTGTGAGCATTAAGCTTCCTTAATTGGTTAGCTACACCATCTATGTTAAAGTCATATCGTACTGAACCTTCATTAATCATTTTTTAATATGAATTAGCCTAGACTTGCGTAGCTTTAACCTCTTGCTTTACTAAAATTTTGCATGGCATAGGCATCTTAGAAGCTGCTACTTCAAGCGCTCTCTTAGCTAACTCTAAATGCTCACTTCTTACACGAACAGACATTATTGGACGCATCGCCTTGACTCTAGCGGCTGTACCGGCAGGGCTACCAAAAGCTTTTCTCATACCATCCTGTAGCCTATCAGCTCCCGCAAAGGCCATCATCTTATTTTCTCTGAGCACGTGATGGGGATATATTATTACCTTAAGGTGGTAGTTTGCTTCTCCTATCTTCCTAGATAAAACCTTAGCTGCTGCAACACGAGCAGCTTCAAGCGCGTTATGTCTTATTTGCCCATCTTCCGTTGGCACTAATTGAAGCTCTAAGTCAAAGACCCCTTTAACGTTACCTACGTTAAACTTAACGATTTTGGGCCCTGGTATTCCGTGAATGTACTCCTTCCTAGTATACGGTGGAGTGTCAAAGTACCTGTAGCAGTGAGCTGGGCGTTCGGGCACCTTCTATCACCGCTTTAGCATCAATGGAAGAGCTCCGTAACTTATAAGGTTTTCTTCATTATTAGGTGGGAGGCTTGAGGCTTATAACGAATAGCGTTTCAAAACTTAGTTGTCGTTGAGCTACGATATCAAACTTAACGCACAACTTCTCAATTATTTGTGCTAGCTCATTGAAATTCATAGCACTAGATGAAACTATTAAAAGCTCATTAAAGGATAACTTCTTATTCTTAACCTCCGTTAAGAATCTCTCTAGTAGTAGGGTACCTGACGACCCCCCGCTATAGCTTATGTCTTCGTTAGAAACGGGCAAGTACGGTGGGTTAAAAGCTATTAAATCGAAGTGTACGCCACTTTTAATAGCGCTTAGTAGGTCACAGCAAACAATGTCAATTTTGTGGTCGACGCCGTGTATGTGAGCATTTAAGGCAGTGTTTAGAGCAGCTAAAGGATTTAGGTCTATGGCTAATGCTTTGTTAAAGCTTTCATAGACAGCTAATATGGAGATTAGTCCGCAGCCACAACCAACTTCACATAAAGACTTCCCTCTCTTAGAAAGGAGAGCCTCGGCCAACAAGAACGTGTCGTCTGAAGGAGTATAAACGGTTGGAAATATGTAAAAAATCTTCTCATGGTACTTGATAACCTTCACCTAAAAACTCCTCTTTCAAATCCTTGTACAGTAAGAGCAGCTCTTCTGGTGTAAGCTCAAAAACTCTCTTGCCTCTTAAGCTTACTAAGGCTTTGCTGACTTGCTCTTCATTAACTCTAAGCTTGAGAATTTTGTGAAAAACCACGCTCACAGCTTTTTCAACAAGCTTTCTACGCTGCGAAAAAAGCAGAGCTACGAAATTTGCGAATTCGCTTAATTCTTTAGCTTGAAGGGGATGCGGTTTTGGCTTTAAAACTACAATTGCTGCGTCCACTTCAGGAGGAGGGTAAAAAGATGATCTCGGCACCTCCATAGCGACTTGCACATCAGATAGTAGCTGAGTTACAACTGAAAGTCTTCCATAGTCTTGTGATCCAGGCGTAGCTACCATTCTCAAGGCGACTTCCCTTTGATAAGTCAGTACGGCCAAATGAAAACCTTTGGGGTTTGTAAGAAGCTTTATGGTAAACTCAGTTGATATTGAAAAGGGAAGATTTGACACAACCTTGTTAAATCGTGGCAAGTTTATCTTTAAGACATCGCCTAAGATTAGGCTAACATTTTTGACATCACGAAACTTATTAGCTAGGTAATGGTAAAGCCGCTTATCCAGTTCAATAGCATACACTTTTTGGGCTTTTTGAGATAAGAGCTCCGTTAAATGACCAAGACCAGCGCCAACCTCTAAAATCACATCATCAGCAGACACATTAGCTAATTCAACCATGTAGTTTAAGGTGTTGTAATTTATCATGAAATGTTGGCCCAGTTTTCGCTTAGGTCTTAACCCAATACTCCTTAATATTGACTTTAAGCTTTGGATATCAGCGCACATCGGCTTGTTACCGTTTAACAGGAGGAGGTTTTACAAATAGGTAATACTTGTCTTCTCCTTTAATCTCAGAAATTATCCTTTTCACTAATGCCTTCTTGGGGTCAGGTATATGAGTTCTCTGTTGTAGGTCTTCAAAACTCTTAAAGGGGGCTTTCTTTCTCTCTTCCAATACTTTCCACATACCCTTCTTTCCTATACCAGGCAAGAGCTCAAGTGCGTGCATTCTAGTTGTTATTGGACCAGCCGTATTGAAAAACTCTAGGAAACGCTCAGGGTTTTGGTCTATTATGATCTCTAACACTGCTGGAAGCTCATCTTGCGCAGCAGGGGTTAACTCGTCGTAGCTTATCCGCCGTTCAACATGGTCTACCTTATTACGCTCTCCTTTGCCTATGTACACTTTCTCTCTCGGTTGCAATGTAACATTAGGGTATACGGCTACTTCAAGAAGCGTTAGATAGGCTTCTCCTATCACTTGAGCAATAGGACCCCTCCATCCAATTTTTCTCGTCTCAGCTGGATAACCAAACGGAAGGAAGTCTAGCACGTATGCATAGTCTTCAAGTTTCTTAAGCTGTGACAAGACTTTAGATCACTTCCTCTTCCAGTTAATCAGAAGGTCACACTAATTAATTAAGATAAGCTTAACAGCGCATGTTGAATTTAACTTTCTTCCCTAAACTCGTTAATAATTGACAATATCTTTTCCATCTCAGATGGCAGGTAAACCTTGCTTTGACCAGCTAATATTGTTCTAAGCTCGTCTATGGTCTTAGGCATGACATTGACTATTTGGACTGCAAGAGGTCTAGGTAGCGATGCTTTGTTCATAAGCTGTTCAAGTAAAGCCTCAGCTTTTTCTTCTGGAAGCTTTGATAACTTAATGGCGTAATCTAAGGTAACTTTCTGTATGTAGCTTAACTCGCCCATCTCCTGTCTTAGTTCTAAGATTTTCTTAACCTTTGGTAATGTGACCTCTTCTTCCTTAACAATTTCCTTCGGCAAAATTCATCCTCCTAATGGCACGATATGTTCTGGACGAGCAATTATTGTCTTCTCATATCCCCCCATGTGAACTTTTAAAATATAAGCTCTTCCACGCTTGTCAATAACCGTAGCTGTCTTACCGTAATACCTTCTATGGGGCATTCCCTTAGGTTGACTTGGATCAATTTTTATGACAACCTTATCTCCTGGCTTATATTCCCGTAATAGCGGCGTTATTGGCGAAAGCCCTCTTTCTCTAGGCTTTTTCCTTAAGAGCTTTCTAGTCCTAGTTCTATATCCTACTGAATGCCTCAAAGAAAATCACCCTCCTTCACAAACATCTAAGACATCTAGTTCTACGCACTTGGCACCATGACCTAAAATTTCAGAGAAACTTGGCTTTGTCCTACCATTATCTCCTGTTATTAGCTCCTTTACGTATAAGCCTCCTTGACACGTTACTATAGCTTCAAAGCACTTATTTCCTAACTGCTTGATGTTAACCGAATACACCTTCTTCACCCTTAACTTATCTGGTCGTCTATGCAATACGCGTGTCGGGGTGTATTGCTGTATAGTACGATCCTTAAAAACTTTCTCAAGCTCGTACAACTTCTCGCTCGATACCCCTTCCTCGACTTCTACAACCGCTCTGTAGGTTTTCTTAGCTAGCCTAGCTGTTTCCTTTATTTTACGCACATACTTCTTATCGGCAAACGATAAGTCGAGAACCTCTACTTTTCCATTAGCTTGCTGGTTTATCTGCTTCTCAAGCTCTTTCAAGTCTAAGAAGCGCTTTTTGGGCTCTTTTACCTCCACGGCGAAAGGTCTACCTGAACCTAAGACTCGAGCATCCACGTCTTCTCTACCAGCTCCGTGAAACTTAGCAGAAACCCCTTGCGCAGCTCTTAGTATTGGTTCAGATATCAGCTCTTCAACCGAAGTTTCATACATTTTACCAGTATAATTACAGCGTTCACAACCTTTTCCTCGACACGATGAACAAATCCACTTAGCTTGAGGTATGCCTCTAACAAGCTTACGATATCTTCCCTTTATGTATAGGGGCATGGGCTTTATGCTTACCGTATTGGTATTTAGGTCGATGTGAATTAAGACATCTGGCTTTTCGAAGTTTACATTTTTACCAGTTTTTTCAGCTATTATTTTTCCAACTTCTCTATTGATTTCAGACTTTAAGCTTTCAGCGTATTCAATTGCAAACTCCGATCTGAGAATATCCTCTCTTTCAACCATTTCAGCTGGAGCAGATACTCCTACCAGAAACGTGTTAAATTCGTAGTCTCTAAGGCTTTCTAAGGCTTTTTCGGCGAGGGCATCTAGCTTGGAGAATATGTTTTCGCAAATGAAGCACTTTTTGCAATAATCTTGTGATAGGCCCAGCTCTCTTAGAGCTGGTTTAAAACACCCGTTTAAGGCTAAGGCTTCTAAGGTGGTTTGCCAACCATCTTCTCCTCGTTTCTTAAGCTTGTCAGCTTCCATAGCTAAGGCGAGCTTGATCGAAAAACCCCTCTTAGCATTGTCAACTCCTTTAGCTAATAACGCAAAAAGGCGCCCTAAGCAATTGTCACACAAAGGGTACTTCTTGAGGATTGCTAAAGCTTTTTCCAGTATCTCCAAAGCTGTTCTCCTCTATCTAATAGGATGTTTAACACGGCGATTACTTGATCGACATGTAGCTTACTACTACCTAGTTTTACCCGTTTAAAGCCTTGTTTAGATAGTAGATCCCTGAGCTTTATAGGCTCACTTAATGTGAAGACTATGCTAAAAGGAGTTCTGACTTCGTGGATGTTTAATAAAGAGCCTTCAAGATCATCGTAGAAAAGTTTATCTCCATGCTTTATTGAAGCTGCAAAACTTGCTATATCCTCATGTCTTACGTACACTCCTTCAAAGACTTTGCGTGGCTTGCTTCCAGCTATTCTAACGGCTTTGTTAATTACACCCAACAGCGATTGCTCGTCAGGTCTTATGTTCCTCATTTTTTGAGATACAAAGCTTATTCTTACATCATTTATGAAAACTTCAAGCTTAACATCGCTTCTAACGCTATGAGAGAGGAGCAAGGAAGCTGATATGCTTCTAGATAAAAGACCTCTATTAGGTGAAGCTAGGAGAGCTTTTGAGGCGTGGACTATTATCGTCTTCATTTACTCGTCAGCTTATCAGCTCCTTTAAAGAAGGGTAAGCCAGCAAGCCTTTTCTGCTTTTTAACGAGCTGTTTCACAAGCTTCTTCATAGACCTATACTGATCTAACAACTCTCTTACATCCTTTGTAGTCACACCAGCCCCCCGTGCTATTCTCTTCATGCGACTACTATCTATAATGCTTGGATCTTTAAGTTCCTCCTCAGTCATGGATTGCATTATCGCTAGCCAGCGCTTCATCTTAGCTTCCGTTAAATCCTCTATCTCCTTTGAAATGCTAAAACCGAAGCCAGGTAATGCTTGTAGGACTTTAGCTAAAGGACCCATTTTACGCAACGATTGTAATTGAGTGTACAAATCCTTGAGCGTGAAACGTCCTGACGCCATGGCTTCTATAGTCTTCTTGCTTGTCAATCTCTCAAGCTCCTTAACCTTCTCGATAATTGCTTGTATATCGCCCATTCCTAAGAGACGGCTTACAAAGCTCGTTGGAGAGAATAGCTCTATATCCTCGATTTTCTCTCCAACGCCAATGAACTTTATCGATGCGCCAGTTGAAGCTACAGCTGAAAGAGCTCCTCCGCCTCTTGCAGCACCATCGAGCTTTGTCAAGAAGATTGACCCGATCTTTGTGGCTTCGTGAAAAGCGCTTGCTTGAGATGCAGCTTGTTGCCCTATTGTAGCGTCTATTACCATCATTATCTCATTTGGAGAAATAGCTTCAGCTATATTCTTCATCTCCTCAATTAAGTCTTTTTCATTTTTATGTCTACCAGCTGTATCAACTATTACTATATCAACGCCCTGCTCTTTGAGCTTCTTTACCCCGTTTTTGGCCAAGGTTATGGAATCTTTACCTAATTCGCCATAAAACGGTACGCCCACTTGCTCTGCTAACTGCTTAAGCTGATGATAAGCACCTGGTCTGAAACTGTCTGCACATACTAGTCCTGGTCTATATCCATGTTTTTTGAGAAAATAAGCAAGTTTTGCAGCACTAGTTGTCTTACCAGAGCCTTGTATTCCAACAAGCATTATAACTGTGGACTTACCTTTAGGGTATGATATACTCGGGGGCTTTTCTCCTCCTAGTAAGGAGACTAACTCATCGTATACAGCTTTAATCGTAACTTCCCTTCTCGTTAAACCTGGGGGAACTTCTTCCTCAAGAGCTTTCTTCTCAACCTTCTTGGTTAAGTCTAAGACGAGCTTAACGTTCACATCTGCTTGAAGAAGAGCTCTTTGTAAGTCTCTTATAAGCTCTTTAACGACCTTCTCATCAACTAAGGGCGCACGTATAACCTTCTTTATGGCTTGTGTCAAGGATGTGCTTAAATTAGTTAGTACCATGATGTACACTCCTCTTTAAGGGGCTCATCAGAACTCATAGGGTTCTTCACATGATCAGTCTTTAACTTCTTCATCGAGCCCCTTAAAGAGAAGGTGTTAATTTAATCCTAAATTTTTATCTACTACTTTACTCTCATAATGCGCCTTTCGTTGAGAATAACCCAGTATTCAACCTCAACGCCAGGTGCTAACTTACTTTTTACCTCTTCTTCAGTTGGCATACTGAGTTCAAAGGTTTCGTAGGTTTCTAAGTCCATTACTTGGACACTTGTAGGCGTAACGGAAATTACCTGCCCGCTTCGCTTATCAACCACTGGGACATCAACCTTTGAATCTGCCGGTACGACTATACTCCTCTTAACACCGTCAAAAAGCCCTATGGCGACAATTCTGGCTTTGGCTGAACCATGCTTACCAGTTTTAGATTTCTCTATTGAAACTATCTTACATGGGACCTCGTCGATTATTATGAAACTGCCTTCCTTAAGGCTTCCTGCTTCAACTGGTTTTCTTGACAAAGATTTTTCTCCTCCTGCTTAGGTGAAGGATAGTGTTTTAGAAGTTATTAAGTGTTTTCCAAAGCCTATTATTGGCTAAGTACGGCTCTAGAAGGTAAACAATTTAAGTTAAAGCTTCGACTTTATGCACGGCCTAAACGTTGGTTTCTTCTGGAGGATGAGTGCTTGGCTGTTAAAAAGCCAAATAGGCTTGGTATTATTACGAAAGGTTCTGAGGACGCAATCAGCTTAGCTAAGGAAGTTATGAAAGCTTGTGAGAAGATCGGTGGAATAAGTTACGTGTTAGATGAGGAAACGGCTTCTAAGCTAGGTGTTAAAGGTGTTAAAATTGAGGAAATGGATATAGACATTGCAGTAGCTATTGGAGGAGATGGCACAATACTAAAGCTAGCGCAAAAGCTTAGGAAACCTAATACCCCAATATTCGGGATAAACCTAGGTACTATTGGGTTTCTAAGCTCAGTTGAACCAAGCGAGGCTTTAAGTGCGCTTGAGAAAGTGTTATTGGGAGACTATCAGGTTGAGGAGAGAGCTAAGTTAGCATCATTTTATGATGGTATTAGGCTTCCAGACGCTTTAAATGAGGTGTTAGTTATTACTAGTACACCTGCCAAGGTAATCAATGTTGAGGTCTTAAAGGGAGACTTTCTGCTCTTTAGAGGTAGGCTAGATGGTGTTATGGTGGCAACCGCTACTGGTTCTACTGCTTATGCTTTATCAACTGGAGGGGCGTTTATAGATCCTACCTTAGACATTATGGAAGTCGCCTTCATATGTCCAATGGATTTAGGGCTTAAGCCTATGGTATTGCCTAGGGATTCTGAGCTTAAGATAAGGTTGTTGGAAGGAGGCGCTAAAGCTCAGATCGTTGTTGATGGGCAATTCTATAAGCCCATGGACTTCAATAAGGAAATTAAGGTAAGAAGCTCGGAGCATAGAACAAGGTTCGTGGTCTTCGATAGACTAAGAGCATACAAAAAGTATAGGAGTAAGATGGGGCTTTTTAATGTGCGATGAAATCTACGTTTTAGACACATCAGCGATACTATATGGAGTGGATGTGGGCGAGTTATCTGGAAAGGTGGTTATGTCACGCAAAGCTTCTAACGAAGTTATAAGTAAGAGAGAGATCTTAGATTTCTACGTGAGCGTAGGAAAAATTGAAGTGATTGACCCTTGCGAAGCTCATGTTAAGCGTATTTTAGAAGTTGCTAAGGCCACGGGAGATCTGCCTTATTTAACTGAAGCTGACGTAGACACCTTAGCGTTAGCATTAAGATATCTGGAGGAAGGCAAGAAGGTTACCCTTATTTCAGATGATTTCTCAGTCCAAAATGTTGCTAGAAAAGTTGGAATTCCATACAAGCCAATAGCCACTCAAGGAATTAAGTACGAGATCAGCTGGGTTGTCTACTGTCCTGGCTGTAAAGCCGTTTACGTCAAAGCTGGCAAGATTGGTGTTTGCCCAAGGTGTGGTCACGTGCTTTCTCGCAAAGCTATTAAGAAGTTAAAGCTTAGAAGCTAAGTAGTTTTCACTAATTCACGTTTTTACAAACTTAGCGATAAAGTATCCAGGCGTATCATGTTTATCTGGGTAGAAGCGTTGGACAAGCTTAGCCTTATCGCTCGAAGAGAATTCCCCTTTATCACCTAATACGAGGTTTTGTTCTTCAAGTCGTAGCTTAAGTTCGCTTTCAGCATATGATGCTATATCCTCGTTTTCCTCTCTCATAAACGTGCAAGTGGAGTAGACTATTATGCCGCCTGACTTAACGATCTTAGCAGCTTCTTTCAAAAACTGCTTTTGATAATTTGAGCTATTTAAGATTGATTTGAGGTCGTTATTCTCATACAGTTTCGGGCGAACGCCTAAAGCACTGCACGGAGGATCTACCAACACTTTATCAGCTTTTAAACTTGGATAGTCCATTGAAACATACCTAGAGTCAGCTAATATTGGCTCGACACACTTAGCAGCTAACCTCTTCACGTTCTCGATTAGCTTATTTAATCTAGTCTTTGAGCTGTCAAAAGCGTATACCTTGCCCTTATTTTCAATTAATTGAGCTATATGTGTGGCCTTTCCTCCCGGTGCAGCGCACATGTCCACTATCACATCCCCAGGCTTCGGCTCTAAGACTATGCTTGCTAGCATGGCTGGTATGCTTTGGTCGTAGAGAAAACCATCTTCATATTCAGGCAGGTTTCTCAATGATGGCATTTTGAAGCGGCTTATGGAGATTTCAACAGCTAAACCCTTCTTTCCTCTTCCCATTTCACTACTATCAAGCCTCGCAACACCATATCCAACTACTTGCCCATGAATATCTGATACGCACACCTCATCGCCTCTACGCACATTTCCCGCATATAGGACGCCTGGAGAGTACAGGTGGCTCCCTACCATCACGCTTTCAGCAGCATATTTTTCAGCTACGACAACTTTATCAGTCTTTGGGACTTCGTATGGTCCTCTGACAGGTATTAATAGTGCTTCATCAATATGCGGATGCTCTTTAACCTCAATACCGCGATTTTTAAGCCGTTTAACTAGCTCTTCACGGCTTACTTTTAACGTGTTTACTCTAATAGCATAATGCGATCCAGGTGTTTTAAGAGATTGAAGCAGCGAAAAAGTACGCTCAACCCCGTACCTGGATACGAGAACTTCAACTAAATCTTTGGGGTATTTATACAGATGGGCTAATGTCGCTATAAAGCTGCGCGTAACGCCTAAAGTTGACATAGCTGTCCTCTTTAAAAGAATGGTGGGCCCGGTGGGATTTGAACCCACGACCAACGGGTTATGAGCCCGCCGCTCTGACCTGGCTGAGCTACGGGCCCTCTTATGAGCGTGTAAATACAGGGTAGCTTTTGCTTCTTTAGTTTTTCGCTAGATAAAACTTAATTTTGAAATGGGGGTAGCTACCTTGTAAAAAAGAGGCGTAAGGTGTGATTTCTTGACCTCAATAAAGGCTTTATTAAGGGAAGCTAAGAAAATCAAAGACCCGGATTTAAGGGAGAAAACTATTGAGATATTGAAAAACCCGAGCATCGACGAGAAGCTCAGATTAGGCGATCATACACCTCTCTCAATAGCGCCTGCTAGTAAGAGGGGACACCACTCATATCCTATGGGGTTAATTCAGCATACCTTGTCATGCGTCAAGCTCGCATTAGCACTTTGCGACTCCATTGAGAAAGTCTATGGCGGTAAGGTAAATAGGGACATTGTTATAGCATCAGCTCTATTACACGATATATACAAGTTTTATTCATATCAGGAAAGCGACCAAGGCTACATGTCTTCAAAGCTTGGAGAACGATTAGATCATTTATCACTAGCTATCGGGGAGCTTTATCGAAGAAGTTTTCCGCTTGAAGTTATTCACGCGGTTGTAGCACACCACGGTAAATCAAGCCCAATTACTCCTAGAACTATTGAGGCACTTGTAGTACACTTAGCCGACAAAATCGACTCAGAACTTAGTGCCGAGATTTTAGATGCTGCTAAGGCTATTGTGAGGGAATGTTTAGGAGAAGATGTTAAGATGTTTAAGGACGGTAGACAAGCTTTTCAAATCGTATTGCTTAAGCAGGTTGGAGGATGTGAAAAGCTTAGAGAAGAGTGGCATAAGCTTAAGGTGACGTGAAGAATTGAAATGGCTTCTAGACATAGCTGATCAAATATTAGCCCGCAAAGAGGAAAAGGTAGTTTTAAGTACTGGTAAAACACCTTCAGGTCCCATACACATAGGTAGTCAGAGAGAACTCTTCATCTGCGATTCTTTAAAGCGAATTTTAACTAGAAAAGGCGTTGAGACGCAGCTAATCTTCATAGTTGATTCCTTTGACCCTTTAAAGTCTATACCTGCGGGACTAGAGGTTTCAGCTGATTTTTCAGATAACATTGGTAGACCTATGTGCGACGTACCTGATCCTTATGGATGTCATAGAAGCTACGCTGAGCACTTTGCTCAAGAGTTTATTGAAAAACAGGTAAAGTTTGGCGTTGAAATGGACGTCATATATTCGCACGAACTGTATTCTCGTGAAGAGATGAAAGAAGCGATTAGAACTGCTTTAAGAAAACTTGACATACTTAAAGAAATTAGAAGGAAGTTTATCGCGCCTACATTAGATAAAGAGCATCTAGCTAAGTTTGAGCAAGAAGAAATTTTCTGGACACCAGCTATGGTTGTTTGTCCGAAATGCGGCATGTTAGCACCTAAAGTTAAGGGAGAAGTTAAGCCCAATAGGGTGCTTAGCTATGAAGATTCAAGAGATTTGGTACGTTATAAGTGCAATTACTGTGGCTATGAAGGTGAAGAAACCGTAGAAAAAGGCAGAATAAAGCTTAGCTGGAGAGTAGACTGGGCTGCTAAGTGGTCTATTTTTAAGGTGACGTGTGAGCCAGCGGGCAAAGACCATTGTGTTAAAGGCGGAGCGTACGACATGGCTTTAGAAGTATCTGAGAAAATCTTCGGCTACAAGGGACCAATAAAAGTCGCATATGAATGGCTTACGTTAGGAGAACATGCGATGAAAACGCATAAAGGAATAGTGTTTACCCCAGCTGAATGGCTATCAGTAGCGCCTCCAGAAGCTCTTAGAATGTTTATGCTTAGCTTTGATCCAATGCGACATATATCCTTTGTTCCAAGCCGTATACCAGAAATCGTCGACGAGTTTGATCACCTTGAAAGGTTTTACTATGGTTTAGAGAGGAGGGAAGATTTTAGTGAAAGTGAAGAAGAGGTTAAGATGCTTTATGAGATGAGTTTATCGACAAGCTACGTTAGAGACAAGCCTTTAGTAAGGCTTCCGTATAAGTTCGCGATCTACTTAATCCAGCTTGAGGACATGTTAGGCATGGATAAGATACTTGAAAAATCCATTAAAGCGGCCACAAAACTCTATCCTGGAGTTAGGGTAGACAAGGCAGATATCGAAGACATGAAAAGTAGGTTAATACAAGCTAAGAACTGGGTTTTAAAATACGCGCCGAGCGAGTTTAAGTTTAACATATCTGCTAAGTTATCAGAAGACATAAAGTCTAGGCTAAGTGAAAAGCAAAGAATCTTCCTGTTACGCCTACTGGAAATTTTAGCTAAAGAAGAGGAAGTTGACGAAAGGGGTCTGCAAAACAAAGTCTTTGAACTTGCTAGAGAACTATCACTTAATCCACCAGACGCCTTTAAGGCAACCTACTTAGTAATTTTAGGGGCTGAAAAAGGACCTAGACTTGCCCCCTTGTTATTGGCTTTAGATAGAAGCTGGCTCATTAATAGGCTTAAAGAAGCTGCTAGCTAAAGCTGTTCAGGTTTAAACTAATTTTAACGTACTTATGGCGCATGTGTGTTTTTCCTATGACTGCCTCGTGGCTTAATAAAAGGATGTTCTGTTTTCGCACTTTCCTGATTCAGCAGAAGATTCACACATCACTGCAGACACGGCGGTATATAACAGCTACAGCAAGCTCCATCAACCTAATGACTCTCGAGCATCGTGAAAAACTAAGGTGTCAGAGATGGTCGTGGAT